>Ga0209341_10001117_pt1 | contig 26924 bp, 29 predicted proteins | sample RifCSP13_2_FD_184020 | JGI IMG/M metagenome (GOLD analysis project Ga0209341, IMG submission 184020) | Soil microbial communities from Rifle, Colorado - Rifle CSP2_sed 13_2 (SPAdes) (version 2) | ecosystem: Environmental > Terrestrial > Deep subsurface > Rock core/Sediment | place: Rifle... | reverse complement strand
CTCGAGCGTGGACAGCGCGAGCTCGTGCAGCGCGGCCGGCGGCACCGGCGCGTCGGTGGTGAGGAAGACGAGCATCGTGGCCAGGTTGGGCGAGATCATCCCGACGCCCTTGGCCGCGCCTCCCACACGGAAGCCCCCGCGCTCGGCGCTCGCCTGCTTGTCGACGGTGTCGGTCGTCATGATCGCGCGGGCGAACGCGTCTCCGCCGTCGGCCGAGAGTCCTTCCACTAGTCCCGGCAACGCGGCCCGGAGCTCGTCGAGGTGGATCCTCTCGCCGATCACGCCGGTCGAGCAGCCGAGGACCTCCGCCGGATCCAAACTCAAGAGCCCGGCCGCGGCGTCGGTCTCCGCGAGCGCGTCGCCTTCGCCCTCGGGGCCGGTGCCGGCGTTGGCCTGCCCGCTGTTGACGATCACCGCGCGCGCCGAACCGTCGGCCACGCGTTCGCGGCACAGACGCACCGGCCAAGCCGCGAACGCGTTCGTGGTGAACAGCCCGGCGACACTCGCCGGAGCATCCGCCACGAGCAGCGCGAGGTCGGGGTTGCCCGAGGGCTTCAGCCCGGCGGTCAGGCCGTTCGCCCGGAACCCCCGCGGGAAGGTCACGCTCACGGGTACACCGCCGTGGTCGGCAGCGCCGTCGTCTCGTCGACGCCGAGCATCAGGTTCAGGTTCTGGATCGCCTGGCCGGCGGCGCCCTTCACGAGGTTGTCGAGCGCGCCCGCGACGACCGCCGTCCCGGTCCGCGGGTCCACGACGGCCTGGAGCTCGACGACGTTCGTGCCCCGCGTGCGTTTGGTGTCGACCATGCCGCCGGCAGGCAGGACGCGCACGAACGGCTCCGCGGCGTAAGCGGCCGCGAGCGCGTCGGTGAGCGTCGCGGTCGTGGAGCCCGCGGCCGCCCGTGCGTAAGCCGTGATCAGCACCCCCCGGACCGACGGCACGAGGTGCGGCACGAACGACACGTTCGGCGCCGACCCCGTGGCGAGCTCCAGCGAGCGCTCCATCTCCGGCGTGTGCTGGTGGGCGGGGAACCGGTACGGGCGCACGCTCTCTTCGGTGGCCGAATAGGACAGCGCCTCGGTCGCGGCTCGGCCGGCACCGGAGAGCCCCGTCTTGCCGTCGACGATGATCGGACCCGGCCCGAGCAGGCCCGCGAGCATCAGCGGCGAGAGCCCCAGCGCCACCGGGGTCGGGTAGCAGCCCGGGTTCGCGACGAGCTCGGCGCCGGAGACCTGGTCGCGGAAGAGCTCTGGCAGGCCGTAGACGGCCTTTCCGAGCCATGCCGGCGCAGGGTGCTCGAACCCGTACCACTCGGGGTATGCGGACGCTGGCAGCCGGAAGTCGCCTGCGAGGTCGATCACCCGTGTCCCGGCGTCCAGCAGCATCGGCGCGAGCTCGGCGCTTCTACCGTGCGGCAACGCCAGGAACGCCACGTCCACACCTTCGATCTCCTCTGCCGGTTCAAGCACGAGTTCGGCGGCGGGGCTGCCCAGCAGGTGAGGGTGGACCTCACCGAGCTTCGAGCCGGCCGACGACGCCCCGCCGACGCGGGTCACGGCCGCGGAGGGATGGCCGAGGAGCAGGCGTACGAGCTCGCCCCCTGAGTACCCGGATGCGCCTATCACGGCCACGCTCGTCCGTGCCTGCATGACGGGTAATCATGCAGGAAGTGCATGGACATCGACAACCGCCGGTCGGGCAGGGTTCGGAGCCGGAGGTCGTAGGCCGGGGGCGGGCCGGGGTCGCGCTTACGGGACGGCGCGCAGGATGCCCTCGCCGGGCTCGGCGTCGACCTGAGGGTTCCGGCCCCGGGCCACGGACGCCCGCGCCTTGCCGAGGGACGAGCGCATCTCCTCGGTGCCGTTGGAGATCATCGTGCCGGCCTTGGCGATCTTGTTCTCGAGCACGCCCTCGATCGCGTCGACCAGGACGGCCACCTCGGCCAGGCAGGCCTGGGCGTCCCCCGCGTCGCCGAAGCGGCCGGCGAGGCTGTAGAGGAACAGCAGGACCGGCAGCGCCGTTGAGTAGGGCACTATCACCACGCCCCGACCGAACGCATCCGCGTGCGCCCGTCGGAGGACGGCGTACGCCGCGTCGGGGATCGCCGCGACCGCGACGGGTGCGGTTAGCGAGGGGTCGAGGTACTGCGCCACCTCCCGCGCTCGAAGCGCCACCTGTTTCTCGACCTCGCGGGCCAGCACATCGCGCTGCGCAGGATCGGTGGTCGCCTCGAGCGCCTCGAGCTCCGCGAGCGCCGACCACTTGGAGTCCACGGGGAGGCGGCGCCCGTCCGGAAGCAGCAGGCCGAACTCGACGACGCGGCCGTTGACCCTGAAGTCGGTGACGAGCATGCCGGGCGGAAGCTCGGCCAGATGCTCGCGTAGGACGTTCTCCCCCGCGCGGCCCTTGGACGGGCCGCCGGCCAGCACGACGGACAGGCGACGGACCACCTCACCGTGCTCGCGCTCGCGCCCGCGCCTCTCCTCCTCGCGGACGGCCAGGGACTCGAGCGCGCGACGTGCCCCCGCGAGGTCAACGCGCACGGACTCCGCCGACCCCTCTCTCGTGGCCGCCGCATCCGCGAGCCGGCGCAGCTCGGCCGACTGGACCTCAAGGCGCGCCTCGAGCCGCTCCGAGGCAATCGGCGTCCTGCGGCGCCAGGCAGCAACCGCGACCGCGCCGAGCGCGACGCCCAGCGCCAGGCCGAGCACCGCGTATCCGAGCTGTGTCATGGGGACCTCCTCCTGTCGAACCCAGGCTAGGCAGGGGGTACGACACGACCGGCGGGGCTAGGTAGGTAGGCGGTCCCGCGCGAGGTCCTCGAGGATCGAGATCAGATCCTGCTCGGGGAGCGGGCCTAGGACCCGGACCGCCTCCCCGGACGAGTCCACGAAGACCCAGGCGGGCTGATACGGCACGCCGAAGCGCTCCCACAGGACCGCGTCGGGGTCGGCGGCGTGCGGCAGGTGACCCACGCCGAACCGGTCGACGAAGTTCGCCATCGCCTCGACCGAGTCGTGGGCGGCGACGCCCAGGAACCCGATCCGGTCTCCGTAGTCTCGCGCCACCTGCGCGACCAGGGGGGTCTCCGCCTGGCACGTCCTTCACCAGGGCGCCCAGAACCACAGCGCGACCGGCGCGCCAGCTAGCTCCGCGCCGCGGAGCGTGCCGCCGCCGACCAGGGGCGTCTCGAATCGAATGATCTCGGGGACGCGCGTAGGTCCCTCGAGTGCGGTCACCCCCGCGGGCCCGGTCGCCCCCGCGGTGGGCGGGTCGGCGGGGCTCGCAAGGTCCGGCGTCGATCCGGGTCCGGTCGCGCTCGAGGCGGGCTCCGACGTCGCGCAGGCAACCGCCGCGAGGGCGAGGATCAGGACGGCGCCGAGGATCGGGGGCGGGCGACGCATGGATCGAGTGTAGGGGCGGCGGCGCGAACGGTCCGACCCAACCGGCCCCCCGGCCTGTGGACCCCCGGCACCAGCGCGGTCTCTCGCGTGGGGTCATCGTGGGCCGGAGAGCCAGGAGGGGAGACATGGACGGTGAACGGATCCTGGTGGCGACCGCGAGCAAGATGGGCTCGACGGCCGAGATCGGAGAGGCGATCGCCGAACGCCTTCGGCAGGCGGAGTTGCTCGTGGACACGGCCCCAGCCCGCGACGTGCGTTCGCTGGTGCCGTACCGCGCGGTGGTACTCGGCAGCGCGACCTACATTATGCGCTGGCGGCGCGACGCACTGGCCTTCATCCGTCGGTTCCGGCGCGAGCTGGCCGAGCGCGACCTGTGGTTGTTCCAGAGCGGGCCGCTGGACCACAGCGCCGAGGAGAAGACCTACCCGCTGCCGAGGAAGGTCGAGTCGTGGATCGGCGATCTACGGTTCCGAGGCCACGCGACCTTCGGCGGCCGGATCGACCCGGAGCGAGCGAAGGGATCCATCGCGTCCTCGATGGTCAAGCAGGGCCGGGGGCAGGACTTCCGGGATCTCGAACTGATACGCGTCTGGGCAGACTCGATCGCCCACGAGCTGCAGGCACCTACGCAGGTGCCTGACCATCACTGAGGGTCTAACACTGAGGGTCTAGCTCGGGGCGATGGAGGCCCAGCGCACGCGGGACTCGACTAGCATCGGGGGGATGACACCCGAACCGATCCCGGTCCTGCGGGTACGCGGCACCCATCGGGAGGTGGGCGAGCAGATAGGCCTGGCCCGCGCTCCGACGATCCGTCGAGCGGCCGCGTTCTCGGACGAGAAGATCCCGCTCGGCCGAACCCGCTCCGAGCAGCTCGCGTTCGCGGACGAGTACCTGGAAGTGACCGCCGCGGCCTACCCGTGGTTCGCCGACGAGCTCGAGGGCGCGGCCGACTCCGCCGAGGTCGACCCCCTCGCGTTGTTCGCCGCCATGGTCGAGGAGATCTGGTACGAGCCCTACGCACGTCAGCTGCAGGGAATGTGCACCGACCTGGTGGCCGTCCCACCGGCAACGGCGGACGGCAGGGTCCTCGCGGCGCACAACAACGACATGAGCCGCGCCTTCCAGGAGGGCCTGGTCGCGATCGAGTGGGCGATCGCCGGCGAGCCGACCGCGTTCACCCTAGGCAACGACCTGTGGCTCTCGTGCGGGTGGAACGACGCCGGCATCACGATGGCCGGGAACGAGCTCGCGCCGCTGGACGAGAAGGTGGGCATCCCCCGTGCCGTGCAGTACCGCTCGATGCTCCGGCAGCCGACGATGGAGATGGCCGTCGGCGAGGCGCTCCGCCACGACCGCGCCTCGAGCTACAACCAGGTGCTCGTGGCCTCGAGCGGCGAGGTCGTGAACGTCGAGGGCTCGGCCACCGACGCCGAGCTAACCTCGGTCGACGAACGCGGCCACCTCGTCCACACGAACCACTACGTGTGCGAGCGGATGCTGCGATACGAGGGCGACCCCGACTACGTGCCGCATTCGTCGACGCGGTACGCGCGCGCGGCCGAGCTCCTCGCCGCGACCGAGCCCGGGACCATCACCGCCGATACGATGCGAACGTTCCTCTCGGACCACGAGACGGAGCCCGACAGCCTGTGCCGCCACCCGGAGCGATCGGCCACACGCTCCGCCACGTGCTTCTGGTGGGTGTCGGACCTGACCGAGATGCGGGTGCATTTCGGGCGCGGGAACCCGTGCGACTCTGTGGAGCAGGTGTACGCGTTCCCCGAGGCCGCGGAGTCGGCGGCTTAGCCCGCCGCGCCTGCGACCAGCTCGCCCGCCTTCCAGACCGCCGCAGGCTTGCGCACCGTATCGATCTCCTCGAGCGGGTTCGCGTCGAACAGGACCATGTCCGCAGCCGAGCCGGGCGCGACCACACCCACCTGGGGGAGCCGCAGCAGCTCGGCAGCGTTGGAGGTCGCCGAGCGCATGGCCTGGAGGGGCGTCATCCCCCACTCGACCATCCGGACGAGCTCCTCGGTCGTGTTCCCGTGCGGGTTGAACGGCGTCCCGGCGTCCGTGCCGCACGCGACCCGAACACCGGTCCGCACCGATCGCCTGAACGCCTCCCGCGCTGTCGCGGTCACCTCTCGCGCCTTCTCGACCGCGTAGCCGGGCACCTCGTCGGCGTGCTCGACGATCCCGACCAGAGCCGAGATCGTCGGCACCTGGAACGTCCCTCGTTCCTTCATGAGCCGGGCACCCGCCGCGTCCATCAGCGAGCCGTGCTCGATCGAATCGACGCCGGCACGCACGGCTTGAAGGATGCCAGTCGACCCGATCGCGTGGGCGGCGACGACACGTCCCCACTTCCGTGCCTCGTCGACCGCGGCGTCGAGCTCTTCCTGCGTGAACGCTGTGAAGTCGGCGGAGATACCGGGCGTGAGCACCCCGCCCGTCGCGATGAGCTTGATGGCGGTGGCTCCGGCGCGGATCTCCTCACGTACGGCCCGCCGCACGGCGTCGGGACCATCGACCTCGCGTGCGAGGCCGATGCTGTGACCGTGGCCGCCTGTGATCGTGAGGGCTCGCCCGGCCGCGAGGATCCTGGGGCCGGCGATCAGCCCGAGCTCTACCCCCCGAGCGACCTGGATCGCCGAATCGCCCCGCCCGCCGAGGTCGCGCACCGTCGTGACGCCGTGCTCGAGCGTTCGCGCAGCGTTCCGCACCGCCTTGACGGTCGCGAGCGCGTCGCTCGTGAGCTCCCGCGCTTCGGCAGCGAAGTCCGCACTGCCGTCGAAGCACAGGTGGACGTGGCAGTCGATCAGCCCTGGCGTGAGCGTCTTGCCCCGGCCCTCGACCGCGTCGGCCGAGCGCGCAGCTTTCGGAGCGCGCGCGTGGGCGCCCACCCACTCGATGGCGCCGCCCGAGAACAGGACGCCCGCCTTCGCCCTCGACCTGTGGCCGTCGAACAGCGTGACGTTCGCGACGTAGGTCGCCATCACACGCCCCACGGTGGCGGGACGACCTCGCCATCGGGCCGGATCATCACGGTGCCGACCGGCATCATCGAAAGGATCTCTGCAGCGTCCTCACCGGTGTAGGAGAAGTGCGAGACCCCCTGCGGGATCATCACGGTGTCGCCCTGCTCGACGACGGTCTCCGAGCCGTCGAGCCACGCGGTGAGTCGGCCCGACAGGACGTGGAACACCTCTTCGTGATCGTGAGTGTGCTGGGGCAGGCGCTGTCCCGGCGACAACGCGGTGCGGTAGCACATCGTCTCCAGCGCGCCGCGGCCGGGCGAGGCGAGCCCCCGGACGAGGGCACCGGCCAGGTCGAACTCTGGCGCGTCGTCGAACCTCAGGATCGGTACGGCAGCACCTCCGGGGTTAGGAGCCGCCGCATCATCTCAGAACGGCTTGTAGACCATGAGCCACAGGATGATCGCGACGCCGATCGTCTCGATCCCGAAGATCGCCCACGGGATGCTCGCGTCCAGCGCGGCCTCGAGCCCCGCCGCGTCGCCCGACGCGATCGCGGCCCGGATCCGCCGGAAGTAGGGCGCCGCGACCGCGACCCCCACGCTGGCGAGGACGACCACGAGCCCCACGGAGGCCCAGAGCCATCCCTGCGGCGAGTAGTCGACTCTCAGCCAATTCGCGACGCCGCCGACCACGAGCACGAAGAGGCCGACGTTGGACCACACGATCGTCGAGCGGGAGAGCGCGAGCAGGGGCTCGAGCCGGGCAGGGTCCCGCTCCTTCGGCAGGCGAAGAGTTACCGAGGCCGAAGACGCCATGCCCGCCGACGAACAACAAGATGCCAGCGAAGTGGATGAAGTTCCAGAACAGGTACCAGTTCACGTTCGGCAGGCTACCGCTCGAGCTCGGCCAGGAACGCGCTCGCTCGGGCTACCTCGACGACGTTCTCCTTGCGCTCGTACAGGGCGAGCGCCTCGCGTGCCGCGGCCGCAGCGTCCTCGGGCTCGCCTGCAGCTCGTAGGACCCCCGCCAGGTCCAGCAGGGCTTCCCAGTGATCCACGGGGCATCGGTCGCCGCAACCTTCCCCCGGGGCAGCGGCCGCCGTCCGGGGAACCGCCGCAAGGCTCACGGCCCTGCAGCCGAGCGCTCGGGTAGTCTGTGCGCCGGCCCGGGCTCGGGCCGCGTTCTTCGGGGGAGGTTCCAAGGTGCTCGGCGTCGCGAGGCAGGCCGTCGAGGCGGCGAAGGCCGCCGGGGCCGACTACGCCGACGGCCGCGTCGTGGCCGAGGAGTCCGAGTCGATCACGGTCCGCAACCAGCAGATGGAGGGCATCGACCGCTCCTCTTCCGAAGGGATCGGGATCCGCGTTCTGGTGAACGGCTACTGGGGCTTCGCCGGCACCGCCCGAACGGAACCCGAGGAGATCGACCGCACCGCTCACCTGGCCGTCGAGATCGCACGCGCCGCCTCCCGTCTGCCGATGGAGCCGGTGCACCTGGCCGAGGTCGAACCGGCCACGGGGACATGGCACTCGCCGATGCTCGAGGACCCTTTCAACGTCCCGCTTGAGGAGAAGGTCGCCCTTCTGATGGAGGCGACCCGGCGGATGCAGACCGTCGACGGGCTCGCGTTCGCCGAGGGCGGGATCGACCTGCACAAGACCCGGATCCACCTCGCGACCAGCGAGGGCACGGCGATCGAGCAGACCTCCGTGCACTCCGGGGCGGGCATCGAGGCCACCGCGATCGGCGAGGGCGAGCTGCAGCGCCGCTCGTTCCCGAACTCGTTCCGAGGGCACATCTCAGCTGCGGGGTGGGAGCACATCGCCAAGCTCGGGCTGATCGAGGAGGCCGAGCGCACCGCCACCGAGGCGGTCCAGCTCCTGAAGGCCAAGGAGTGCCCGAGCGAGGTGACCACGCTCGTGCTGGACTCGGGCCAGGTCGAGCTCCAGATCCACGAATCGATAGGGCACCCGGTCGAGCTCGACCGCGTCCTCGGGATGGAGGAGGCTTACGCGGGCTCCTCGTTCGTCCGGCCCGAGGACCGCGGCTCGCTGCGCTACGCGAGCCCGCTCGTCTCGATCACAGCGGACGCCACCTTGCCGGGCGGGCTCGGCTCGTTCGGTTGGGATGACGAGGGTGTCCCGGCGCAGAGCGTCCCGATCATCGTCGACGGCTTGTTCGAGAACTTCATCTCCAGCCGAGAGACCGCCAGCGTCCTCGGCTTGCCCAGCAGCGGGGCGATGCGCGCAGATGGGTGGGCGAACTTCCCGCTGATCCGCATGACGAACATCTCGATCGAGCCGCGCGAGGGCTCGCTCGCCGACCTCATCGGCGACACGAAGGACGGCGTCTTCATGGCCACCAACACCTCGTGGTCGATCGACGACCATCGCGTGAACTTCCAGTTCGGCTGCGAGATCGCGTGGCGCATCAAGGACGGCCGCCTGGCCGAGATGTACCGCAACCCCAACTACACGGGGATCACCACCGAGTTCTGGGGCTCGTGCGACGCCGTCGGCGGCCGCGAGGACTGGACCCTGTGGGGAACGCCCAACTGCGGCAAGGGCCAGCCCGGGCAGACCGCCCGCGTGGGGCACGGGGCGGCGCCCGCGCGTTTCCGGGGAGTGCAGCTCGGGGTCCGCGGCTGATGCCCGGCATCATCGGCCCCGACGAGGTCCGCCGGGTGTCGGCGTCCGCCCTGGAGCTCAAGGGCGCCGACGGCGTCGAGGTGCTCTTCATGCACGAGTGGGGCGGGCTCACGCGGTTCGCGTCCAGCTCGATCCACCAGAGCACGTTCCGCGAGGACACCGGCATCCGCGTCCGCGCGATCGCCGGCGACCGGATCGGCGTGGCGGCGTCCAACGACTTCTCGCCCGATGGGGCGCGACGGGCCGCCGATAGCGCGCTCGAGATGGCCAACGTCGTCGCGCCCGACCCCATGTTCCCGGGCCTCGCACCGCCGGCCCAGGTGCCGGACACGCAGGCGTTCGACGAGGCCACGTCCTCGACCACCCCCCATGCGCGCGCCGAGGCCGTGGCCCAGCTCGTCGCGCAGAGCCCCGAAGGGTTCACGGCCGCGGGCGCGTTCGAGACCCTGGCGAGCGAGGTGGCCGTGGCCAACTCCGAGGGCCAGTTCCTGTGGGCGCCGGCCACGCAGGCCTCGATCTCGACGGTGATGACCGGACCCGACCACGCAAGCGGCTTCGCCGAGGTGTTCGCCCGGAGCGCGGCCGAGATCGACCCGGCCGCGGTCGGAGCGCGGGCCGGGACCAAGGCCTCGGCCTCGCGGGCGCCGCGCGACCTGGACGCGGGCCGGTTCACGGTGGTGCTCGAACCCAGCGCCGTCTCGACGATCGTGGGGTTCCTCGCCTGGATCGGGTTCGGCGGCCGGGTCCTCGCCGAGGGCCGCTCCTGCTTCTCCGGCAAGGAGGGGCAACGGGTCGGCGCGGAGGCCGTGACGATCTATGACGACGCGACCGCGGCGGGGACGCTCGGCCTGCCGTTCGACTTCGAGGGCGTTCCCCGTTCGCGCGTGGACCTGATACGCGACGGCGTGTTCGTGGACGGCGTGTACGACCTGCGGACCGCGAAGCAGGCGGGCAAGGCCACCACGGGCCATGCGCTCCCGCCCCCGAACCCCGAGGGCCCGTTCCCGCTCAACCTGTTCATGGAGCCTGGGAAGGCCACCCTCGAGGAGATGATCGCCTCCACCGAGCGTGGGCTGCTAGTGACCCGCTTCCATTACTCGAACATCGTTCACCCGGTCGAGTCGACGATCACCGGCATGACCCGCGACGGCACGTTCTGGATCGAAGACGGCGAGGTCGCCTACCCGGTGAAGAACTTCCGGTTCACGCAGTCGATCATCGAGGCGCTGACCAACACCGAGTCGATCGGGCGCGACACGGAGCTCGCCAGCGAGTTCTTCTTCTCGGCCTCGCGGGTGCCCGCGCTGAAGATCGCCTCCTTCAAGTTCAGCGGCCGCTCCGACCATTGACCGCGGCTACGCTCACTCCGTGAGCGAGCGGTTCGACATCGCGATCATCGGGGGCGGCATCATCGGCCTCGCGACGGCGTACCGGCTGCTCGAGGCGCGCCCTGGTCTGAGCGTGGTGGTGATCGAGAAGGAGGACGGACTCGCCCGACACCAGACCGGGCGGAACTCAGGTGTGATCCACGCGGGCCTGTACTACGCGCCCGGATCGCTGAAGGCGCGCCTCTGTCGCGAGGGCAAGGAGGCGCTCGAGCGGTTCTGCGAGGAGCACGACGTGCCGTTCGAGCGGTGCGGCAAGCTCGTCGTGGCGGTGGACCGCTCCGAGCTGGGCCGGCTCGCAGACCTGCGCGAGCGGGGGACGGCGAACGGGATCACCGGCTTGAGGGAGCTCGAGCCCGCGGCCTGCCGCGAGATAGAGCCGCACGCGGCCGGGATCCGGGCGCTCCACGTCGCCGAGACCGGGATCGTCGACTTCGGACGGGTGGCCCGGGCCTACGCCGACGAGATCCGAACGCTGGGCGCGACGATCGCTCTCGGCCGGCACGTCACGGCGATCCGGCCGGGACCGCGCGAGGTGGTGCTCGAGACGACCCGCGGACGCGTGCTGGCCTCGAACGTGATCGCGTGCGCGGGACTACAGTCGGACCGCGTCGCCGCGATGACCGGCGAAGCGCCCGGCGCACGGATCGTCCCGTTCCGAGGCGACTACGCGGTCCTGCGGCGGCACGCCCGAGGCTTGGTGCGCGGCCTGATCTACCCTGTGCCGGATCCCGCGTTCCCCTTCCTGGGTGTCCACCTCACCCGGCGGATCGGCGGCGAGGTCTGGGCGGGCCCGAACGCGGTCCTTTCCTTCGCGCGCGAACGGTACGGGCGCTTCTCTATCGACGCGCGCGACCTGGCGGACACGCTGCGGTTCCCGGGCTTCCGGCGGCTCGCCCGCCGTCACTGGCGATCCGGGTTACGCGAGCTCGGCCGGGACTGGTGGCGACCTACCTTCGTCGCGGCGTGCCGCCGGCTCGTCCCGGCCCTTGGGCCGGAGGACGTGGAGTGGGGGCCGAGCGGGATACGCGCGCAGGCCGTGCTGCCCGACGGCTCGCTAGCCGATGACTTCGACCTCGCGGACGGCGACCGCGTCCTCCACGTCCGCAACGCGCCCTCCCCCGCCGCCACGGCGAGCCTGGCGATCGGCCGGGTGCTCGCCGAGCGCGCCGCCGAGCGCTTCCAACTGCCCTGACGTGCGGTCCAAGCCGGGGCTGGCGGGTTTGAACGGCCGTGCATACACTTGCCTCACGCTTCCCCGACTCGGAGGTACCCAGATGCAGGTCCGGGACATCATGCACACCGACGTGAAGGTCACTTCTCCCGAGGACACGTTCGAGCAGGTCGCCCGGGCGCTCCACGAGCACGAGATCTCCTCGGTCGTGGTCATGGACGGCGCGAACCTCGCCGGCATCGTCACCGAGCGCGACCTGGTGAACCTCGTGTCCGAGGGCGGCGACCCCAAGGCCACGAAGATCGGCGAGCGGATGACCCGGGATCTCGAAACGGTCGGACCCCGGACCGACATCGCGGAGGCGGCCGACCACATGGCGCGCCTGAAGATCCGTCACCTGCCGGTGCTGGAGGAGGGCGAGCTCGTCGGGATCATCTCGATCCGCGACCTCACGAACTGGGCGGTGCAAGAGCTCACGGCCGGTCACGAGCTGCCCGACCTCGAGCGGAGTCACGCCGCCCTGCGTTCGGCCGTCGAGATCAACAAGTAGGGTCAACCGCCGCCCGCGTTCCGCCGGACGTCACAGACACGACCCCTGGGGTCAGCGGCCGGCGAGCGCACTCAGGGCGGTGAAGGCCTCGGGGTCGCACAGGGACGAGCCCAGGCGAACGGGGTCGTATCGGTCGCCGTGGCAGTCCGAGCCCCCGGTGGGGACCACGCCGAGGCGCTCGGCGAGCGCTCGGTAGTGCCCCCGCTTGTCTTCGTCATGGTCGGGGTGGTCCGCCTCGAGGCCCCCCATGCCCGCGGCGGTCATGCGCTCGATCAGCACCTCGGGGACCGAGGACTCGTCGCCCCACATGCCCGGGTGCGCCAGCACGCACACCCCGCCCGTGGAGCGGATCAGCCCGACGGCGTCGACGGGGTCGAGCGCGTGCTTGGCGACGTGCGCGGGGCGCCCGTCGGCGATCCACAGGTCGAACGCCTCCTTCTCGGTCGCTACAACGCCGGCCTCGACCATCGCCTGGGCGACGTGCGGCCGGACGATGTTCTCCCCACCCGCGATGTCGCGCACGCGCTGGAATGAGATGTCGAATCCAAGGTCCTGAAGCTTCTCGACCATCAGCTCGCCACGGCGGAAGCGGTCGTCGCGTAGGCGCTGGAGCTCGGCCTGGAGCTCGGCGCTCTCGACATCCATCCAGTAGCAGAGGACGTGGATACTCGTGCGCTCGTACTCGGCCGAGAACTCGACGCCGGGCACCACTTCGACGCCGACCTCGACGCCGGTCGCGAGCGCCTCGGCCAGCCCGTCGGTCGTGTCGTGGTCCGTCAGGGCGACCACGTCCAATCCGCGCTCGGCGGCCAGGCGCACGACCTCGGCGGGCTCGAACGTCCCGTCCGAGCGGTTCGAATGCGTGTGGAGGTCGATCCCGGGCACGCCGCTCATGCTCGCAGACGCCGCCGACGCCCGTCAGGCGCGGTCGACGAGCGTGGGGATGATGTCGGCCACCGTCCGGGTGCCGGCGAGAGCCATCGCGTTCTCCAGCTCCATGCGCAAGATCCGGAGCACGTCCGCCACGCCCTCCTCCCCCGCCACCGCGAGCCCCCAACACACCGGCCGGGCCACCATCGCCGCGTTCGCGCCGAGCGCGAGCGCCTTGAACACGTCCGTCCCGCGCCGGAACCCGCCGTCGACGAGCACCGGCACCCGCCCGGCTACTGCCTCGACGACCTCGGGGAGCACGGTGATCGGGGCGTGGACCGAGTCGAGCTGGCGGCCCCCGTGGTTGGACACCACGATGCCGTCGACGCCGACCTCCACGGCGATGCGCGCGTCCTCCGCGGTCATGATCCCCTTCAGCAGGAGCGGCACGGGTGCTGCCTCACGGATCCAGGCGAGGTCGTCCCAGGTCAGGTCCGGCGCGTAGGCGAGCTCGTCCCAGGGCAGGCCGATCGGCATCTCGAACCCGTTGCGCGTGTCGCGGTGGCGAAGGCCGTTCTCGGGGAAATCCACCGTGAGCATCACAGCACCGAATCCGGCGGCGTGGACCCGGTGGAGCATCTCCACGGTGGCCTCGCGGTCGGTGAACACGTACAGCTGCCACCACTTCGCGCCGTCCGACGCGGCCGCGACGTCTTCGAGGTAGCCGACCGTCGTGGTCGAGACCACCATGATCGTCCCCACGCTCGCCGCCGCCCGGGCGGTCGCGAGCTCGCCGTCGGGATGCGCCATCTTCTGGTACGCCCACGGCGCGACGAGCACTGGGAACGCGACCGGCGTCCCCAGGATCTCCGTCGAGGGATCTACGGGCGACGCGCCCGTGAGCATCCGCGGACGGATCACCCAGTCCTGGAACGCCCGACGGTTCTCGGCCAGCGTCCATTCGTCCCCCGCGCCGCCCGCGTAGTAGTCGTACACGTCCTTCGGCAGGCGCTCGCGCGCGAGCGGCTCGTAGTCATCGACGGTGAGGACCTTCGGCTCGTCCACCGTCGGCAGACTAGCCTCAGAGCTGCGAGGGGGGGACCGCCGCCGCCACGACCGTCTCCTGGCCCACCACGCGGAAGAACCCGTCGCTGTAAGCGATCTGGCGCCGAAGGTAGGAGGGCGGGCAGCAGATCGGCTCCCCGCTAGGGTACTGCGCCCCGTACTCCTGGACCTGGCCGGCCGAGACCACCACGACGCCCTTGGTCGTGGGGTCGGGGTGCGCGAGAACCTCGGGCAGGTTCTGCTGCGTGTAGCCGACGATGTCGTAGTCGAGCGTCGCCTCCTCGCCGATCGCTCGGAACCCCACCAGGAGTTCGGTGACCCCGTCGCCGGTCAGGTCGGACTCGAGCACGTTCACGTCGGCCCACCGCTCGCCCGTCGGATCCGAGGCTTGCAGCCACTCGACCCAGCCTGCTTCCTCGGGCACGAACGTGAATATCCGCACCGTGAACGCCGGAGTTCCCGTCGGCGTGGCGCCCTGCTGCGCGACCCAGATCACACGCTGGCCGCCCACCGACACCTCGCCGCACTCGCCGAGCGTCCCCGGCTCGAGCAGAGCGTTGCACGCCACCGCCGCCCCGGCGAGGAAGACCGGCCGGATGCCCTCGAGCAGGATCTGTCCCTCGTTCGAGATCGCGGGCGCCTCACCCGGCGCGGGGGTGGTGACCACCGGCGGCTGGGTGACCGCGACGCCGGGGCTCGGGCTCACCGACGGCGAGGGCGCTGCGGCGGCGGCGGCCTGGTCACCCTCGCCCGTGCGTCCCAGCATGAACCCGATCAGGAACCCCATGCCGAACAGCACGATGCCGCCCGCCACCACGAGCTTGCGGACGTCGCCATTCACGGACGCGACGCTACGACCCGGACGCCCCAGGCACAAGGAAGACCGCTGCTACGATGCGGCCGAGCCCGTGACGACCGCCGCCGACCTCCGAGCCGCCGCGTTCCTGAAGGTCGTGACCTGGGCACGCGTGGCCCTGGTCCCGGCGATCCTGGCGCTGATCCTGGCCGGCCCGGACAACCCCGACGCGTTCACTGCGGCGGCGATCCTGTTCGCCATCGCCGCCCTCACCGACTTCTTCGACGGCCTCCTCGCCAGGCGGTGGGCGCAGGTGAGCGTATTCGGCAACTTCCTCGACACCACGGCCGACAAGCTGCTGGTGTCCGGGGCGCTGGTCGGGTTGCTCGTCGTCGACCGCGTGTCGCCGTGGGTGGCTCTCGTGATCATCGGGCGCGAGGTGCTCATCATCGGCCTGAAAGGCGCTGTCGCATCGACCGGCGATCTCGTGCAGCCCTCGATCTGGGGCAAGGCCAAGGCGAACGTGCAGTTCATGGCGATCCTGCTCGCCATCCTGCGGCCGGGGGAGCCGATCGGCCCGCTGTACCTGGACGAGTACGCGATGATCGCGGCCGCGGTCATCACGGTGCTCTCCGGCGCCGAGTACGTGATGCGGTTCCGGGGAGCGGTTACCGGCGGGTCCCGCCCACCCGGGTGAGCGGACCGGTCCTTGTCACCGGCGGCACCGGCGTCGTCGGCCGGGCCCTGGTCCGGCGACTGGTGGCCGACGATCGTCAGGTGCGAGCGCTCGCACGCTCCGAACGCTCGAGGGTCACGCTGCGCGAGCTCGGGGCCGAGCCGCTCCCCGGCGACGTCCTGGACCCGGCTTCGGTAGAGACCGCGGCGCGCGGGTGCTCGACGGTGTTCCACGTGGCCGGCGTGAACGCGATGTGCCTGCGCAACCCCCGCCCGATGATCCGTACGAACGTGGAGGGTTCGGCCGGTACGATCCGTGCCGCCGCGGCGGCCGGCGTCGCCCGGGTCGTCTACACGTCCTCGCCTCGGCCATCGGCGAGGCGCACGGCACCATCGGGCGCGAGGACTCGCCCCACCGAGGCTCGTACCTCTCGAACTACGAGCGCTCGAAGCACCTAGCCGAGCGTCGCGTGTTCGAGACCGCGGCCGAGACCGGCATCGAGGTCGTAGCCGTGAACCCATCCTCGGTGCAGGGGCCCGGGCGGGCCACCGGCTCGGCGCGCCTGCTGCTGGACGTCGTGAACGGCCGGCTCCCCGTGCTCGTCGACACCACGATCTCGCTCGTGGACATCGCCGACTGCGCCGAAGGTCACTTCCTGGCCGAGACCCGCGGCGCCCCCGGCGAGCGCCTCATCCTGTCCGGCGCCACCTTCACGATCCGCGAGGCCGTCGGGATGCTCCGACGGATCTGGGGGCTGCCCGAACGCGTGCGGTTCGCGCCGACCTGGGTCGCCTCCGCGGGCGGCGCCGCGATCGGCGCGGGCGCGCGGCTCGTTGGCCGCGACGCGCCGGTCTGTACCGAGGCCGTTCGGGCGCTCCTGCACGGCCACCGATACGACGGCTCGAAGGCGACGCGCGACCTCGGTCTCGCATACACGCCCGCAGAGGAGACGATCCGACGAACCCTTGAGTGGTGCGCCGAACGCGGACTCGTCCCGCCCGCGCGAGCCTGAGCGGACGACCGTAGGATGGGGCCCGCGGAGCCGTGGCACCGCGCCCAACCCGAGGAGGCGAACCCAGATGGATCAACGCCCCGACCGGAACCTAGCGCTCGAGCTCGTCCGCGTGACCGAGGCGGCGGCTCTGGCCGGCGGAAGGTGGGTCGGCCGGGGCGACAAGGTCGCCGCAGACCAGGCCGCCGTCGACGCGATGCGCCTGATGATCGACTCGGTCTCGATGGACGGCGTCGTCGTGATCGGCGAGGGCGAGAAGGACGAGGCGCCGATGCTCTACAACGGCGAGGCGGTGGGCAACGGCGAGGGTCCCGCGTGCGACGTCGCCGTGGACCCGATCGACGGGACGCGCCTGACCTCGGTCGGCCAGCCGAACGCGCTGTCGGTGATAGCGCTCGCCGAGCGCGGGTCGATGTTCTACCCCGGTGCGGCCGTCTACATGGAGAAGGTAGCGACGGGCCCGGAGGCGGCGGGCGCGATCGACATCACCGCCACGCCCGAGGAGAACGTCCGTCTCGTCGCCAAGGCCAAGGGGATCCGGCCCGAGGAGGTCGGTGTAGTGATCTTGGACCGCGATCGCCACACCGAGATCATCCAGCGGGTTCGCGACGTCGGTGCGCGCGTACACCTCATCACCGACGGCGACGTCGCCGGCGCCGTCGCGGCCGCGACCACCCGGCGCTCGGGCCTGGACCTGCTGCTTGGGATCGGCGGAACGCCCGAGGGCGTGATCGCGGCGGCCGCACTGAAGTGCGTCGGCGGCGCGATCCAGGGACGCCTCTACCCGCGCAACGACGACGAGCGCCGCAAGTTGGTCGAGGCGGGGTTCGACATCGAGCGGGTGCTGACGACAGACGACCTCGTCGCGGGGCGCGACGTCTTCTTCGCGGCGACCGGCATCACCGACGGGTCGCTGCTCCGAGGCGTGAAGTACTGGCCGGACGGCGCGACAACGTACTCGATGGTGATGCGCTCGCGCTCGGGCACGGTCCGGATCGTGGAGGCCGAGCATCGGTTCGCTAAGCTCGAGCTGTTCTCCCCGATCGAGTACCGCCGCTAGCCGGATCCCCCCTCGGTCGCTCGTGTCACCCGCCGCTCGGGTCACCCGTCAGGGTTCTGTCAAGGAAGCCCCAGGGTAAGGACCGACAGAACCCTGACGGGTGCGCTTGAAGGGCGCAGCCCACCGTCCCTCCCCCCGACCCGGGTCGGATCACGCCTCCGACGCGAGCGAATACATGCCGGTCGAGCCCTTCACGACGGCGCCGGATCGGACGCCCTCGGCCAGCGCCGCGAGCAGAACCTTGCGCACGTCCGGGGTCTCGAACGGGTCGAGGTACCCGCGGCGGAGCGCGAGATCCTGGATCTTCGTCCAGTGAAGCTCGGCACCCTCCTCGCGCAGGACCGTTAGCGCCGCCTCGAGCGGTTCCATCAGAGCGCCCTCGCTGCGGGCAACACGGCCTCGGCGAGCAGGTCCAGCATCGATGGATCTGGCATCGCGAACCACACGGGCGCCGGGCTCACCACCAGCTCGCTAACGCCGAGCTCCGCGAACGCGCCCAAGCGCTCGAGCACCCGGTCCGGCGTCCCGGCCAGTCCCTCGGACCGCAGCGTCTCCAGCCCAACGGCGTCGGCGACGCCTGTCGGCAGGGTCTCGCGGATCGCCTCCCATCGCCGCGCGAGGTCGGCGTCGTCCTCCCCCACCACCGTGTACAGGCCGAGCGAGAGACGGAGGGTGGCCGGGTCGCGCCCCGCGCGCTCGCAGGCTTCTCGTGCCGCGACGGCTCGCTCGGCGTAGGCCTCGGGCGTCCAGCGCCACGACGCGTTCCACCCGTCGGCGTACCGCGCGGCGAGCCTCAGCAACCGCGGTCCGCCCTTCCCGCCGACCAGGATCGGCGGCCGGGGCTCCTGAGCCGGCGGCGGGTGGTTGAAAGCCTCCCGCAACGCGAACCGCTCGCCCTCGAACGACGCGGGCTCCGGCCCGAAGAGCGCGTCCAGGTACCCGAGCGTCTCCTCGAGCAGCGCGAACCGCTCCGCCACGCTCCCGAACCGCATCCCGAACGCCTCGAACTCCTCGCCGAACCACCCCGCACCCAGGCCGAGCTCGAACCGCCCGCCCGAGAGCCGGTCGATCGCCGTGGCCGACTTCGCGAGCAGTGCGGGGTGCCGGAACCCGGCCGAGAGCACCAGCGTGCCCAGGCGCACCCGGTCGGTGAGCGGTGCGAGCGCGCCGAGGGTCACGACCGGCTCGAGCGTCCCGTACCTCTGAGTGCCGCCGCCGTAGCGCTCGAGCGAGGCGAAGAAGTGGTCGGACATCCACACCGAGTCGAACCCGAGACGCTCGGCGCGTACCGCGACCTGGGCCACGGCATCGAACGTTACCGGTCCACCGCCGGGCAGCGAGAAGTCGTAGTGCGGGAGCGCGAGGCCGACGCGCATCCGCTACATGTACCGGAGCACGTCGGCGGGCCCGGCGACCTCGATCCCCGGCGGCACCTTGATGCCCGAAGGCAGCTTCAGCCGCGGGAAGACCGACACCTCGTCGGCAAGGTGAACCCCGGCGTAGACCACGACCTCGTCGCCGAGCGCGACGCACCCCTCGATGCTCGTCGGGTTGAACGGCTCCGAGCGAACCTCGGACATCGAGCCCACGACCACCTCGGACAGGTGGGCGGCCGGGCCGATGATCGCGCCGTCGCGGATCTGCGAGCGCGAGATCGAGGCGTCGCGCTGCACCTCGATGTCGTCGTCGAGGTTGGACTCGCGGATCCGCACCCCGGGATGGATCTCGCAGAAGCGCCCGATCCGAACCGCCGGACCGATGTCCACCGACCCTTCGGCGATCTTCTCGGCGAGCGTCCTGCCGCTGGTCGCGTCGCGCATCGCGAGCGACTCGGGGGCGATCCACACGTTGCGCTCGGGGTCGAACGGCGGACCCAGCAGCCGGTCCACCGACTCGAACTCGCCAGTGAGCGCGTCGACCATCGTGTCCAGGTAGTCGCGCACGTTGCCGAGATCGCCGATCCGCCGTACGGGGAACACGTCCACCCGGTAGCCGTTGCCCACCAGCCACGGGAGCAGGTCCTTGCCGAAGTCCAGCCGCCGCTCGCGCAGGCGTGCGACCTCGGGGTGGGAGCCCAGCTCGCGGATCCGGTTCGCATCGATCAGGTAGAAGCCGGCGTTCGTCATCAGCGGCAGGCGTTCGAAGTCCTCGTCGCTCTCGGCGTGGAGGTACTCGCGGAGCTCGGCCAGGGTGGGCTTCTCGACGAAGACCTCGACCCGTCCGTCCTCGTCGGCCAGGATCACGCCGTACTTCTCGGCCACCTCGTCGGGCTCGCGCACCATGGCCGCGATCGTCGCGATCGCGCCGCTACGGTGATGCGCCCGGAGCATCGGCGCCAGGTCGAAGTCGATGATCGAGTCGGTGGGGAACACGAGCGCGGGCTGCTGGATGTCCCAGTACTCCATCATCCTCATCGCCGAGTCCGCGCTGCCCCTCGAGAGGGTGTCGTACTTGACGGGCGAGTACTTCACGTCGACGCCGAAGCCCTCGCCGTACCCGATCATCACCTTGATCTGGTAACGGTTCTCCTTCCCGTGGGCGATGACGTAGTAGTCCTTGATCCCCTCGGCGGTCAGGACCTGCAGGACCCAGCGGATAAGCCGGCGGCCCAGGAAGGACATCGCGGCCTTTGAACGCAGGTAGCCGGGCGCCTTGAGGGTGAGCGGCCGGGCCCGGATCCCTTGCCCGCCCGCCAGACCTATACCGACGACCTCGGACACCTCGGGCATGGCACGGTCATGATAGTCAGCGCTCCCTCACCTAGGAACCCGGAGGAGGAGGCCCGACGCCCGTGGAACCGTGGACCCGAACGATCGCCGGAAGGCTCGACGAGCTCGAGATCGAGAGCGAGGCGCTGCGCGGCAACCCACTCGGCGACCCGCACGTCCGCCCGCTCTGGGTATACGTCCCGCCCGGCTACGACGAGGAGCCCGAGCGCCGCTACCCGTGTGTGTTCGTGATCCAAGGGATGACCGGACAGCTCGACATGTGGCGCAACCGGGAGGCCTTCCGCCCGAACTACCCGGAGATGGTCGACGAGCTGTTCGCCTCGGGCGGGGCGCCGCCTCTGATCGTAGCCTTCGTAGACTGCTGGACCTCCTACGGGGGGAGCCAGTTCCTGGATTCGCCGGGCACGGGCAACTACCACACGTTCCTGTGCCAAGAGGTAGTCCCGTTCGTCGACGCCCGCTACCGGACGGACGCACGCCGCGAGGCCAGGGGCATCCAGGGCAAGTCCAGCGGCGGCTACGGAGCGCTCGTGACGCCGATGCTGCGGCCGGACCTGTTCGGCGGGCTCGCTTGCCACTGCGGCGACTCCCTGTTCGAGGCCTGCTACCTGGCCGACTTCCCGAAGGCCGTTCGGGCACTGCGCGAGCATTACGGAGCCGACTACGGGGCGTGGTGGGCCGACGTCCGCTCTCGCCCGTTCGGGACCAAGCCTGCCGACTGGGACCTGCTGGACCCATACGCCATGGCGGCGTGCTACTCGGCCGACCCGGACGGGACCGTACGGCTGCCCTTCGACGTCAGCACCGGGAAGCTGATCGACGATGTCTGGCAGCGATGGCTCGACCTCGACCCGGTGCGGATGATCCCGAGCCATGCGGAGGCGATGCGTTCGATGCGCGCGATCTGGCTGGACGCCGGCCGCGAGGACGAGTTCTTCCTGGACAACGGCATGGTCGCCGTATCCAAGGAGCTCGAGGCGATCGGGGCCGAGCACACCCTGGAGCTGTTCGAGGGCGGCCACATGTCGATCGGGTACCGATACCCGCGCTCCCTGGCGTTCCTCTCGACCGCCCTGTCCGAGTCGGCCTGAACGCCCATCTGTGGGAGCATCGGAGGTAGCCCGCACCGAGGAGGACCCGATGAGCGACGGCCCGCAGAGCCTGATCCCTGCTCTCCCGCCGGCCCCCGAACCCACGGCCCCAGCGCCGAGCAAGCGGAAGGCCCTGATCGCCGGCGCCATCGTCGGAGTCCTGATCCTGGTTACCGGCATCACGATCTACGCCTTCCTGCAGGGCGGCAACGCCGAGGCACAACCGCTCGCGCTCTCGTTCACGCAGGGGCAGAGCCAGACCTACGAGATCCACCAGACGATGGACGCCGACATCTCATCCGACGTCCTTGGCAGCCAGCCGATATCGATGGACATCACACAGGTCGTCGGCTGGGAGGTTGTCTCGGTCACCGACGGCGGCACCGCCACGATCGAGGTGACGGTCTCCGATATGTCCGGCACCCTGAACGGCACCGAGCTCCCCGACACCCCGGTTCCGCCGATCGAGATCGTGGTCGCGCCCGACGGCCGGATCGTATCGGCCGGCGGCCTCGCGCTCGGCGGCGCGGGACAGACGCAGGGCTTCGGCTTCCCCGGCATGGGCCAGCTCACGCCGCTCCTGCCCGACGAGGGCGAGACGGTCGCCGTCGGCGACTCGTGGGAGAAGAGCTTCTCGCAGGAGTTCCCGTTCGGTGAGGGAACGATCGAGTTCACGGCCACGAGCACCTACGAGCGCGACGAGACCGTCAACGGGCGCGAGGCGGCCGTCATCGTCACCGAGATGACGGTGCCGATGGAGTTCACGCTGAGCTTCGCCGACCTGCTCGAAGCGCTCGGCCCCGAGGCCGCAGGTGCGACCGGCGCGGATCTCCCCCTGTTCGACGACGCCCAGATCGCGTCCGAGGGCGAGGGGACGATCACGCAGACGAGCTTCGTGGACCTAGAGGCCAAGGAGCTGCTCGAGACCGAGAGCTCGGGCACCTTCGGGATCGTGATGTCCTTCACCGGGATCCCGGGCCTCGAGGTCGCCGGTCCCGCCGAGGTGGCGTTCGACGGCGCGTTCACCCAGGAGATGGCCCTCCGCTAGGAAGCGGGTCGGATCAGGCCGATTGGTCGACGGCGCCCGACAGCACGAGCTCACCCGTCGCGTCGACGACGTTGACCGCGGTGTAGCCGGTTAGGTCCGCGGTCTTGAACCGGTGGAACATCTCGGCGCCGCCGTCGGCGTCCAGTTCGTCGATCAGACCCGCGCGCAGGACCTCCCCCCCGGCGTTCACGAGCTGCACCCGATAGGGCATCGACCCGTCGGCGGGGTCGAGCCCGCTCACGATCACCATCGCGAAGTCCTGGATCGTCGGCGAGACGAGCTGCAGCACCGCGCCCCCGCCGCTGCCGCCGGCCACCGGCGCGAGCCTGCCTAGATACGTCTGGTCCTCCGGCAGCTCCTGGCCGGGGATCACGCCGGCGAGTATGCGCTGGAAGCGCTCGAGCGCCTCGGCCTGCTGGCGCTCGGCCTGCTCGGCCCGCTCGGCGAAGCGGTCGGCGCGTCCGGCCATCACCGCGCCCCACCCGAGGCTCGCGACGGCGACCATCGCCGCGACGACCGCGGCGGCCGCCATCCGCGCGCGTCGAGGGGTTCCGGGAGCCCCGGCGGCCCGGCGCACGCGGGCCACCACCCGGTCGCCGAGACCCTGCGGCACCCTCGCCGGCTCGAGAGCGAAGGCGAACATCGCCGCCGCCGACCCGAGGTCGGTCGCCTCCTTGCGGCACCCCGCGCACGACCGCAGGTGGCGCTCGACACGCTCGCGGTCCTCCGGCGCAAGGACGCCGACCGCGAGCTCGGGCAGGAGCTCCCGGACCTCGAGGCAGTTCACGGCCGCTCCTTGTCCTGGTTGGCGCGGCGAACCTTGATCAGTGCCGTCCGCAGCCGCGTCTTCACGGTGCCGAGGGGGATGTGGTCAGCCTCCGCGATCTCGCGGGCGGTGAGGCCGCCGAAGTACGCCCTGGCGAGCAGTCGTTTCTCGGCGTCGGACAGGGACGCCAGGGCCCGGATCGCGACGTCGCGCTCCATGAGGACCTCGTCCTCGTCGGGCCCAAGGATCTCGGGTATCTCGTCGACCAGGATCAGGCGCGGCCGGGTCACGCCCGTCTCGCGCCGCAGCCGGTCGACCGCCAAGTTGTGGGCGATCGTCATGAGCCAAGTCGACAGCCGTCCACGGGAGGGGTCGAAACGCGCGGCCTTGCGCCACGCCGCGAGGAAGACGTCCTGGGTCAACTCCTCTGCCGCCTCCGCGCTGCCCAGCAGGCGGAGTCCGAGCGTGAAGATCGGACGCGCGAACCGCGCGTAGAGCGCTCGGACGGCTTCTTCGTTCCCGGCAAGGAGCCCCTCCACCAGTTGCTGCTCCTCGCGAGCGAGGAGCGGTCCGTCGGGCCGAGGATCCAACCTCGTCTCCTTCCGGTGATACGGTCGGCGTGCCTGCGGAGGCTTGGCGCGCTGCGCGGCCATCATGCCACGCCACTCCCCGTTCGGCGCCCGGGCCGGAACGGTTGACTCCGGGCGCGCAACCGACCCGCCGGTGCGATGATGCCTGCATGCGGCACACTCAGCGCGGGTCCCTGGGTCGCACCCCGCGCACGCTCGTGATCACGCTCGTGGCCCTGTCGGCGCTCGCGCTCGGCGCCCCCCAGGCTCGGGGAAAGGAGCTAGCCGGCTCGGTGGTTCAGCTCAAGCTCGACGGGGTGGTGGACCCGTTCGTGGCCGACTACATCGAGGAGAACGTGGCCGCGGCGCAGGAGCAGGGGGCGCTCGCGGTCCTGATCACGATCGACACCCCCGGCGGGCTGGACTCCTCGATGCGGCAGATCACGAAGGCGATCTTGAACGCCGAGATCCCGGTCCTCGGCTACGTCTTCCCCGAGGGAGCGCGCGCGGCCTCGGCAGGCACGTTCATCCTGCTCTCTACGCATGTCGCCGCGATGGCCCCGGCCACCAACGTCGGCGCGGCGCAGCCCGTGGGGATCTCCGGGGCCGTCGCCTCCGAGAAGGCGGTGAACGACGCCGCCGAGTACATAGTGAGCATCGCGGAGCGCCATGGACGTAACGCCGAGTGGGCCGAGTCCGCCGTCCGCGACGCGGAGAGCGTCTCGGCCGAGCAGGCGCTCGAGCTCGGTGTGATCGACCTGATCGCTCCTGATGTCCCCACGCTCCTCGCCGACGTGGACGGGATGACCGTCACGGTCGCCGGCGGGCAGGAGGTCACGCTCGACCTCGAAGGCGCCACGGTCCGCGAGGTCGAACCGGGCCCGTTCGTCGGCCTCCTTCACGCGCTGCTGGACCCGAACCTCGCATTCGTCTTCTTCTGGCTCGGCCTGGCGCTCATCGCGATCGAGTTCTTCGTCCCCGGCGGCGTTGCCGGGACCCTGGGCGCGGTCATGTTCGTGCTCTCGCTCGTGACGCTCGGGATGCTGCCCGTGCAGCTGATCGGCGTGGTGCTCCTGATCGCATCGATAGTCTTCTTCGTGCTCGAGCTCATGCATCCGGGGGTCGGGCTCCCCGCGGTCGCCGGTGTGATCTGCGTGGTGCTCGGCGGGCTGCTGCTGTTCGACACGTCCGTACCTGGGGTGTCGGTGTCGCCGCTCGTGATCGTGCCGGTCGCCGCGTTCGCCGCGTTCTTCTTCCTGATCGTCGTGCGCAAGGCGATCGCGCTTCGAAGGTTGAAGGTGGCGAGCCGCGACGAGCAGATGGTCGGCCGGGAGGGCATCGTCCTACAGGACCTCGACCCCACCGGCGTGGTGCAGGTCGCTTCCGAGCACTGGACCGCCTCGTCGGTACGAGGTTCCCCCCGCAAGGGCGAACGCGTACGCGTCGTGCAGATGGAAGGTCTCCGGTTGAAGGTCGAGCCCGTGGAGGAGCCGGCGACGGCGTCCACGGAAGGGAGGGAACCGTGAACTGGGTCCCGCTGGCGATCGGTGTTGGCGTCGTCGTCCTGCTGCTGCTGTTGATCGTGCCACAGATGATCCGGATCGTGCGCGAATATCAGCGCCTGATGGTGTTCCGACTCGGGCGGGCGTTGGGCGCCAAGGGCCCCGGCCTCGTGATCCTGATCCCGTTCATCGACCGTGGCGTATGGGTGGACCTGCGCGAGCTCTACCTGGAGATACCGCACCAGACGGCGATCACCGAGGACAACGCGACCATCTCGATCGACTTCATCGTGTTCTACCGGGTAATCGACGCGGCGATGTCCGTGATCGAGGTCGCGAACTTCGCCGGCGCCGCGCAGAACATCGCGTCCACCACCCTCCGCTCGGTAGTGGGCGACATGATGCTGGACGATGTGCTGGCCAAACGCGAGACGATGAACGAGATCCTGCGCACGAAGCTCGACGAGGTCACCGAGCGCTGGGGCGTGAAGGTCACGAACGTCGAGATCCGCGAGGTAATGCCGCCGCCGCAGGTGATGGACGCGATGACCCGCCAGATGTCCGCCGAGCGCACCCGCCGCGCCGTGGTGACCGAGGCCGACGGCACGAAGCAGGCGGCGATCACGGTCGCCGAGGGCAACAAGCAATCCGCGATCTTGAACGCCGAGGGGGACCGCCAGGCCGCGATCCTGCGTGCCGAGGGGTTCGCGCTCGCGCTCACGCAGATCTTCCAGTCGGCGCAGGCGGTGGACGCCAAGACCATGAGCCTGCAGTACCTCGAGGCCCTCAAGCAGATCGGCGCCTCGCCTTCGACGAAGTTCGTGATCCCGATGGAGTTCACGCAGCTCCTGTCCGGCATCACCGACTACGCCGAGCGGACGTTCGGGAACGGCAAGGGCGAGGCGTCCGCGTAACCGGCGCAGCGTCGGGAACGCCTCCGCCGCCTGCGGTGTAGAGCGAGGTGACCGATCGGGTGGAGGGCCGTCCACTGGACGATGCCGAGCTCGTCGAGAGGGCTCAGGACGGCGACGTCGCCGCGTTCGGCCAGCTCGTGGAGCACTACCGGGAGGCGGCGTTCCGGACGGCATGGATGATCACGCGAAGCTCGGCCGACGCGGAGGACGCCGCGCAGGACGCCTTCGTGAAGGCGTTCTACGCGCTCGCGCGCTTCCGCCGAGGCGAGGCGTTCCGGCCGTGGATCCTGCGGATCGTCTCGAACGAAGCGAGGAACCGCCGCCGCTCGGCAGGCCGGCGCGAACGCCTCGCGCTCCGGGCGGAGAGGGAGCGCGGCCCGGGGGACGCGGCCCCGTCCCCCGAGGCCGCATCGCTGGCGCGGGACGATCGCGAGCGACTGCTTGCGGCGCTCGAGCGGCTGCCGGAGCGCGACCGGCTGGTGATCGCGTACAGGTACCTGCTCGAACTGTCGGAGGCCGAGACGGCCGAGGCCCTCGGCGTCCGGACGGGAACGGTGAAGTCGCGCCTGTCTCGGGGGCTCGAGCGGCTCCGGGCGGCCATGGAGGTGCCCGCGGATGGATGAACCGATGCCGATGAGCGACGAGGACCTACGCCGGGCGCTGGGCGCGCTCGGGCGGGAGATCGCC
>Ga0209341_10001115_pt1 | contig 26930 bp, 10 predicted proteins | sample RifCSP13_2_FD_184020 | JGI IMG/M metagenome (GOLD analysis project Ga0209341, IMG submission 184020) | Soil microbial communities from Rifle, Colorado - Rifle CSP2_sed 13_2 (SPAdes) (version 2) | ecosystem: Environmental > Terrestrial > Deep subsurface > Rock core/Sediment | place: Rifle... | reverse complement strand
GAGATTCCGTGCTTGGTGCCCATGATTTCGTCCCAAAGCCTTTCCAGTCGTTCGTGATGGGCTCCAATCACGGGGTTGATTTCGAACCAGCCCTGCCCTCTTCCTACCGCGCGGTTGAGGCCGAGCCATCCGAGGGCTTCCATGCCCAGATCGCAGGTGTAGACCCCCTCCGTCCGCCTTCGCATGCCGAGTTGCGCGAGCTTCTGCCCGATCAACTCGAGGACCTCGCGTATCAGGGGCGCCGTCGGTCTTCCCATGCTGTTCAACCCCCAAGCTCGCCTGGGTTCGACCAGAACCAGTTCGGCATAGGACTGAGAGCCCATAAGCACAATTGCACCTCGGGGCCATATCTGGGGCAGATAGTGGGGCATTCCGTTGCGAGGACCAGGCCACTGATGTGGAGATCGGATCTGCCTCCACGAGGGACTACTAACGAATGAGGGAAGGGCTTATTGAGATCTGAACACTGAGCCTCTCACGGGTTCATCATCCGGAACCCGCCCGTCCCCGCGATCGGGGGGCCCGCCATGTAGACCTCCTCCTCGCCGCCGTTCCGGAGGTCGCACCACACCGGGAACGCGAAGTCGCCCGACGCCGCGAGCCCGTTGTAGTCCCCGATGAACCAGTTCCCCGGGTCGAACTGCGCGCTCGCGCGCACGTTCTTCGCGAACGACACGCCGAAGTCCGTCGACGTCGCCACGTACACGGTGAGGAGCCGGTCGCCCGGGTCGTCCCGCCGGTCGTAGAACGAGACGAAGACCTTGCCGTTCGCCGAGGCTGCGACCCACGGGAAGAACTGCGCGTTCGCGGTCGCGTCGTCATTCACCCTCACCGGGGAGCCCCACGTGAGCCCGCCGTTCACGGACGTGGACATCAGGATGTCCGCGCTCCCGAACCGACGGTCCGCCCACACGACGTGCACGCGGTTCCCGTCCGGCGCGTCGATCGGGTTCACGGCCATGCTCGGGAAGTGCGGGGTCCGGGGCCCGCCTCCGTACAGTTCGCCCGGGTCCCAGAGTGTGTTCACGATCATCGTGGCGCCCCAGGTCGTCCCGCCGTCCGTGGACTTCGCGACCGCGACGCGGTTCCCGCCGGTCGTGCCGGCCACCCAGGACACGTACAGCTCGCTGGCGGGGCCGACGACGGGCTGCGAACCCTGGTCGTACTTGTACCCGCCGCTCGTGATGTCCTTCTCAGGGGACCAGGTCGTCCCGCCGTCCGTGGAGCGGGAAAAGTAGATCGGGGACTCGAGGTAGTTCCCGGCGGAGTCGGACAGGAACCGGGTCCACGTGACGTAGATCGTGCCGCGGTTCGGGCCGCTCGACGTGTCCACGGTCATGTACGACTTGTCGTGGAACACGTTCGTCTCCGCCCCCACGACCTGCTGGGCGGTGCCCCACGTCCGCCCGCCGTCCGTGGACTTCGTGACCGTGATCACGTTCACGATGCCCCCGAAGCCGAGGCACGACACGTACGCGTTCCCGTCCCCGTCGAAGGCGACGGCCGGGTCGCCGGAGTACGGCGCAAGGCTGAGGTTTCCGTTCCGTGGAACGAGCTGCTCGATCCACGTCCTCCCGCCGTCCATCGTCGTGTAGACGCCGCACCACACGCTCCCGGCCCGCCAGTCGTTCGCGGACACGACGATGTTCTTCGAGTTCCGCGGATTCAGGGCGATCGAGACCTCGTTCTGGGCGCCCGCGTTGTTCGTGACCCGGTACTGCGCCCCGACCGGGAGGAGGGTGGCGTTCGCGTCGACCGCCAGGGCCCGGGGCGGGGCCACGGGGTTCGAGACGACGCCAGAGCGGGGCGGAATCCAGTGGGCCGCGGGGCGGATTGGGAGGCTTCGGTGTTCGAGGAAGGCCGCAGACGCCGTCCCCATCGTGAGGAGCGGGACCGCGAGGACGAGGACGACCAGCACCAGTGCGACTCGATACCCCGCCATCGTCCCCGCTCCCCGCGGGGCTCGATGAAGTTCTCCACGCTCTTGAACCTAGCGACAATGCGGGGCGGGCGGCCCCCGCCATCGACGGCGCACGCGGGGCGGTCCCGCGCTATCATTATTCGAAGATAATTCGGCGGCCCTCACCGCGCGACGGCCATGGCTCCGATCCGCTCGGACTGCAGCCGCCGGCGGGCCTCCTCGATCGCCCGCCGCGTGTACGCCTCCAGGGACTCGACGACCTTCCGCCGCGCGTCCGCGTCCCCCGCAGGGCCGACGTAATCGTGGATCTGCCGCCGCCTCCCGTCCCGCGTCTCGTAGTGCCAGAAGTACAGGTAGTCCCGCCCGCGGACCCGCATCACCCGGTAGCCACACCCGATTTGCATGGGGACCCGCACATACTATCATTATTTAAGGATAACTCAGGGGTGGCCGACACGCGCCCGCCCCGGCCGTCCCGGGGATGCAAGCTTTTAACCCGCCCCCCGCATCCCGCACCCCTCCCATGCTCCTCGTGAAGCTCGGCGGCTCCGTGATCACCGTGAAGTCGAAGTACCGCACGCTGCGCGGGCCGGACCTCTCCCGCCTCGCCTGCGAGCTCGCCGCGGCGACGGACCCGACAGGCATGATCGTCGTCCACGGCGCGGGCTCGTACGGCCACATCCTCGCGGCGAAGCACCGCCTGGGCGAGGGCTACGCGGAGCCCGCGCAGCTCGGGGCCGTCGCCCAGGTCCAGCGGGACGTGCGGGCCCTCGACCTCAAGGTCCTCGATGCCCTCCTGCGGGCCCGGACGCGCCCCGTCGCGATCCCCCCGAGCCTCGTGATGCGGTACCACGAGGGCCGCCTCGTCTCCTTCGACGTCGGGCCCTTCCGGGACTACCTGATGCGGGAGTTCCTGCCCGTCTCCTTCGGCGACGTCGTCCTCGACACGAAGCGGCGGTTCGCAATCGCCTCCGGGGACGACGTGATTCTGGAGCTCGCGAAGCTCTTCCGTCCGGACCGCGTCCTGTTCGTCGCGGACGTGGACGGCGTGTACACCGCGGACCCGAAGCGGGACCGGACGGCGACCCGCCTCGACGTCGTCGATGCCGCCGCCCTGGAGACGATCCTGTTCTCGGACGAGGCGGGCAAGGACGTCACCGGTGGACTCCGGAGAAAGCTCGAGCGGATGCTCGAGATCGCGAAGAACGCGCGGGACGTGCGGATCATCAACGGGCTCGCGCGGGGACGGCTGGAGGCGGCCGCGCGGGGCGAGGACGTCGTGTCGACGCGGGTGGTGGCCTGATGGCGGGGCCGAGCCGGACGGAGCAGCGGAAGGCGGAGCACGTGGACATCATCCTGAACGAGAACGTCTCCGCGGGGTACAACTACTGGAACGACGTCCACCTCGTCCACCGGGCCCTCCCGGAGATCGACCTCGACGACGTCGACGTCTCGTGCACGCTCTTCGGCCGCAAGCTGAACGCGCCCCTCGTGATCTCCTCGATGACGGGCGGGTTCTCCATGGGCCGCGAGATCAACGCGAACCTCGCGAAGGCGGCCGCGGAGGTCGGGGTCGCGATGGGCGTCGGCTCCCAGCGCGCGGCCCTCGAGAAGCCCGAGCTCGTCGACACCTACGCGGTCGTGAAGGACCACGACGTCCCGCTGCGGTTCGCGAACCTCGGCGCCCCGCAGCTCGTCCCGCAGGAGGGGAAGCGGGCGTACGGCCTCGAGGACGCGCGGCGGGCGATGGCGATGGTCGACGCGCACATGCTCATCGTCCACCTGAACTTCCTCCAGGAGGTCGTGCAGCCCGAGGGGGACCGCCGGGCCCGCGGCGTGCTCGACGCGATCGCGCGGCTCGCCTCCAAGCTCCCCGTCGTCGCGAAGGAGACCGGGGCGGGCGTCTCCCGGGAGGTCGCCGTCGCCCTGAAGAAGGCGGGCGTGCGGGGGATCGACGTCGGCGGCCTCGGCGGCACGAGCTTCTCCGCGGTCGAGTACTACCGCGCGAAGAAGGACTCCGCGACCCTGAAGGAGCGCCTCGGCGCGACGTTCTGGAACTGGGGGATCCCGACCCCCGCGAGCGTCGTCCTCGCGAACGTCGGGCTGCCGATCGTCGCGACGGGCGGGATCCGCTCGGGCCTCGACGTCGCGAAGGCCCTCGCCCTCGGGGCGAGCGCGGCGGGGATGGCGAAGCCGATGCTCGAGGCCGCGAAGACGAGCGCGGAGGCGGTCGTGACGGAGCTCGAGGCCGTGATCGCGGAGCTGAAGGCGGCGATGCTCCTGACGGGCTCCGCGACCCTCGACGCGCTGCGGGAGCAGCGGTGCATCGTGAACCGCCCGACCGCGGACTGGATCGAGGCCGCGGGGGACTGAGGTCCGTGGCAGGCCTGGAGGCGACCCCGGAGGACCTCGCGCGGCTGGAGGCCCTCGTGCGGCCGTACCGCGAGGCGTCGAACGCGATGATGGAGATGGAGCTCGAGGCGCACCTCGCGGACCACCCGGAGTCCGCGTTCCCATCGACCCGCACGATGCGGCGGAACGCGCGGATCCTCACGGCGGGGAAGCGGTACCGCTTCACGCTCGCCGTGGCGGGGTACGAGGGCCTGTCGGGCGAGCCCGCGGGCCCCTCCGTCCTCCGGGCCGCGACGTGGCTCGAGTGGTACCACCTCTACACGCTGTTCCTCGACGACATCATGGACGAGGACGTCCGCCGGCGCACGTACCCTTCCGCGTGGGCCGCGAACGCGGCGCTGTACCGGGGCCGGGACGGCGCGAAGCCCGGCGTCGTCTTCCGCACGCGCAAGATCCGGTACGGCGCGTCCCAGGCGATCCTCGACGCCCTCCGGATCCGCTCCCTCGCGGAGCGGGCGATCGAGCGCGCGGTGAAGGACCCCGCGGTCGCCCACGAGCTCCTGAAGGAGCTCACGGAGGTGGACCTCGTCCTCAGCGACGGCCAGGGGCTCGACATCGACTTCGAGACCGCGGCGCGCGTGCGGGAAGCGGACTACGAGGCGATGAGCGACCGCAAGACGGGCCGACTCTACGGGGGCGCGGCGGCGACCGCCGCGATTCTCGCCCGCGCGTCGCCGGACGCGGGCGCCGCCCTCGGCGCGTACGCCCGCCACTTCTCGATCGCCTTCCAGGACCGCGACGACCTCCTCGGGTGCGGCGTCGTCGCCTCGAGGATCGGAGGCTCGAAGCAGGGCGACATCCTCCAGGGGAAGCGCACCCGCCTGTACGCGATGGCCCTGGAGCGGCTCCCCGCCCGCGAGCGGGGCGCGTTCCTCCGTGCGTACGGCCGTGGCTCCCGCTCGACCGCGCGGGACGTCGCCCTCGTCCGCCGCCTCCTCCGCGAGCACGTGCTCGACGCGATGAACGAGCGCATCGAGTCGAACGTCGCGGGGGCCCTGGAGGCCCTCGACCGCGTCCCGTTCCGGGAGTCCATCTCGAAGCGGCTGCTCGGGCTCCTCGCGCGCGCCCAGCTCGCCCGGGTCGCCTAGGCGTCCTCCACGCCGTTCGCCGTGATCCGGAACCGCGCGGTCCGGTTCTCCTCGACGGAGCGGTGCTTCACGAGCCGCGCGGTCCGCGCGCTCGGCCCCGTCTTCACGAGCTCGACGATCGTCTTCGCGGAGTGCGTGAGCATGTGCCCGCCGAGGGGCAGGTACTTCCCGGTCTCGAAGTCCGTGTACACCTGGGACGTCGCGATCACGGGGATCCCCACCTTCCGCGAGATCCGGAGGAGCTTGGCGACCTGACGCGTGAGGACCTGCAGCTCGTCCCGCCGCGTCTCGTCCCGCATCGTGAGGCGGTAGTGCATCGTCGCGCTGTCGATCACGATCAGCCCGACCTCCGGGTGGGTCTCCGTGATCTTCACCGCCTTGTCGATCAGCTTCTCCTGCTCGTCGAACGTGTACGGCTCCGAGAACAGGATGTTCTTCGCGACGACCTCGAAGTCCTCCCCGCAGATCTGCTCGAGCCGCTCCATCGACACGCCCTCCGTGTCGATGTAGATCACCTTCCTTCCCGCGCGCACGACGTTCCGGGAGAGCTGGAGGCACAGGTTCGTCTTCCCGCTCCCCGCCTCCCCGAACAGGAGCGCGATGCACCCGCCCTCGAACCCGCCGCCGAGGAGCTCGTCGATCGCGCGGCATCCCGAAGGGACCTTCACGCCGCCGCGAGCCGCGGCGCGCGTAATGAACCCTTTCCCCGCGGGTCACGGCGACGCACTCTATGATTCGTCCGGTCACTGGGAAAAGTTCTTAGACCTCCCGTCCCTCTATGCATGCTAACACAGGTTTCGCGCCAGTTCAGCGAGTCGGGGAGGCTGGCCAGGACCCGGGCGCGGCCCGGGGCCTGCGCGGGGGACACCGGGGAATGGAGGAGTCCGCGAACGGTCGGGCAAGGGGCCGGACGGGCAGCCGCCTGGGCCTGGGCGGCTTCGAGGCCCTCGTCCCCGAGGAGATCCCGAAGGCGGGACGCGTCCTGCTCCTTGTGCCGACGGCCGAGGAGAAGGACCGGATCGCCGCGCAGTTCGTCCTCGAGGGCCTCCGCAACGGGGACGCCGCGATCGTCCTGGAGTCCGAGGTGGGCCTGCGGGACCTCTCCCGCCGCCTCGGGAACATGGGGTTCGACGCGGACACCGCCGTCGCGGAGGGCCGCCTCGTCCTCTTGGACTGGAGCGCCGCCGCGGCCGCGCGGAACGGCACCCCCGCGGGGCTCGACGCCGCGCGGGCCGCCCTCGCCACCGCCGTCTCCGGTGCGAAGGTGTTCGCGGGCCTGCGGGCCCTCGTCGACCTCGCGGGCGCCCTGCCGGACGCCGTCGCCGCCGTCGCGACGGACGCGGCCGCACGGCTCTCGGACTCCCTCCGCGAGGCGGGCGCGCTCTCCCTCGTCCTCGTCCCGAGGACCCACGGGCTCCCCGCCCCGCTCGGCGAGGCGTTCGACGTCGTGCTCGATCTCCGGCCCCTGAAGCCCAGCGGCCTGGGCCTCGCGGTGCTGTCGATCGGCGGGACGGAGCTGCCGCGGTCCCACATGGTCCTCTCGTCCGCGGACGGACGGCTCGTCCTCGAGGCCCCGAAGCGGCCCTCGGGCATGCCGCCCACGGCGAGCGTGGAGTGCCCGGTGTGCAAGTCGACGATCCCCGCGGGCGCCCCGGAGTGCCCGGTGTGCAAGAGCCCTCGCCCGGTCCGCCGACCGGGCGAGCCGGAGGTGCTCGACTACATCGAGGCCCTCGGGCAGCGGGTCGGTCTCCCGGAGTCGCCCCTCGAAGCGCCCCCGCCTGCTGCGCCGGAGGCCCCGCCCGTCCCGGAGGGGAAGGGTCGCGAGGCCCCGCCCGCACGCCCGGAGCCCGAGCGGCGCGGCCTGACGAACGGCCTCGCCCGCCGACGGATGCCCCCTGCCGCCCCCACGCCGCCGCCGGGCCGCGTGAACGGCCTCACCTCCACGATCGTCGCGGCCCGCCGCGGGATGACGAACGGCCTCACGAACGGGAACGGCTTCACGAACGGCCTCGGCTCCGCGCGGTTCGCGTCGGAGGGACGGCGGGGCGCGTGGCGGGTCTACCTCGTCCCGATCGTCGCGGTCGCCCTCCTCGCGATGCCCCTCCTGCTCGCTCCCGAGTCCGCGCTCGTGAGCACGTACGGAATCGACGGCTCCTTCGCGGACTGGCCCGCCCGCGTGTCCCTGGCCGAGGACGCGAGCCTCCCGGGAGGCATCGACCTCACCTCCGCCGCGGTGCGGGTGGAGGGGGACCGGTTCTTCGGGTTCGTCGGGACCCGCGACCCGATCCTCCCGGGCAGCCCGGACCACCTCCAGGCGGACGTGCTCCGCGCGTTCGTCGACACGGACGGCAACGCGGCGACCGGCTACCGCGCGGAGGGCGTCGGCGCGGAGGTCCTCGTCGAGATCGCGGGCGCCCAGGGCCGAGTGACGTCCGCCTCGGTCCTCGAGTTCACCGGCGCGGACGGAAGCGACTGGAGCGGGTGGCAGGCGGTCGACAGCCCCGTCGTCGCGATCGGGGCGGGCGCGGACGCGACGCGGCTCGAGTTCTCCTTCCTCTCCCCGGCGGGCCGGAACGGCGGGTCGCCCCGGGTCCTCTTCGAGTCCTCCGCGACCGGCGGCGCGGCGGACACGAGCGGCTTCGCGCTGAGCCCGGACCGCGGCATGCTCGTCGTCTCGCAGGTGAGCATCGCGCCGGACGCGTTCACGGGCGGGTCCGCGAACCTGCTCGAGATCAGGCTCCGCGCCACGCAGGGCACGGCGACCCTGGCGTCCCTGCGCCTCACCGCGGCGGGCACGCTTCCGGAGGCCTCCCTCCGCACGGCGACCCTTGTGGACGCGGCGTCCTCGAGCACCCTCGCGACCGCGGACCGGTACCAGAACGGCTTGAACCTCGTCCTCGCGTCGCCCCTCACGATCGCCGCCTCCGAGACGGCGTTGCGCGTCGAGGTGGGCGTCGACCCCGCCGCCACCGGGACGCTCTCCGTGTCGATTGAGAAGGACAGCGATGTCATCGTGCAGGACGCGGCCGTCTACCTGGAAACGCTCCCGTCGGACCGGGACCGCGCGTACGCCGGGGCCGTGCCCGCGGGCACGGTGATCGACGGCGCCTTCGGGGAGTGGTCCCAGGCCGCGGACGACACGCTGAACGAGCCCACGGCGGGCGGGAACCCGGACGTGGACCTCGCGAAGTACGACTCCATCCGCGAGGGCTCCACGGTCGCCGTATACGCGAAGGTCGCGGGCCGGATCCTCCACGGCGCGCTGGTCCCCGCGAGGAACCCCGGGGTCCCGCAGGTCGCGCCCCTCGACTCGGACCGGGACGGCGTCCCCGACACCGTGGAGGCGCCCCTAGGGAGCACGCTCCCGTTCGACTTCAACAACGACAACACCTCCGACGCCGCGAGCGGCAACGACCGCGACGGCGACACGTTCCAGGACTACCCGCCGCCGGGCACGGACTACTGGCTGAACACGACGATCCCCGCGTGGTACCCCGCGCCGTACGCGGGCCGGTTCGTCTCCGTGTACATCGGCCCGGTCCAGCGCCCCGCCGCCCGCGGCGAGGACACGCTGCGGGTGTACATCGACAGCGACGCGACCGCGGGCACCGGATATGCGGGCCCCGTGGGCGCGGACTGGATGGTGGAGGTCGTTGGCCGCGGGGCGACCGCGCGGACTCAGGGACTCTTCCGCTTCACGGGCGCGAACCCGGGCCAGTGGTCGTGGGCCCGCCAGTCGGACGTCGCGTTCGCGATCGGCACCCGCCAGATCGAGCTGGCCGCGTCCCTCCTGACTGCGCCCGTCCCCGGGACCCAGATCACGATCGACCTGCGGGACTGGAAGGGGGACTTCGACGTCTCCGGGGTCGCGACGCGGGGCGCCACGCGGTCCGCGGTCGGGATTTCGATCGAGGCGGGCGCGTACACCGCTTCCCTCCCGGCGGACCTCTCAGACCCGGTCCGAATCCAGTCGGACGCGTTCACGATGGAATGGCGGCTGTCGGGCCTCTCCGCGGAGAGCGACGCGGGAGTGACACCGCTGAACCTGAGTTCGGGCGGGCTCGTCGCATCCGAGTCCGCGGCGTCGTACGAGCTCCGGATTGGCGCGACGGACGGCTCCCTCGAGTACGCCTTCGGACCTGGCTCGATCAAAGAGCAGATCGTCCTCGCGGCCCCGCCCACCGACGTGGCGGGCTTCTCCGCGCTCCGCGCGCGGTTCAGCCTCGCCCTTTCCCAGGGCGCGTCCCTCATGACGGCTCCCGGCTCCCCGGGCTCGCGGGGCGGGGAGGGGGAGATCGCCGTCCTCGTCAACGGCGAGGTGCGGGCGCGGTTCCCGAGCCCCTCCATGACGGACTCCGGCGACCGGGTCTCCTCGTGCACGTACGAGCTGCCCTCTCCAGGCACGCTCGATGTTGTCTGCCCGGTGGACGGGTTCGCCGAGACTCGATATCCAATCGCAATCGACCCCTCCGTCACGTACGTGCTCTCGAACACGGGGACGTACGGCGTGGCCGGCGAGTTCCTCGGATGGTCCGTGGCGACGGGAGACTTCAACGGGGACGGCTACCTGGACGTCCTCGCGGGCGCCCCGTTCAACAACAAGAACGGCACGAACGCTGGGATGGGCTTCCTCTACTTCGGCCCGTTCGGCAGCGACATCACGAGCCCGAACGTCGCCCTGCGCGGGAACCAGTCGAACACCGGCCGGGCGGGGTACGCGGTCGCCGCGGGGGACTTCGACAACGACGGATACGACGACGCCGTCGTGGGCCAGCAGAACGGGCAGCCCGTGCTGGAGTTCAACGGGCGGGCCACGTGGCCCGGGTTCGTTTCGACCGCGAACGCCACGTTCCCGGTCCCGTCGCCGATCGCCACGGACAGCTTCGGTCGTTCGTTCGGCGTTGGCGACTTCAACAACGACGGGAACAAGGACCTCGTGATCGGCCGGCCGGTATACCCGAGCACCTCGTTCCCGGACGGGCGCGGGTACCTGTTCTTCGGCCCGTTCGCGGTGTACGAGCCGACCGCGGACCTCACCCTCGCCCCGTTCAACAACTCGAAGGGGAACTTCGGCTGGGCGTTCGGCGCGGGCCGGATCGACAGCGATTCCCAGGACGACCTCGTCGTCGGCGAGCCGATCATGCCGTTCGCCGGGAGCACCTTCGGACGGATCAGCCTCTTCAAGGGTTCGAGCCTGACCGGCTCGGGGACGAAGACGCCGGACAAGACGATCATCAACCTGGTCAGCGGGGCCCGGTTCGGGGCCGCCGTCGCGGTGGGAAAGCTGAACACGGACGCATACGCGGACGTTCTGGTGGGCGCGTACGCGTACTCGAGCCTGAACGGCCGCGCGTACGTGTTCCTCGCGAAGAACGACGGGAGCGGTCTCGACCAGAACCAGACCGCGGACTACCAGTTCGCGAGCCAGTCGAGCCTGGAACGGTTCGGCACCTCCGTCCTAATCCTCGACTACTTCGACGACGGCGGGAACGACGTGGTCGTGAGCGGGCCGTCCTACAACACGGACGACGGCCGGGTGTACGTGTTCAACGACCCGACCACGGACCAGGCCACCCCGGACGAGACGCTGACCGGCGCGACCGGGAACGACGAGCGGCTGGGGTACTTCCTCGCGGGCGGGAAGGGGAGCAACGACCCGCGGACCCTCATGGCCATCGGCGCGCCGTACTGGGACGACACCGGGCAGAGCCCGACGTGGGTCGACGCGGGCCGTGCGATCATCGCCTCGATCCCGGAGTTCGCGGACGCCGCGCTCGTCGCGGGTCTGGCCGTCGTCCTAGTCGTCTTCGTCCGGAGGCGGAGGCGGGGCCCGGGCCGCTGAGGCCGCCTTCATCGCCCTCGCGAGGTCGTCCTTCGCGAGGTACCCGCGCCACCGAGCCACGATCTGCGTCACGACCCCGGAGCCCAGGATCGCCGCGTTCACGACGAGCCCTAGCGTGACCCACGAGCCCTCCTCCGGGACCCGCAGGATCCCCGTGAAGTGGGACGCGACCCCGATCGCGCCCTCCACGATCGCGAACGGCGCCGCAATCAGGAACGCGGTCTTCCTCCGGTCCCGCACGACCCGCATCCGCACATCGTCGGGCCCGCGCTCCCTCCCCCGCCGGCTGCCCTTGAACGCGAGCGGCCGCCGGTATGCGACGGTCAGCCCGACGGCCAGCAGGATCGCGACGAAGACTGCGGACACGAACGGCTTCAGGTTCATCTCGAGCGGGGCCGCGTAGTTGATCGTCGCGTCGAACGGCGTCGTGACGTCGAACTCCACCGGGTCCGACGTCGTCCGCGGCCGCGTCCCCGTCGTCGTCCGGTCGAACGCGAGGGAGCCGCCGACCTCGAGCCACTGCGTCCACTCCCTGTACAGCCCCTCGAACCTCCGCTCCCCGGAGGCCGTCCGGACCGTGACCGAGACCGTGTGCCCGGCGTCCGTCCCGGCGAGGGTGGCGACGGGCCGCATCTCGTGGGCGAACCGCACGGTCACGTCCCCCGCCGCGGACGCCATCCACGACGTCGGGTCGCGGGCGCCGTACCGCTCCCGCGGCCCCACCGAGACCGAGTCGCCGACCTTGAGGTCGCTCGCGTCGTCGACCCAGTCCGTCCACGGCACCGCCCCGGGGGCCTTCAGGGCCCGCCCGTACGCCTTCCCGGAGACGTCCACGTCCGCGGGGTTCGCGAGCCCGACGACCGTGATCCGCCAGAGCCACTGGTGGTAGTACCGGACCTGCACCCAGAGGGGCGCGTTCCCCCGCCAGCCCGTGACGTTCTCCGTGCTGTACCGCTCCGTTGCGGACACGGAGATCAGCTCCACGGTCGCGGCGTCCGTCGAGTCGTCGATCCAGCCGTCGAAGGCCGTGGACACGGGGGTCGTGCCCGTCCTCCCGAACGCGGTCGACGTGAGCGGGGCGGGCCGCGAGGGCGGGAGCCCCGCCGCGTGGAGGTGGAAGCCGTACTGGTGGAAGTACATCACGGACCGCTGGAACGGGGCGCCGACCGCGGACCAGGGCGGGACGCCGAAGTCCTCCTCCGTGACCCACCGCTCGTCCACCCCGCTCCCCGCGGCGAGCGTGTCCGCGGACACCGCGCGGCCCTCGTCCACCCAGTCCGCCCACGTCCCGGACGCCCGCGCGGACGCGGCGGCCCCTGCGGCGGTCCACCGCATCACGACGTCGTGAATCGCGCTCGTCCCCAGGAGCCGCACCGTGGGCCGGTGCTGGACCCAGAAGACCGCGGTGATCGTTTGGTTCACGGTGCCGACGAGCACGCTGTGGCTCGCGGCCCCGCCGTCGTCCCACGCGTCGAGGAGGTACCGGGAGTCGGGCCCGAACAGCTCCGTCGCGGGCACCAAGATCGTGTGCGTGTCGCCCGGGTACCAGTCGAACACGGCGCGCGGGGCGTACGGCAACCCGTCGACGGTCACGAAGCCCGCCTCCGGGGACCGCGTGATCGTGTACCGGACGGTCGGGGTCGATGACTGCAGGACCGTCACGGGGGTCCTCGGGAACGGCACCGTCGTGAGCGCCCCGTCGAACCGCAGGTACGTCGCGCGGGACGCGGGGTACGCGAGGACGTCGACGAGGCCGAGCCGGGTCGAGCGGATCGCGAACCGCACGGACCACGTCTCGTTCAGCCGGAGCGTGCTCACGTTCCACTGCAGGACGGTGCCCGCGGGCGTCGTGACGCGGTAGTCCGGGGCCCGCGGACCGCCCGTGGCGGGGTCCACGAACCGGTTCGGCGGCGTCGGGGCGATCAGGATGTACGGCGGGAGCGTGACCTCGACCATCGGGATGTCGTCCGTGATGTCGCTGTCATACCCCGCGAGGCTGTCCACGAGGGTCCCGATCTTCTCGTACACGCCATACAGGTCCTGCGGGGTCGCCGCGTGGAGGTACTCGCCTCCCGTGAGCGCGGCGATGTTCCGGAGCATCGTCTCGTCCACGGTGGGCCCCAGGCCGATCGTGAAGACGCGGATCCCCATCGTCGCGGAGGTGCGGGCCTCCGCGAGCGGGTCCAGCCCGCCCGCGTTGTCCTGCCCGTCCGTCAGGAGGATGATCGCCCAGAAGTGGAACGAGATCCCCCGCGCGCCGAGCTCGTTGTTCGCGGCCCGGATCGCCTCGCCGATCTGCGTCCCGCCCTGCGGGACGGACTCGCTGTCGATGTCCGCCTTCACGCGGGCATAGTCCGTCGTGAGCGGCCCCTTCGGGATCACGAGATTCGTGAAGTAGATCACCGCGGCCTGGTCCGGGATCGAGAGGTTGTCCACATACGTCTTCGCCGCGTCCTTCAGGAGCGGGAAGCACCCCGGGCAGAACGCGTCCGCCAGGCTGCCGGAGCGGTCCAGGAGCAGGACGACGTCCTGCGGCGCGCGGCGGACCCGGGCGCTCCCCCGGCCCGCGATCGTGAGGGTCAGGTTCGTGTCCGTGGGGAACGGCGGCGGAGTGCCTGCGACCCAGATCGGGTCCGTGTCCACGGAGGCGGACGGCTCGATCCGCGGGTACGTCCCGCCCACGAGGGTCACCGTGCCCCGCGCGAGGGGCGTGAGGCTCGCCTGCGCGGCGACGACGACGGCCTCGCTGTTCGCCACGGGCGGGGTCGCCGGGATCTGGAGGCGCGCGGCGAACGTGAACGCGACGCCTGGCGGGAGCCGGTCCGTGTCCGGCGTGCCGTCCCCGTCGTGGTCCTGGAGGGCGGCGCCCGACGCGATGTCGACGAGGCTCACGGCCCACCCGTCCGGGCCCGGCATGTACGTGAGGTCGATCACGTCCGGCACGGTCTGCTTCTGGACGACCGTGAGCGGGAACTGCAGGGTGTCCCCGAGGTTCCCGTCCTGCTGCTGGTCCTGGCGGAGCACGACGAGGGGCACGGTCGGAATCCGGTCGAACCGCCAGCCCGCGGCGGACGAGCTCGCGTCCTCGTACCCGGCGTGGCCCCCCAGGCCCTCCGGCACGCGGGCCATCGACCCGCCGATCGCGTGGGAGGTGCTCCAGCCCGCCATGTCGAGGAGCGCGCCGGAGGCGTCGTAGAGGTACACGTTGTCCCCCGCCGCGTCCATCGCGGCGAACAGGGCGGGCACCGCGGACGCGCGGAGCACGTAGTACGGGTCCGTCGCGCTCACGGTCCCGCTCGGGATCGTGAACGGAGCGTCCCCCGCGATCACGTACCCGAACAGGTCGAGGGACGCGGCCCCCGGGTAGTACAGCTCGATGAACGCGTCCGAGGGCGTCGTAGGGTTGAAGAGCACCTCGTTCAGCACGACGGGCGGCGCCGTGTTCGTGGCGGGCACGCCGTTCAGCCCCCGCCAGGTCGGCGTCGGGGAGCGGGCCCAGTCGTCCGAGTACTTCGCGCCCGTCCACCGCCGCTCCACCGTCTCCCCGGGGATCGGGTCGGGGACGGGTCCGCGCTGCCCGTACGCGACGAGGTCCACGACGGCGCCCGTGTCGTCCACGACGCGGATCACCCCGCCCTCGTCCGGCACCGGGATGTCGTACACGAGGTCCGCCCACGCGGGGTCCCCGACGACCTTGTGCTGGCCCGGGCTCAGGGTCCCCAGGCCCGTGAGGTCGAGCGCGAACGCGTCGATCTCGAGCCGGTACCCCGCGAGGGAGATCGGCGAGCCGCCGTACGCCGCGATCTCCACCGCCTCCGCGCCCGCAGGCGCGTCCTGGAACTCCGTTGCGAGCACACGCTCGATCAGGAGCCGCGAGCAGTACAGGTCGAGGTTCCCGCCCGCCCGGCGGTCGCTCCACGCGACGTACACGCCGAAGCCGTCCGACACCACGGCGGGGTCCGTCTGCTCCGTCGCGTCGTCCCCGGGGACCGCGTTCGAGTCCGTGTCGTCGACCCTCGGGTCCGTCCCGGGCGTCCCGTCGCCCCACGTCGCGCCCCCGACCCCGGAGGTCGTGTAGAAGATGTCCGAGTCCGCGTTCCGGTTGTCCGCCCACACCGCGTACACGTCCCCCGCCGCGCTCGCGAGCCGGGGCGCGCGGTACGTGAGGGGCCCCGTCGCCGCGTCGTCCACCCGGACCGGCGAGGACCAGCTCACGCCATCGTCGAGGGACCGCGAGGCCTTCACGGTCGGGATGCCCGAGATGTCGTACGCGATCCAGATCATGTGGACGATGCCATCCGGTGCGACAAAGATCTGAGGCCACCGCCGGTCCGTCGGGGACGGGCCCGTGTCCACGATGCGGGCGGTCCAGGACGCCCCGAGGTCCGCCGTCCTCGCGACCCACAGGGACGCGACGAGGGTCGTCGTCTCGAGCTCCCGCCACCCGAGGTACACGTCGCGGGGTCCCGCCGTCAGCGCGGGCAGCGCGCTGTTCGCGTTCGTCTGGGACACCTGGGTCTCCGGGGACCACATCGTCCCGCCATCGAAGGAGCGCCGCACGAAGACCTGGAGGCGGGAGTTGTTCCGGGTGTCCGCGTACGCGACGAGCAGGTCCCCCGTGGCGCTCACCGCGAGGGCGGGCGCCGTGCTCGTGATCCCCGCCGGGGCGGCGTCCACGCGGACCCGCGGCAGCCACGACGCGCCGCGGTCCGGGGAGCGGCGCAGGTACACGTCCGCGTCCGCGCCCGCGGTCTCCCGCCACGCGATGTACACGGAGCCGTTGTACGGGCCGCCGGAGCGGTCCATGCCGATCGCGGGGTCGTACGCGTTCGCGGTGCCCGGGCACCCGCACACGTCCCAGTCCGGGGACCACGTCGCCCCGGCGTCCGTGGAGTTCGTGTAGAAAATCCTGCGGAACCCGCCGCGGTCGTCGCTCCACGCGAGGTGGAGCTTCCCGCCCCCGTCGATCGTCAGGGACGGCGTCCACGCGTTCCCGCTCCCGTCGTCGACAAGGACGTTCTGTGAAAACGACAGGGCGGGCGCGTCGGCGGGTCCCGCGGTGACGGGGTTCCCGGAGGGAACCCCAAGAAGGAATGCCAGGAGGAAGGTCCCAGCGAGCAGAGGCACTCGATGACTCCGGGTACGCTGGGCACCCACGAACGCGTCTCTCCCCGGGCACAACCCTAGACCTGTGTTATCGGCGGACGGAGCATAATGCTTATTGCCGGGGCCGCGGGGTTCGGGAGCCCGCTCCGGTCGCGGTGACCCGCTCCGCCGACCCCACGTCTTCACCAAGTTCCCAACCTGCCCCCCAGGGCCCCGATACGTTTATATAATTACTACCCGGATAGGACTCCGGGGCCCAACGGGAAAGGATTGCGCATTCTCCTCTCACAAGGAGCGTGTGCGATGCCGTGGGGGAGGACAGTTCTCCTCCATGCGCCCGGACCCGTTGGGGTGAGCCTCAATCCAGCGGAGGAGGAGAGGGGACACGAACGAGGGGTCGCGGCGGGCAGGGCATGCTCGCGTGCAGCTCGGCGTGGATTTGTCCTCTTGCGTTGGGTCTGGGAGTTGAGAACGTGAGAGGCTATAGGGGAAATCGGAAGCTGATCGGAAAGGTGGTGATTCCCGCGCTCATCGTCTTGGTCATGATGACCGGGGCGTGGGGGGTAGCCATTGGGCCGATCGCGTCGCCGGAAGCCACCGGAGGGAACCCGACGGTCACGCCGAACACGCGGGCCGGCTCGTTGCCGTCTTCACTCGACGGGAACGCGGGGGACAGCCCGCAGAACGATGGCGGCGCGTCGGAGATGGACGCCCAAGGGAATCTTGTGTCTAGCGAAATAGTGGTGAATGAGAAGCTCTTCGCCCGGGCGGACACGGCGCCCGTTCTTGAGACGCCGAAGAACGCCCTCGGAAGACACCCGCCGAGCGGCGAGTCGACGTCGAAGATCCTGTCCTCGGACCCGGCGCCCGCGGCTGGCGGGATTGACGCGGGCGGGCCCTACGGCGGCCCGACCACGTTCGAGGGCGACCCGGTTCCGTTCGACGCCGATGTGACCGACCCGACCCTGGCCAACTTCCGGTGGGACGTCAACGGCGACGCCAAGTGGGACACGGGCGTGCCTGGGAATCCGTGGGTCGGCGACCCAGACTTCCCGTACCAGTACCGCGACGACTACTTCGGCAACGCCCTGATTGATGCCTGGGACGGTATCTCGACGACGACGACCGCTTACGCAGGCAACATCCTTGGGGGCAGTTCCCCGGCGTACTATGGGCTCGTCTACGGGGCGTGGACCGTGGGCAACCGGTATCAGGCGACCAAGGCCTTTGAAATCACGAATCTGCGCACGTACCGGTGGCTGACCTACTGGACCCCGGTCGAGATGGGGCTTTGGTCGGATTCGGGCACCCTGCTGCGATCGTGCATGCTGACCACCAACAACCTGGCGTGGAACGGCTGTGCCAGTTCCATCGCACCCTACTCAATCGCGCAGGGCCAGTACTTCCGGATTGCCGTCCGGTTGACGACTGGGTACTGGATGGGAATCCTGATGACGGCGTTCCCGTCGAACCCATACGTCACCACGGATGGAACATACCGCTCGCCGTCAACCGGGGCGTCCCTGACCTTCCCGAGCACGATTGTCACGACGTCGTACTCGACGCACGTCGACTTCGCCTGGTCCTACACGGAGGTCATCCCGCTGACGGTGTCGGACACGGCCGCGGTCGAGGTCCACAACGTCGCGCCGACGGTCTACGACCTGACCGTGAGCCCGGACACCGTTTACGAGGGCACGCCCGCGGAGTTCACCGGGATGTTCAACGACCCGGGGCTGGACGACAAGTGGCAGTTCCGCTGGTGCTACGGCGACGGGACCTGCGACGCGTGGTCTGGAATCAAGGTCGGGAGCGGCATCACCCGGATGGAGAACATCCTGGTCTACTCCGACGTGGCGCCCCACTACGCGAGAATGGCGCTGGACTTCTACGGCGTGTCGTACACGTTTGTGGACTACGTCACGAACTTGCCCACACCACTTAACTCGCGCCAGTGGGACCTGATCATCTACCAGAGCTACTACATCGCGTACATCGCGCCGATCATCGAGGACGCGCTGATGAACCAGATCAACGGCGGGGCCGTGGTCCTGTACAACAACTGGTACTCGGCCAACCGGAACACGCACCCGCTCTTCGCGTACTTCGGGGCGACGACGGCCAGCTCGCTGACGACGCCGCTGCCGATGTACTCGTGGGAGTCGACGGACCAGCTGTTCAACTCGCCGCTACAGCCGCCGCTGACGCTCAACCCGACCCACAACCAGTACGGCATTGACGGGTTCCGGCTGAACGTCCAGAGCCACGCGTTCGACCCGCTCGGGTACTCGGTCAACCGGCAGTCGGGCCAGGCGGCGATGGCGGTCCGCAACGACCGGTCGACAATCTTCAACGGCTTCACGCCGCAGAACTACCAGGGCGACAGCGACTTCGACGGTGACCCGGACATGCTCGAGCTCATGGTGAACGAGATCCGTCTCGTGACGGGACCTGAGGTCGAGCCGTCGATGCCGTGGCCCGTGCCCGCTGTGAAGCACGTGTTCCGCGACGACCACCCAGTCTCGGGCACGCCTGCGGACTCGGTCTCCGCGACGCTTGAGGTCAAGGACGACGACGATGGAAAGCTCATGGGCGGCTCGTCGATTACCTCCACGGGCTTCCCGAACGCGGGCAGCTGGCCCGCGGGTTGGGCCGAGGTCGCCGGTAGCGCCTGGCAGAGCACAAGCTCGCTGAGCGGAATGGGCAGCAACGTCGCATCGCTGTTCTTCACCTTCTGCTCGCCTTACACGGGGCTGAACTGTCGGCTGGTCGACCAGACCCTGCGGAGCGTGGTCGTTGACCTGTCTGCGATAGACTGGTCGGCGCCGATCGTCCAAGTGACCTTCAGCCTACGGCAAAACTGGTACGGTGTGTACCCGTGCTCTCAGCCATGGGGCGGCAACATCTGCCAGGAAGGCTGGATCGAGCTGAGCTTGGACGGCTTTGCGACGAAGACCGAGCTGCAGCACTGGTGGACGTTCAACCCGTCGTCGTTCAACGGAGTGTCGACCTTTGACCTCACCTCGCTGGTGGCCGGCGCGCCAAGCGTCCAGATCCAGTTCCGGATGTGGATGTACGACGACTACTGGTGGGAGGTCGACGACTTCTCCGTGGCCGCGTTCTGGGGCGAGGTGGTTGACGGCCTCGGCACCGATTCGACGTCGATGGTCGTGAACAACGTCCCCCCGAGGGTGTACGGTGGTCCGACGAGTGGGCTGGTCGGAGAGGCCATCCCGTTCGACTTCGCGAACTACAAGATCGACGACCCGACGCTCTGGGACCCGAGGACGGGCGCCTGGGGGCCGGTCTCGACGGAGTGGTTCGCGTACCGCTGGAACTTCGACGACGGGATGGTTTCGCCGTGGACGTACACCGGGAGCCTCCAGCTGCCTAAGCTGCGCGTGCTGTTCCTCCACACGATTAATGGAGGCGGGGCGGTGGGAGCGTCGTTCATCAGCCTGCTCCAGAACATCGACGTGGTCGGCACCCTCGACCAGGTGGAGTTCCTGTTCCTGAGCCCGGCGCAGATCCCGAGCCTGAGCCAGATGTTGAACTACGACGTGATCGTGTTCGCGACGAACTACGCGATCTTCTCGTCGACGTTCGACCTGACCCGGCGCGAGATCGGGAACCGGCTCGCGGACTACATGGACATCACCGGTCGCGGCGTCATCACGCTGATGGCGACGTACGACCTGTCGACGACCTACGGCGACCTGTTCTCGCTGTTGGGCCGGTACCCCGAGGAGGACTACGGTGCGTTCGAGAAGACCACGTACGCGTTCGGGTCCGCCGCACTCGGGACCGTCTACCAGTCGAACCACCCGCTGATGCAGGGCGTGACGCGCCTGTCATCCCCGCTCATCTACAGCGGTGACTACCGGCTGACGGCCGGCGCCCAGCTGATCGCAGACTGGGAGAACGGGAACTCCGCCATCGGCGTCAAGGAGATGCCGAACGGGGCGCGGTCCGTGAACGTCGGATCGTTCACCGCCTCGGGCGGCTCCGTCATCGGCGGCGACGCGGCGCGGTTCCTGCGGAACGCCATCGTGTGGGCCAGCCGGACCGTCGTGCCGACGAACGTCGTCCCGACGCAGACGCACACGTTCGCGGACAACGGGCTGTACAACGTGGACCTCCAGATGATCGACGACGACATGGGCTTCATGTGGGACGCCACGACGAACTCCCCGGTCGCGATTCCGGGCGAGACGCCGACGGTGACCCACACGATCATCCCGGTCGAGATCCAGAACAAGGACCCGACGATCGACACGTCGTCAATCGACGTCTTCATCGCCGCGAACCTGTGCCTGAGGGTCTCCGGCAAGGAGTGGAACACGGTCTCGCTGAAGGTGTTCACGGACGGCGTCCAGAGCGGTGGCGTGTCCATCACCCGGGCGTCGGGCAGCCCGAACGACCAGGCGAAGTGCGCGTTCACGCGGATCGATCTGATGGCGTCCCACACGTTCGGCGCGGAGGTCCAGTTCACGCCTCTGCCGGGCGCCACGAGCGGGTCGAATCCGTGGTGGATCATCGTCGAACCGTGGCGGGCACCGATCACACCGGGCCACGGGGCGGTGACCTTCTCGGGCGGAGCGCAGGTCGAGAGGCTTGAGACGTACCTGCAGACCGTCGACCTCGGGAACCTGAAGGCGTCCCTCCTGGACTCCAAGCAGGGCGCGAGGATCGACTTCTCCGCGACCGCGATGGACCCCGGCAGCGACGACCTCGCCTTCGTCTGGATGTGGAGCGATGGCTCCCCCGACACGGCGCGGGTCCACAACAACCTGGACGGCACCGTGACGCAGGGCGTCATCGGCGATCCGCAGTTCGTGGGCTTCGGCGAGCCGTACTTCGACCGGGTGGCGAACTCGGGCCGGTCTCCTGCCGGCACCGCGCCGTTCACCGTCCGGGACAACGTGGTCCACGCGTACAGCGGGGACAGCGTGCGGTTCTGGGTCGTCCTGATCGTCCTCGACGACGACAACTCCCGTGGCTACCCATCGGGCTTCTTCCACGACGGGACGGACATGGAGTTCATCTTCGTCGACCTGACGTGAGGGACCCGGAGCGAGCGAAGGAAGGGACGCGAGTCCCTTCCCCCTTTCAATTTTCATTTCTTGAGGACGAGCGGAGGCTTTCGCGGTCACGGCTCGCCCGCCCTGTGCCGTATGATATCGTGCGCGTCCGCAGGGACGGTACTTCCTTGGGAACGCCGACAACGTGCGCAGCGACGAATCAACGCGGGCGGGCGAGCCCGTCTCCCGCCGCCCTAGTCCTCGAACAGGGCGCCGCAGCCCTGGCACGATGTCGCGTCCACGCTCACGGAGGTGCCGCAGGCGGGGCACGCGTACAGGGGCTCCTCGCCCGCCTCGGGTCCGACCGAGTCCGTCATCGGACCGGGCTCCCCCGCGGTCGCGGAGGGCCCCGCCGGGGCGGCCGCCTCCCGGGCCGCCGGCGCCTTCCCGTTGCGCCGCCGCCGTCGCACCGCGAGCAGGGCGGGAACGGTGACCGCGAGGGCGGCGACGATGCCCACGGCGATCCACGTTAGAATTGTGAGCAGGTCCGGGCCGGCAGTACCGTCCGGCCCCGTCGTCGCGACGGGATCGAGTTCGACGCTCAGGTACACGTTCGGCGCCGCGAGGGTCACGTCGATTGGCCGGACCTCCTTCCCGACGTAACCCTGGGAGGACACGTTGACGGAGTAGGAGCCGAAGGGCACCGCGGGCAGGATGAAGCCGCCGGTCTGGGGGTTCGTCGTCGTCTGCGCCACGAAGTCCCCCGCCGCGTTGAACAGCCGGACCACGGACAGCGGGTGGACGTCCGTCCGGCCCGTCTCGTTCACCCACCCGCGAATCGTCCCCGCCGTGGGCCGCGTCGTGAAGGATCGGACGTCGCTCGGGGGCCCCTGCTCCCGCTGGTCGGAGGCGGTGACCCGCCAATAGTACGTCGTGCTCCCCGCGGTGGTCACGATGGCGGAAACCGACGTCGTCGTCCCCTCGAGGGGCGCCGCCAAGTCCGGGGTCGTGGACAGGGCCCAGCGGTAGCTCACGACGTCCCCCTCGGGGTCGGTCACGGCGTCCCACCGGAGGGTCACGCTCGTCGGACCGAGCCCTGTCTGGTTGTCCGTGGGGTCCACGAGGGCGGGGGCCGGCGGGGGCGTGTTCAGCCGGAACCACAGGGACGCGACCGGGCCCCAGAGGCGCCCGTCGGACACGCGGACGTCCATGCGGTACGTCGCCCCCCGGGCCAGCGAGGGTCCCGCGTACACGACGGAGCTCGTGGCCCCCGTGCCGTTCGACCACCACAACCGCGCTCCGGAGGGCTCCGCGTACACGGTGACATTGTACGCGCCCTGCACGACGTCGTTGAAGTTCGCGTCCGTGAACGACCACCCGAGGGTCGGCGTGGCAGTCGCAAGGTGGAGGACGTCGGGCGTGTTGTTCGCGTGGCCGTCCGCCGTCAACCCCGTCGCGGCGGGGGCCGCGTTCACGCCAAACCGCGTGGACTGGAACGAGGCGAAGGGGGCGACGACGTCCGGTCGCGCGACCCCGACGTACCCCGCGTCGACGATCCGGAGGCCCACGCGCTCGTCCGCGACCGCGTTCGGCGCGACGTCGACGTACGCGACGAGCTGCTCGGGCGTCCCCGCGGTCACGCGCACGAAGAACCCGGCGAAGGTCACGGACCCGGACGCGAACGGACCCTGCGCGAGGAGGATGTCCGGGCCCGTGATCGCCCCGTCCCTGTCCACGTCGTGGTACAGGCGCACGAGGGACACGTCGCTGTCCAGGGACGCCCCCGCGCGGTCCATTCGGAGCGAGTTCACATCCACGTACGCGTTGTCAGCCTGGAGGATTGCGGTGAACATCTTGACGCCGCGGGCCCCCTGGTCCGCGATCACCGGGGCCTCGTCCGCGAACCCCACGAGCAGGAGGTCCGCAGGCTCCGGGAGCACCGTGGGACCGGCGGCGGGCGGCGTCGACGTCTCGAGGAGGCTGTCGTTCGCGAGGAACGCGTAGCTGTAGTCCCCGCCCGGGACGGAGAGGTTCGAGGACGCCTCGTACATCGCGCCGCGGCTGTAGTTCCCCGGGTCCCCGAGCCACGTCGTCCGGGTCATCGACCGGTTCGCGACCGGCGTCCCGCCCTTCAGGATCGTGAGCTGGACGAGGGCGGGCGCGTCCCCGTTCCCGTCCCGGTACTCCACGCTCCACGTGAAGAACGCGGTGTCCACGAAGCCGGAGGCAGGCGAGACGGTCCCGTTCGTCAGGGTCGGTGCCTCGGGCGGGCAGGCCACCGTGGGTCCCGGGAGGGTCGGGGTCGGGACGGCGTCCGCGCCGCGGTCGTCCTGCGCGGTGATGAAGTACGAGAACGCCCGGGGGCACCCCGTGAACACGATGCCCTGCGAGAACACCTTACCGTCCGTCACGTTCGTGTCCGAAGGGAACGCAGCGGTCATCGTGAACGGGCTCCCCGAGATCTCGGCGGGGCCGGACAGGACGTGGAGCTCGGGCTCCCCGAGGGAGGGTCCGTCCCCGTCGCGGTCCGTGTACAGGACACGGAAGACGAACAACGTGTCCGTCGTCCCGCTCTCCGGATCGAGGCCGTCCGTCTCAAACCCGATTTCCCCCGTCCAACCCAGGACGGGCGGGTTGTTCGCGGGCGCTGCATTCGTGAGCCGGAGGATTCCGTACCACGTCGGGGGGATCGGCGGCGCCGCGAAGGGCCAGGAGGCGTTCCGTCCCGTGTCCGCGTCCCAGACGCCCTGGGACCAGTTGCTCAGGGCCGCGAGCTCCAGCCTGTAGTCCGGCGGAATCGGCATCGGCACCTCGAGGAGGGAGAGCGGGATCCGGAACTCGTAGATCCGGTGGGGCACGGCGTCCGCCCCGGAGGGCCCGAAGCCCGCCGCGCACGCGAGGCGGGAGTGGTTCGAGTCGAGGGTCGCGTTGCACGCGTCCTCGACCTGCCACCGCAGGGACGTCTCGTTGAACACCGCGTGGTACGGGCCCATCGGCCCCCCGACCCCGAACTGATCGTCGGGGGGCGCGAGGGGGAACGCGGACCGATTCGTCCGTAACGAGAGGGCAGCGAGGTCGCCGGGGCCCGCGGTCCGGTCGCCGACCGAATCGTACGCGACGTACAAGGTGTCCGCGTCGTTCTCCACGATTAGCCACGCACCCACCTCGTTCCCGCCGAGGGCGCCGAGGTCCCGCGCGTTCTGCGGCGAGACGAGGTACTCCCCCCGGTACGTGGAACCGTCCGGATCGGGCGCGCGCACCGCCCACCGGGACACGATCTCCGGGGGGCCGCCCGCGCGGACCACGGAGAGGGTCGGCGTCTCGACGGGGAAGAGGTCCGGTGCGACGAGGTCCTTCGTGCCGACGACCGTGACGGCGCCCGCGTTTGGCACCCGGGCGCCCACGAGGTCCGTCAGGATCGCGGTCGGGGAGATGTCAAAGGCGATCCAGAGGGTCCTTGGCGACCCCGCCACGACCTGAAGGCTCGCGGGCAGGTTCACGGTGTTGCCGCCACCGAACCCGCCTCGGCCGAGCAGGCGGTCCGCCCCGGGACGGAGGACGAGGTCCCCGTCCGCGTCCTCGAACAGCTTCCCGAGGTACACGTCCGTCGACCGCGTGCCGAGGAACAGGACCGCGACGCGGTCGATCGTCACCGCGCCCTTGTCCACGTCGACCGTGATTGCGAGCATCGGGACGTCCGTCTGCCATCGCGTCACGTTCGCGGGGTTCGTGGCGGACCACGAGATGACCCGGAGGGTGTCGACGCCCTCGACGATCCGCGTCCGGGTGTTCGCGATGTACGAGTTGATCGGGAAGTTCGAGTTCGACACGGTGTCCGGCGGGTCCACGGTCACGTACGGCGCACCCAGCACGCCCCCACCGATCCAGTCCCCGACCGCGGCGGTCAGCGGGACGTCGATCGCGACGAACAGGTTCTCTCCGGGTCCGGCCGGGATTGACAGGGGTGCGGGGAGCGTGAGCAGGGCCTGCTCCGGCGATCCCGCCGGCGTCCCGGCGACGAGGAGCGCGTCGTTCGCCGTGTTGAACACGCCGTCCCGGTCCGCGTCCCGCCAGAGGGAGACCCGGGAGACGTCCCCGGGCACGCTGACCTGGCCCGTCACGTCCACGCGAATCCGCCGGAGCGAGATCGATCCGGTCAGAGTCGTGAGGTTCAGCCGGAGCATCGGGACGTTCGACTGCCCAGGCTCCACGGAGGCGGGGGCCAGGTTCGTCCCCCGGACCGTGACCACGTCCCCGGGTGGGACCGAGCCCGGCGGGAGGAACATCAACGCGAGCTGGTCCGTCAGGTTGCCCGTGTAGTAGAGGCTGCTCGTGTACCCGATGTTCGCGATTCCCGTCAGGTGACCGGGCGGGTTCGTCAGGTCCTTGTACTGCAACAGGATCCGCCCGTCCTCGCCCGTCGGGTTCTCGATCAGGACGATCTCGAACGTCTGGCGCTGCGTCGTCCCATACGTGTACGTCCCGTCCCACGTCAGGATGAACTGGCGGGGGGAGGAGAGCGTGTCCGCCTTCGCGAACACGTGGCCGGTCCCCGGCGCGTACATGGGATCCGGGTTGAGGTCGGCGCCGAGCGCCGCGACGAAGTCGTCCGTGAACTGGGGGAAGCCCGCGGGCGTGTTGAACGCGAGGAACCCGTTCGCGCACACCCACGCGCTGCTGTACAGAATCCCGTAGAACCGGAACTGGAACCCGAAGCTCACGGGTCCGGTCCCGCAGCCGTCGTCCGTGAGGAGGAGGTCCGTCCCGCCCGCCACGCCGTCGATCCAGCTGAACGCGACGCCGGGGTTGGGGAACGTGCTGTCCACCCACGTGTACCCGTACTGATCCGGCCCGCCGGAGTCGCCGCGCGCGGGGTGCGGGAGGGTCGCGAGCGCGCTGAGGAGCGCGAGGCCGACGGCGAGGAGGGCCGCGCCGCGATGCGCATGCGGGCGGAAGTGCACGGTTTTTCGCTCCCCCGAACCGTCGAACTCATTCGTTCGCGGTTTCATAAACATTCCCTCCGTCACCGGTCCGCTTTCAGGGCCAGAGGAATCACGCCTGAGACCATGTAAAAAGCGCACCAAAAAGTATTAGTGAAGACCCCCTCTTGCTCGCGACGGATTTCCAATCCTGGGGAAGGGGATTGTCATGGGTTCGTTGAGGAAGCCTGTAGCCATCGGCATGACCGCCGGCCTGCTGTTGCTCGTCCTCGTCGTCGCGCTCCCGGAGCCTGCCTCCGGGCAGTCCCGCACGTGGACGTCGGACACGGACTGGCAATCGGGGACGATGGACGCGAACATCGTCATGACGGGGACGGGGCCGGGATCGTACCTCGAGCTCCGGAGGAGCGACTTCCCGGACTGGATGCAGATGTCGCCCGCGACGGTGCCGCCGAAGCGGGAAGCGCCGTGCCTCGCGTGGTCCGCGGACGGCAATTACTTCCTCTTGTTCGGCGGCTACGGCTCGCGGGGCGTCCTCGGCGATACTTGGACGTACAACTTCACGAACGACCAGTGGACGCAGCTCAACCTCGCAACGCA
>Ga0209341_10001110_pt1 | contig 26975 bp, 31 predicted proteins | sample RifCSP13_2_FD_184020 | JGI IMG/M metagenome (GOLD analysis project Ga0209341, IMG submission 184020) | Soil microbial communities from Rifle, Colorado - Rifle CSP2_sed 13_2 (SPAdes) (version 2) | ecosystem: Environmental > Terrestrial > Deep subsurface > Rock core/Sediment | place: Rifle... | reverse complement strand
CCCCTATCGATGGGCAAGATTAGATTTAGCCCTCACTCGCCCGAAATGCCTGCAATGAGGCTCCCAAGCTCAAGAGCATCAAAAGCGTAATAATGACAGCCGAGGTCAGGCACCAGACGTAGACTGCTTTAATGACGAAAGGCTCCAGGAAAGTCAAATAAAGTGATAATAGGGTGCCGAACAATGCCAGGTCAAAGATTACCACCGGTGCGTAGACCGCCAACCGGTCTTGGCGCAGGCGCAATCCAGCCAGTAAAGGCTGAGTATAGTGATGATCACCTTTCACCCGCCTTCCAGAAGATCATAGGGTTTGCCCCTGAAATAACATCTCAGAAAGACCAGCGACTCCTCGCTATCCTCATCCATCTGGAAACAGGTCAATTCGATGATTTCTGCTTCATCATACTGTAGGGGGGACCGCCTACTTTATCTTGACCCATTGTTACAGCGAAAAACAAGGATCTGTATGCAGGAGTGAAACTGCAGCCGAGCTAGATGGAGGGTTGCAAGTTCGCTGATAACCAGTGCACCAACGTCTCTCGATCCGGGATTGTGCGGGTGCTTACCAGTTGGCTGTCGATAACTAAGCCGGGGATTTCGTCCAGGGGCATAAACTTGCGGATGGTTTTTTCGTCACTGATCCGCAGAATCTCCACATCTCCCATTTCCAATTCGTTGCATACATCGCTAACCAGAGCTTCCAACATGATGCAGTTATAGCATCCGGTGCCCAGAATTTCGATCTTCATATTTTGCTCCTTACTCTGACCCATGCATTTATCATCATCCGAGCTGTAATTCCTTACGTGTCCACTGAAAAAAAGGTCTATCGAAACCTCACCGAAGCGCCTAAGACCACTTGGTTCATGCCTTTATCGCTTGAACGAATGGCTATTGCCTCACAATTGGAAGGTTTCACCACAACAAGGATCACGCGGACAACCACAATCGCCTCCTTCATCAAAACAACGGGTAATTCCTTTCTCAATTCGCGGCAGCAGGGGCTGAAGCCTTAAAATAGCGTCCTCGAAGGCGGAACGCCACATTAACCAGGCCGATCATGACTGGCACTTCCACCAGCGGGCCGATCACTGCGGCAAAAGCTTCCCCGGAAGCGATCCCGAAAACGGCCACCGCCACGGCGATCGCCAGCTCAAAGTTATTGCTGGCCGCCGTGAAAGACAGCGTAACCGTCTTGCTGTAATCAGCACCCACCAGCTTGCCCATGAAGAAGCTAACCAGGAACATGACCACGAAGTAAATCAGCAACGGGATGGCAATCCTCACGACATCCAGCGGGATGGTGACGATCAGATTACCCTTCAGGGAGAACATCACCACGATGGTGAACAGTAGAGCAATCAGCGTGATCGGACTGATGCGGGGAATGAATTCCTTGTGATACCATTCCTTGCCCTTTGACCGCACAAGCACCAGGCGGGTCAGGAAGCCGGCAATGAAAGGGATACCCAGGTAGATGAACACGCTCTTGGCGATTTCCCCGATGGTGACGTCTACAACATTGCCCTGCAAGCCCAACTTTGCTGGAAGAACCGTGATGAAGATGTAGGCGTAAACGCTGTAGAAGAATACCTGGAAAATGCTGTTAAAGGCCACCAGGCCGGCGGCGTACTCGGTATCGCCCTTGGCCAGCTCGTTCCAGACGATCACCATGGCGATGCAGCGCGCCAGCCCGATCAGGATCAAACCGGTCATGTATTCCGGGTAATTGCGCAGGAATACGATCGCCAGGACGAACATGAGAATCGGGCCGATCACCCAGTTCTGTACCAGTGAAAGACTCAGCACTTTCCAGTTGCGGAAGACGTCGCCCAGCTCTTCATAACGCACCTTGGCCAGGGGCGGATACATCATCAAGATCAAGCCGATGGCAATGGGGATGTTGGTGGTGCCAACCGAAAACTTGTTGATAAAGCCTTCCACGCCAGGGAGGAAATAGCCTAGCCCCACACCGGCCGCCATAGCCAGGAAAATCCATAACGTCAAAAAGCGGTCTAGTGTGGAAAGTTTCCGGGCGACGCCTGGAGTGGCCGCTTGTGAAACAGTGGAAACTCTCGATGCCGCCATATTAAGCTGCCTCCATCTCCGCGTTAACCAGCCAGGTGGTCACTTCAGCCTGGGTGGGGATGCGGCCAGAGCAAACCAGCCTTTCGTTGATCACCAAGCCTGGCGTGGAGAGGATGGGGTACTGCAGGATGTCGTTGTAGCCGGTAACCTTAACGATTTCCGCCTGCATGCCCATCTCCATTACTGCTTTATTGGCCAGCTGTTCCAACCGTTTACAGTTTGCACAGCCAGAACCGAGAACTTTGATTGTCAGCATATAAACCTCCTAAGTTTTGCGTATCTTGAATACTTAACCTTGAAATGGAGCCGATAGTCATTGGGTTTTCGTGTCTCGTCTTCAGTCCTCCGTCTACTTCGCCGCCTCCACCGCTGGAGCAGATTTTTCCAAATTACGCCTTCCAACCAGGTACAGGGTAAGCGCCAGGATCACCATGAAGGCTGCCAAATAGAGAAGGATCAAGCCGGCGCTGGCGCCGTCCACCCAGGCACCATAGATCAGCCCGGCCAGGGTGCTGAACAACGCCACCCAGGCGACGTAAATCCACGCCTTGAGGCGACCAATGATGGTAGATACGATCAAGATGCTCTGCAGGCTTAATTCGGGATCGGCCATCAAGTAGGCCAAGAGCGGGCCGCGGTGCATGCCCAAGCCGAGGAACATTTTGGCAATCGGCACCTCCACCAGAGTGGGGAAATACATAAACACACCAAAAACGACGCCTGCCAGGTTACCCAGCAACGTGTTTTCTCCGGCCAGGGTCTCGATCCATTCCGGGCGAATCAACTGGCGGATCACGCCCACTACAAAGACACCAACGACAAGCAGCGGAAAGATCTGCTTAACAAAACGCCACGATTCCCACAGCCATTCCTGTACTTCCCGCTCTTCCAATCCATATCGTCCGATCAGCCAAAGAATGACGAGCGCCAGTCCCACCCCAACCAGCTTGCCGGTGATCAAGATATTCAATCCGCCGGCCTTGGGAATTACTTGAACGGAGGCCACCAACAGAGTCAGGGCGACCAAGCCAAGGGAGGTCCAGGTCCAGCTGGTGAACCGATCCAGGATGTTCTCAAATCCCAACCAGGCTGTCACGCCGATCAGAACCAGCAAACCGATCAAAATCGCGCCCTGGGCGGTTACGCCCTCCTCGCCTTTGCTGGGGTTAAAAGGAACCAGCTGGTATAGCTCCTGCTGGAAGGTATCCAGGCCAGGGATGGGCAGGTTGATCTGCCCGTAAGATTTGGTCAGCAGGCCGATCTTGAGCGTCCCGGCAAGCAAAAGTGCTACCAACATGAGCAAGAAAAGTAATGCGGCGCGGCGCATGCTTCTGCGACCGGCGAAGCTTTCATCGGTGATCTTATCGTGCGCCGCGTCGTCGCGGCTGAAGATCAGCGCCATGATCAGCCCGATGCCAACCCCAAAAGCCAATGATAGCGACAGGCGGGCGAACGCCAGATCCGGGCCGATCGCCACCCCTGTGTAGACCAGGGCCAGGATGTTCGCAGCGGGAGCAAAGAACAGGAAGGTGATGGCGGGACCCAGGCCGGCGCCCTTTTTGTAAATTCCAGCAAACAACGGCACGATGGTGCAGGAGCAGACTGCCAGCAGCGAACCGGCCAGCGCAGCGGCCGGATAAGATATGACCCTCGGCGTGTTGCGGCCCAGGAAGCGGGTGACGGATTCCTTAGGAATTAAGGCCGTCATCGCCCCCGCAATAAAGAATGCTGGCAAGAGACAGAGCAGCACATGCGCTGCCAGGTAGGCCGCCAGGTTGCCTGCACCACCCTGCAATAACCTCAATAGAAAATCGATCATCCGCAGGCGCTCTCCTCCCCCGTACAGTGCGGGCACGGACAATTCCCCAGGACAGCCGGGTGGGCGAGGAACGGCAGCTCCGTTTCGGGTAGGCCTGCCAACTTTCCGGCCTGACGGATCAAATCCAAAAGGTCAGGGGTTTCCAGGCGATAGAAGATATTTCTCCCGTCCCGGCGAGCAGTCACAATCCCGGCCTGGCGCAGGGCCATCAAATGCTGAGAAATGTAAGCCTGGCGTAATCCCAAGGTGGCTTCCAGATGGCATACACAGGCTTCACCATTTCCGATCACCAACAAGATACTGAGGCGCTCCGGCTGCCCTAAAACCCGAAGCAGGAAGGCAATTTCTTTGGCTAAATCTTTCGTTCTGGACTTTGATATATTCATTATATTGAATATATTATAAAACTTTTGCTGTGGATTATTAAGTGACATTTGTCAGTCGCTAGGGCGTTCATTGTCACAATTGCCCTTAGCATTGTCGAATTATTGGATTAAGGCTATTATTCAATATGCTGTACCGCACAAACTTTTGATTCCCATGTTCCCTTTTTCTAGCAGATGGCGAAACTGGAAGACCTAACCTAAAGGAGTCCACGATGAGCAAATTCCCCCGTTCTTACCAGCGCTTCAAGAATGAACACCCTAAAGTCTGGCAAGCTTACGAAACCCTCGGCGCCGCGGCTGCCGAAGCAGGCCCCCTGGAGGCCAAAGTGCGCGAATTAGTCAAACTGGGCATGGCAGCCGCCAACCAATCTGAAAGCGCGGTGATTTCCCACACCCATCGCGCCCTCGAGATCGGGACGACTGTCGAGGAAATCGAACAGGCCATCCTGCTGGGGATCACCACCATCGGCTTCCCGGCGATGATGGCCGCGCTCAGCTGGGCTCATGCCGCGATTGAGGTGCACAAGGCGTAGCTCACGGCTGGTAAATGCGCGTCTCTGGCTTGAAAGCTGCCCACGAAAACCAGAAGTGATTCACCGATACAACCGGATCGAGCCGCGCCCCCGTCAGCTCACCGCCCACTGCCCGGCCAAACACATCCCATTGGCTGCCGGTCTGATCGTCCAGGATGCGACCCCCCTGGTAGACAAAGTTCAGCACTTGTAAGTCGATCTGTCGGGAAAAAGCGGCGGCAGCCCCCACATCCCGTCCCCCGGCGATGGTACCGGCGTCCAGAGCTGAGGTGGTGCCGGGCTGCCAGAAAATCACCACCTGCTCGCCGCCGACAGCGTCGTTGACCACACCCAAACTTTGCAGGATATCATAAGGATAAGCCACAGCTTCCCCGTTCAGGTCAACGGTGAGTACGCGTGCCACGGCGGGCAACACCCCGGGGGTTTGCGGTCCGCGATATAGAAAGGGGGAATTGTTGATATTATCGTACCCAACGTAGGGATTGCTCCCATAAGAGCGGGTGTAGCCTGTTTCCCGCGAGAGAACCTTGCCGTCCGGGTAATTGGCCTCGAACTCCTCCCAAGCGATGATCGTCGCCGGCCGAAAGACCAGCCGCTGGCCGGTAAATTCCCCGGCAATGGCTTCACCGGTGGCTTGCTGCCACCAGGATTCTGTCGGGCGGTCGTACATAACCAAGTTGCTGTAGCGCAATCTGCCGGTCGTGCCAAAGTCCAGGACCTGCCCATCCACGGTGCGCTCAAATGTGATGGCTGTGTTGCACAGCGGGCAGAAGGTCACTACCACTGGCACGCCTCCGACGGTGTCGTTGACGATCTCGTGCCAGGTCAGGATTTGCAGGGGGTAAGCGCGAGCGTCCTCTCCGATCTGCAAGAAGACCACCGGTTCCTTATCTCCCAGCCAGGAGTCGGCGTCTCCCACATTGACGAACTTGGGATCGTCGATGGCCGGGATGCCGTCTTTAGGAGGACCGCCAGAAAGGATTTCTGTGTAGGGGATGGAGTGTTTGCTAAAGTCGGTACTGAATTCATTCGTCGCGCCCGCGGGTGGGGGTTCGTCCGGCAGCAATGTGGGTAGCGGAAGGGACTCTTGGGGCGAGGCGGGATTTTCCGTGGCGACCGGCTTCGATGCTTGCGTGGTTGGATCGTCAGCTGGAAGCCGGGTTTGGGAAGGTTGGTTGGTACCTCTATCGTTCTGGGCTGCTGAACAAGCCGAGAGGAATAAAGCGCCAACCAATACCCATAGGAACAGTTTGAGGGTTAAGGCAGGATAATTCATCATATCGCTCATCTTAAATTCACGGCTTAAAAATTCCATCTTGCGGGTAGAAATCGGCAAAAGCCCGATCATAAGCGCTCAGGCTTGGGACAGGGTACACCTGCTCTCCTTTGGAGTAACCCGATATTCTAGACGCACTTGCGGGCGAAATTATTACCCGAATATCGAGGGAAGATTTTAAAGCGCTATGCAAAGAACAGAGCCGAGGTCGATAAACCCCGGCTCTATTTACCGTGCCTGCCACATGGGCGAATTGTCATCCGTGTCGTTATACTCCAAAATTTCACCCCTCGTCGAGGATCAGCGCGTCTTTCGGGGAGTCGGCGGTGATTTGGATAAACAACCTACGGCCGGCGTCGCCCTTGTGCAGTTGACCGGTGGAATGCAGGTAGCGCGGTCCATGGCCAACCGTGGTCGCCAGGCGGGTGCGAATACCTAGCGCAACGCTGATGATCATCGTAGATGATTTATCTCGCAACTCATGAAGCCGTTTTTTGGTGCCCGCCGCAGCCGCGCAACCATGTGCGCCTGCCATGCGCCAGGAATTCGTCGGCCTCCACTGGTCCCCAACTCCCTGGCTCATAGACAGTCAAGGTTGGGCTATCTGCTGCATGCCAGGTATTAATGATCGGGTCGATGATCTCCCAGGTCAGCTCGGTCCGGTCGTCGCGTGTAAACAAAGATTGATCCCCGATCAGGGCGTCCAGCAGCAAACGCTCGTATGCTTCCGGTATCGAGGTTGGGCCAAAGCTGTCACGGTAATGAAACTCCATTTCTACAGAGCGCATTTCCGCGATCGTGTCGGGTACTTTGGCTTCGAAACGCAAGTGAATGCCCTCGTCGGGTTGGAGACAAAGGGTTAGGATGTTGGCTGTCATTTCATGGTCTGATGGCAGGGGGAACATACTCAGCGGTGGGTATTTGAACTGGACAAGGATCTCAGTGCATTTCTCCGCCATCCGCTTTCCGGAACGCAAGTAAAAAGGGACGCCTTGCCAGCGCCAATTATCGATAAAAAGGCGGATCGCGGCGTAGGTCTCAGTCTGTGAATCGGGAGCCACTCCCGGTTCCTCCCGGTATCCCCGGTACTGGCCGCGCACGGTTGCCTCCCTCATTTCCTCCGTTGCAATCGGGCGGACAGACTTGATGACCTTCACCTTTTCATCTCGTAGGGCGTCACCCTTATAGGTAGCCGGCGGTTCCATCGCTACCAGGGAGAGCAATTGGAACAGATGGTTCTGAAACATATCCCGCAGCACGCCAACGCCGTCATAGTAACCTGCTCTATGCTCGACGCCGACCTCTTCGGCAACCGTGATTTGCACATGATCGATGCATTGTCTATTCCACACCGGTTCGAAGATACTATTGGCGAACCGGAAGACCAGCAGATTCTGAACGGTTTCCTTGCCCAGATAGTGGTCGATGCGATAAATCTGGCTTTCGTCAAAGACTCGGTGGACGGCATGGTTGAGAGCACGAGCCGAATCCAAGTCAGTACCAAACGGCTTTTCTATCACGACGCGGCGCCAACCTGCCTCAGCTTTTGTCAGTCCAGCACGACTCAGCTGGTAGATGGTTTCTAGAAAAAAGCCCGGTGCAGTCGCCAGGTAAAACAAGCGATTGGTTGGACTGCCTTCCAGCCCGGCCAGGTAGTTCGCCAAGTGATCGAAATCAGATAGGTTGGTAAAGTTTCCAGGCAGGTAGTGCAAATGCCCTGCAAAATTTTCCCACTCGGTTTGCTGGAATTTATAATCGGCAAATTGCTCAACTCCAGAATGCATATTGCTACGAAACGTATGATCGTCCCAGGGTCTGTAAGCAAACCCCAGGATGCGGAAATTCTCTGGAAGTCGGCCTTTACGGTACAGGTTAAACAGTGCCGGGATAAGTTTGCGTTGCGTTAAATCACCGGAGGCACCAAAAATGACGAACGAAGTCGACAATGAGTTTTCAGCCATGTCTATATCTCGTGAGACAGTCATCCAGACTCATGTTTCACCGCGTGCCCGCCGAACTGACTGCGCAGTGCGGCCAGTAGCCTATCTGAAAACGGCTCTTCTTCCCGCGACCTTAAACGCCGTTGGAGCGCCATCGTGATCACTGGAGCAGAAATATCCAGATCGATAGCCTCAACTACCGTCCAACGTCCCTCTCCGGAATCAGGTACCCAGGCCTTGATGTTCTTCAGATCCTCGTCTTCGGCTAATGCCCTAGCAGTGAGGTCGAGCAACCATGAGCGTACGACGCTTCCATATCGCCAAATCTCTGCAATTTGCCCTAAGCTGAGGTCAAATTCTCGCTTGGCCTTCAAGATTTCAAAGCCTTCAGCATAGGCTTGCATCATGCCATACTCGATGCCGTTGTGAATCATCTTAACGAAATGACCAGCGCCACTCGGACCAACATGTCCCCATCCCTGGTCTGGTGCGGGTGCCAAGGTTTCAAAAATCGCCCGATGGTGTTCAACGACCTCCGCCTTACCACCGATCATCAAACTGTAGCCCTCGGTTAATCCCCAAATGCCTCCGCTGGTGCCGACGTCGATAAGATACAGGTCTTTTTCCTTAAGCGCCTGGCCGCGGCGTTGCGTTTCCTTATAGTTCGAGTTACCGCCGTCGATCAGTGTGTCTCCCGGGGAGAGCAGCTCTGCCAGCGATTGAATGGTTTCATCAGTTATTTGACCGGCGGGCAGCATCAACCAGATGGACCGCGGCGAGGATAATTTCCTCACCACTCCTGCCAGAGACAGCGCTCCTTCCGCTCCGTATGCTACTGCAGACCGGCTGGCTGCTTCGTCGATGTCATAAACCACAACCCGGTGTCCGCCGCGGAGCAAGCGTGTGGCCATGTTGGTGCCCATCTTTCCCAATCCAATCATAGCGATATCCATGTTAGATTTTCTCCTTGTCAATCTCACCTCACAAGCTGTCGTGATGAAATCACGATTACTTTCTCCTAATACTTCCTCCATTTCAGCAATCTGATCTGCTGTCATTCCATCTACAATCAGGCGATCAATCTGCTCCAGGAGATGCTCCTTATTGATCCTAGGCGTGGATCGAATGAAGGTCCCGATTTTGATCATCGATCAAACGTGCAACGACATTGGGCAACGTCTCCGGGTCGTCCACAATCCATTCCGACGGCAGGAGATTTTGAACGTGCAACCCCTGGCGGGTGAACGGTGAGGTGACGGCAATACAATTCATCCCCGCTGCCAGGGCCGCTTGAACGCCTACCGGTGAATCCTCGATGACCAGGCATTGCTCAGGCCGCAGAGTCAACCGCCGCGCAGCTTGCAAGTAAATTTCTGGGTCGGGTTTGGGACATTCCACATCCTCACGCGTCAGAATGACATCGAATTGATTGGCAAGACCAATCACCTGCAGAATGTAAAGGACCTGCTCGCGGGACGACATACTGGCAAGCGCGGTGCGGCAACCAGTACGCCTGGCAATGCGCAAAAGTTCAACATTGTGCGGCCACTGGCTTGCACGCAAGACCTTCGCGTTTGCCAGCATCTCTGAATAGATCTTTAGCCGTACATCTGTCAGAACCTGCCAGGGTTGCTGTGCCTGTGTATCTGCCATTCGCTCGCGCGTAGCCTCTTGTAACCCGAAGCGTTCGACCAGGGTGCTTGCAACGACTTCGCGAGAGCGTCCTATCACTTCGGTGAAAACCTGTTGTACATCTTCTGTTGTCACTGGCTTCGGACTGAGCAACTGAATAGCCTTGGCATAGGAAAGACTCTTTAACCATTCAGTCTTGACCAGCGTGCCATCCAGGTCGAAGATCATCGCCAGGATCATGACAATCCATCCAAAAGGCGTTTCAAACCGGCCAGGACATCCGGATCGAGGTGAAAGCGGATCACACGGCGGCGCGCCTCGAGCAGTGCCTGCCTGTCTCCCAAAGACTGAGCAATTTTGAGTACTTCGAAGGTAATCGTTGAGTCAGGCAAACCGGCTTCATCCGGGATTGGCACGTCCAGGGGGGAATCGGCAGTGATTTGGATAAACAGCCCGCGGCCAGCGTCACCCTTGTGCAGTTGACCCGTGGAATGCAGGTAGCGCGGGCCGAAGCCAACCGTAGTCGCTAGCTTAGTGTGGACGCGCAGCTGGGTGCGTAGGGCGTGCAAGGCTGCATCAGTTTCCACCGTCGGCTGAACGTAAGCTTGAATGGCAATATAATCCCCTGGCTGGGCCTGATCCACAAACGCTCTCAACATCTCCCCGGGTGAGTCCCTGGCCTGGAGAGTTTCTCCCATGGTTGTATAGTCGGCATAAACAGCAATGCCATCAGCTACCTGAGTAGGATTAGGCTCAGGGAGCTTGCCGGTGGCCTTATAGGCAGCGACCATCTTGCGCGCCAGGACCTTAGCCGCCTCAACGTCAGGCTGGTCGAATGGGTTGATCCCCAGCCGATAACCGGCCACAGCAGTCGCCATCTCCCACAAGAAAAACTGCCCACCCAAATCATAAAGGTCTTTCAGCCTTAGCCGTACCACCGGATGGCCTTCGTCTTCCACAGATTGCAGTCCAGTATCCTGAGAGTCATCGCCCTCCAGGCACAGGCGCACGAAAAGGCGGTCAGCTGCGTACTCTGTGGGACTTTCCAATGGTTCCCCGACGACGGGCAGGATGCCCCTGCCCTCCTTGCCAGTGCTTTCGGCGATCAACTGTTCCACCCAATCCGCGATGCTGGCGATGGTTGGGGAAGCGATCAAGGTTAATTTATCGCGCCCAGCTATGGCTAATTCTCCCAGGATAGCCCCCAGGCGCGCTCCAAGATTGTCGCCGCCTATCGGGTAATTATAGCTATCACAATTGCATGCCACCGTGTGCGCCCGATCTAGCAAAGTCTCTAGGTCTACCCCGACTAGGGCAGCCGGAACCAGGCCGAAGTAAGACAGGGCTGAGTAACGCCCGCCGATATTCGTGTCGTTCAAAAAGGCAGTGCGGAATTTATACCGATCAGCCGTATCGACCAGCTGGCTGCCTGGGTCGGTGATGGCGACGAAATGCTCTCCGGCGCGGTCCTTTCCTAAAGAGTCGGCAACTCGATTATAGAAGTATTTAAAGAATGATAAGGTTTCGACTGTACCGCCCGATTTGGTCGAAACGATGAACAACGTTTTGGAGAGATCGAGTCCCTCGGCAAAAGCCAGGACCGCTCCAGGATCGGTGCTGTCCAAAACCGCCAAGTCCAGGTACCCCTCTTTCATGCCAAACGTCTTGCGGAAAACCTCCGGGGCCAGGCTCGAGCCACCCATCCCGAGCAGAAGGGCATGGGTATAACCATCGCTTCGTACAGCATCAACAAAAGCTGATAATTTCGGCAATGCTTCCTGCATAACTTCTACTGTGTGCAGCCACCCCAGGCGGTTAGTGATCTCCTTCGGGTCAGGCTTCCAAAGGGTATAGTCATGCGCCCAGAGGCGCGCCATGACCCGCCCCTGTTCCATCTCAGCCAGGGCGGAGTCCACGCTTGCCTGGTAGCCGCCGAGTTCCGCTGAGATCGGGGACCAGCTTAAGCGAAGTTGCTCTCGTTTTGCGCCGATGCTGGCCAATAAGGACTCAAAGGATTTAGCGAAGGCTAATACGCCCTCCGTCTGCAATTGTTCCGTGATGGTCTCCAGGTCTATACCCAGATCGGCCAGGCGTTTCATTTGGACCTGTGCGGTTTCCAATTCCTCCTCCAGCATCCTGGCAACCAGGCCGTGGTCGCGGAAGGCGTCCAGAGTGGCAGGCGGCACGGTATTGACCGTATCAGGCCCGATCAGGCTCTCCACGTACAGGGTATCGGGAAAGTGAGGGTTTTTCGTCCCGGTGCTGGCCCATAGCGGTCGTTGCACCTGTCCACCCAGTGTAGCGAGTTTCTCCCACCGTTTGCTGCTTAAGATTTCCCGAAAGCGGGCATAGGCGATCTTGGCATTGGCAATTGCGATCTTGCCTTGCAAGTCGGAGATGCCGATCCTTTCCAGCTCTCGATTGACCGCGGTATCCACCCGGCTGACGAAAAAGGAAGCTACAGAAGCGACATCGCGAATATCCTGCCCAGAGGCAAGCCGTTTTTCCAGTCCGGACAGATAGGCATCGGCTACAGCCTCATACTGGCTGAGCGAGAAGATCAACGTGATATTGATGTTGATCCCGTCAGCTATCAGGGCTTTAATGGCAGGGATTCCCTCCGGCGTTGCAGGGACCTTGATCATAACGTTCGGCCGGCCTAGAGCAGCAAACAGGCGCCGGGCTTCGTTGATGGTGCCCTGCGTATCGTACGCCAGGGTAGGACGTACCTCCAGGCTCACGAAGCCATCGCTTCCCCCTGTACGATCAAAGACGGGTTTGAGCACATCCGCCGCGCCCCGGATGTCCTCCAGGATCAACGCCTCGTAGATCGCCTCTGGACCGTACCCAAGTTGCACGAAGGATTCCAGGGCAGTATCATAATCCATGCTCCCAGCGATGGCTTTCTCGAAGATAGTTGGATTTGAGGTCACGCCCGTTACACCCTGGTCTACCAGGCGTTGCAGCTCGCCGGAGGTCAGCATAGCCCGGCGTAAGTTGTCATACCAGATAGATTGTCCAAGAGATTGCAATGCCTTCAATGGATTATCCATATATTTCATGCCTCCTCGGGCTGCCAGCCTAGAACGTGGCAGGCCGCTCCAAATAAACCCGCCTGGGGATGAAGGATGACGTGCACAGGAACCTTCGACAGCATCTCGGCAAAGCGTCCCTTATTAGTGAAGGCGCGCAGGAACGCAGCCTGCTTAAGGTATGGCAGGATGCGCGGTGGGATGCCTCCACCCAGGTATATCCCACCGGTCGCCATGACCTTAAGCGCCAGGTTTCCCGCCTCGCTGCCCAGGATGGAAACAAAAAGATTGAGCGTTTCGACACAAATCTCCATCTTACCTGCGATAGCAGCCTGGATGATCAGCGGGGTTGGATCAGGTGCGCGGGCAAGTTTTTCGCGCAACAGCTCGGGTTCGGCGGAGCGCTGTGTATCTCTGAGGAACGCGTAAAGATTGGGCAGCCCCATCCCAGAACAGACCCGCTCATGGCTGATGTGATCGAAACGGTGCATCAAATAACGCAACAATTCGACCTCGATCAGGGTTGATGGAGCGAAGTTGCTGTGCCCGCCCTCAGAGGCTTGAGGAACATGGTGGTTTCCGATCCACACCAGGAAAGATTCGCCCAACCCTGTGCCAGGTGCAATGACTCCCAGCGCACCATGTTCTTCCGGCTCACCTGGGTTGAGCGTCTCCAGATCGGATGGTGCCAAAGACGGTACCGCATAGGCGATCGCCTCCAGGTCATTCAGCAAGTCCACCGGAGAGCCACCGATCGCCTGGCTTATTGAGCTGGTATCCACCACCCAGAGTAAGTTCGTCACATGGGCCTGGGTTCCACGTACTGGGCCAGCCACGCCAATACTCGCCCTAACGACAGAGGCGTTTTTACCAGCCAGAAAGGCCTGGATGACTTCTTCGAGGGAAACGTAATCGTTGCTTGGGAAGGTCGCTTCTTCCAGAGGCCGATCAGGGCCTTGATCTGAGGAATAAAGCGCCAGGACAGTCTTCGTTCCGCCGACATCGCCTGCAAGGAATAGTTTTTTCATCAGTTGTCAGGGCATCTCCCATCCAATGTAATGGTTAAAAGTATGCCAAGGTGCCTTCTTAGTCGGAATTGTATACTTAATCCGGCTGGTTTGTCCATGCTGAGAGCTTGAGTACTGCCATCAATTGGGAGATGGTTAGCCGGTCTGTTGGATCGTGGCTACGATATGCCAGGCGGATAATCCCATTTTGGTCTACGATGAAGTCGCCGCCTAATTGGCTACTATCTCCCTGGATACCCCGCCACCTCTGGCCTGCCAGAATCAAGCGAGCATAATGCCACCAGACTTTAGGCTCCCAGGAGCGCAATAACGAGCGTTCCAGGCCATATGCCCGATAAGCGATCCGCTGCGGATCGAGCAAAATTAGAAAAGGTGCTTTGGTTTCTTGCAGCCAGGTCTTCGCCCCTAAGGTAGAGCCAAACGAGATGAGAACCACTCGGGTGAGTAACGCTTCTAATTCAGCAACGTAGGAGCGCAACTGCGCTACATGCTCGCGGCAGGGAAGTCAACCCAGATGGCGCAGGAAGATCAGCAGCCCGATATTTCCATCGGCCCATGTCTCGGCCAGCGATACCCGCCTTCCAGATATTTCAGCGAGGATCACGTCAGGAGCAGAGTCACCCGGTCGTAACATTTTCTAGAATTACCAGCGAGTCTTGGCTTCCGAATGGATTCGGCGCATAACCGTCAGCTGCCCAATCGTTCTCCCAGCGTTCACCATCTAACAGGTAGCGGAACTGGTATTGTCTGCCTGTCTTTAAGGAAATGGTTGTCGTGTAACTTCCATCCCTGAGCAACTTCATCGGATGAGAAGTCTCGCTCCAGTTATTGAACTCACCACAAAGAAAGGCTGTCTTGGCATTTAATTCAGCTGGCAAAGCGAACGTTACCTGGCACGAACGGCCAGTTTTGGAATATTTTTTCTTGAGCATACTCTTCCTCCTTTCACAACTTGGGGAATCAGGTTAATCTTCTCCATGCCTGTAAAAAGGCGATCACTGACGTTATAAACTCTGCATGGCTCCAGGTCAACGGACTGACCGAGAGCGGCTCTCCTGTGTAAGGATGCAACTGCTCCGCCAACACACCGCTCGGAAGGGCATGATTGGCCACCCATCTCAAGAGATCCAGGGACAGTTGCAGGTCTTCCCGGGTTTTGGCAGTTACAGCATACCATTCAGCCAGCCACAATGTGCAAATGAACCATGGATTACCTGGAACGTTGGCAGTATCTGCACTTACCTGATGATAACGATCGTTTTCATAGCGGGCTAATCCTCCGACCATCGATTTGACCCACAACCGGTCTCGGATGACCTGCATGGTGGCGATAATTTTGGGGTCATCGGGTGCATACATGCCAAACTTCCACAAACCGACCTGGGACGCATCTATGGTTTTATCGACCTGCCAGGCACCCGATTCATCCCAGGTGATCATGCGGGCAAAGCAGTTCAATTGGGGTTGCCACAGGTCGCTCTCTGCTCCAGCCTTAATTTCACTGGCTACTTGCCGGTAACGTTGCGCACGATCCGTTTCTCCAAATGCTGCTGCGAAATCCGCGGCTGCCACCAACCCGCCCCAAGTCGCGGCGACTGTCCAGCTCAACACACCCCGCCGTTCTTCCCAAAGGTCGTAACTAGGAGACGGCAGCCCTGAATTGAGATCTCGGAAACTGGCCAAAAAATCCCCGATTGGACAAATCAGTGTCCGGTAGAGCGGTTTTATGAAAAAGACATCGCCAAAGCGTTCAAAATGACGCCACAACGCCCAAAGCACCAGAGCAGTCTCGTCCTCCTGGATTGGCAAGTCTTTGTGACCGTTGCGATACCAGGGATGCCAGCTGGAGGCCAGGGTGCCATCCGGATTGTACTTATGTAAAAGGAAACCTTCCCGAGTATCCACTCGATCGCAGAAATGAAAAAACTCCCGGGGCAAGTCAAGGTACCCGGCCATGTCCAGGGCGTCTGCCACCAGCGCTCCATCCCGTGGCCACATATAGCTGTAGGTATCGCGCACATCCGATGAGATATCCGAATCATTGGCGGCGATGATGGCCCCGCCATTATCGATTTGGGTTCGGACGATGAGCAAGCTGCGCTGGTATTGTTGTTTTACTTCGGAAGGCAAATCTCCCAGGTCGGGTACCTGGCTATTCAGCCATAAACGCCAAAAAGCTGCTCCCCGGTCCAAGAAAGCTTGCGGGCCGCGTTGGCGAACAAGCCGGTTGATCTGAGCCACGCCCCCAAATCCATCGGCGACCGCCAGCCAGGTGTATAACGTCCGGGAGTCTCCGGGCGGGACATGCAGACTGAAACCGACTGTCGAATCGACAGATCCATGGGCTGCAGCATTCCCAGAGAGCTGTCCATCCTCGGCATCTCGCCAGGTACCTTGCAGGTTGTGAATTTCCTTCAGTCCGCAAGCCCATTGGTGAACGCCGACCACCAGGCCAGGCGCAGTATCTGGAGTAGGCTCCCAGCCTGGGCCAGGATCGCCACTTTCCAGTTCGACGGCGCCATTGATCAGGAACCAACGAGCTCCTTTGTAGTGGAACACAGCCCTGCGTTCGGGTTCATAGTAAGTGGTGTCGCCCACCTCGTTGCCAGCGATGTGGAAGTCATGCTGAAAGAAGAGCGTCACAATTCGTCCATGATCGGCGAGGTTGGTGATGTCAAACCGCCGGACCAGCAGGTTTTCGTGAAAATCTACCCCATCTGCAACTTTCAAGGTCAATTGCAATTTGGGATGTCCCAATTTCACATCTGTAACCAGAGTCTCGGGCTGGTAGCGCAGTTCGCGTTGCCAGCCTTCCTCCTCCAACCAGCTGAAATGTCCGTCCACCCATACTCCAACCCTGAATGGGTGTCCCAGGGCATGATTTTCCTGACCGACGTGTGGCCAAAATAAATCCCTGATTTGATAATTCTCATCGAATGCGACCAACAGGCTGCCGTTACCGAGAGGGAGATCGCGCGGCATGGAATGTTCTCCTTGTATAGGCGTCTGAGATTATGACGGTTCGAGAGGAGCATATCTTACCAGAGCATCTCTCGCCGGGTAAGATTCGCTGGGATTGTGTCGTCTGATGGTATAGAGAATAACCTTTTATCAGGAGAACGCGAGATGAATAAACCAATTCATGTGAGTGATGCAGAATTCCAGGAAAAAGTGCTCGAGTCGAACTTGCCGGTTCTGGTAGAGTTCTGGGCGCCATGGTGCGGCCCGTGCCGGATGATCGCCCCGATTTTGGAGGATATCGCTAAGGAACATGAAGGTCGCTTAATCGTCGCCAAGGTTAATACAGATGAGTACCCAGAATGGGCGATGGAGTTTGGAGTGCAGGGAATCCCTACCCTCCTGTTTATCTCTGGCGGCGAGGAAATAGATCGCCTGGTTGGCGCTGGACCTGCACCGATGATTAATGCTATGGTGGACGTCTTTCTGAGCACGGTCTCACTACCACTCACAGAGGCGGGGGGTTGATGGCTGATCTTCAAACTGTTCGACGTAATCAGCCTCCGCAGATGAGCTATTCCGATAAGGGCTCGCTCAAATATGAATCCTGGATGGATCGATGGATCGGGGCGCGCGAAACGGCCTTGGATTGGGTGACAGGCTCCCGGCAAGGGGATGTATTGAACACCGACCAGTCCGAATCCGTGCTCAAAACAGGTATGGACCCGGGTGCCGTGCTGAAGCGCGCCCTGGATCAGATCGGGCTTACCGCCATGGATGAGGCTGGAAAGCGAGTTAATTACAATGTGTTACGCGCCAGCCCGGCCTATGCCGCCTTTCGGCGTGATAGCGCCGCTGTGCTAAGAAGTTTTAACCCGGATTCCCTGGCCACTCGAGCGGAGAGTTTAGCTTTTTGGATCAATCTATACAACGCCCTGGTGATAGATGGAGTGATCACATTCGGCATCCAACACAGCATCACGGAAATTCACCTCGGGCTATTAACCTTTTTCCGGAGCGCTGCCTATATAGTCGGTGGGCAGCGGGTCAGCCTGGACGATATCGAACACGGGATCTTACGCGGGAACCGGGGGCATCCATTTCTACCTGAACCTCATTTCTCTTCCAACGATGCACGCCTGGCCTGGGCGATTTCACCCGCTGATCCACGCATCCACTTCGCGCTTAATTGTGCCAGCCGCTCGTGCCCACCGATTCAAGTCTACACTCCGGAAAAGCTGGATGCCCAGCTGGATCTGGCAGCGCGCAGTTTCGTCGATTCAAGCGTGAAAATCGACCCCGCGCATAACCGCATGGTGATCTCCAGGATCTTCCGCTGGTATGAGATCGATTTCAGGGGTCGAAAGGGAGTGGTTGATTTCCTGATCACCCATTTACCAGACGACCAGCGGCGCGCCTGGCTCGTCGAACATCGATCCTCGCTTCGATTACACTACGCTCCTTACGATTGGGGGCTAAATAACTGAATTTTCAGTTCGTTGACGAAAAAACCCATATAGAGTTTTATGACTCCAACGCGCTAGGTAAGATAACTTAAGCATAGGACGTCTTAATACTAGGTGATAACTACAACCCTCAAACTCAAAAGAAAGAAAAAAGGAGAAACCTATGTCTACCACAACTTTTTCAAACCTTAAGACTGCGTCATCATCAAAGATGGCAATTACCGGTGCCATTGCAGGATTGGTTGGCGGCGTGTTTTTTGGCCTCATGATGGGGATGACGGGCATGTTGCCGATGGTGGGAATGCTCGTTCGCCAGGAAAACGCACTCGTCGGATTCGTCGTTCACATGGTCATCAGCGCATTTATCGGGGCCGTTTATGGCCTAGTCGCCGGGCGCTTCGCGCTTACGTGGACAAACGCTGTCATTGGCGGGATCGTCAACGGGGTCGTCTGGTGGTTGCTCGGTGCTTTGACCCTGATGCCATTGTTCCTGGGCATGACCCAGATGGTCTTCGTCATCGGCCAGGCGCAATGGATGAGCCTGGTGGGACATCTGATCTATGGTGTTATTACCGCTCTTGTGTTCATCCCCCTGCGCAAACGCATGTAATTTGGTTCAATCATATAACCTGCGCAAGCGAGTAGGGACATGCCTTCCACCCTACTCGCTCGCACTTTATTGTCGCCGATCAGCGCGAATCGGATGAGTTTCTTACGCCGGAGTCGCTTGTAATATCCGCAACAATGCTTCGAATTCTTCCCGGCAGTCCCCGCACATATCCAGGTGATGCACAACAAGAGGCAGCAATCGGGCGACATCCTCGCCGCGCAGATACGCCTCAGTAAATTGATCTAATAATGCCAGGACCTCATCGCATGTTAGTTCTACATCCTGCGTGTGCTCGAGTTGTTTCATCATCTTCCTGAGCGCTTCAGGCGAGAATTTGCCATTATTATAATCTGGTGCCCTAGGTCTACTGAACAAACGTCTGAAATAATCGTAGAATCGCATGATAACCTCGTTTCAGCCAACGACAATCACCTCTGCAGTCCACAAGCGGTAAAGAATTCTGTCCGCAAGGCCGGATCATCCGCATAGTGACCACGCCAGACTGTCGTACGGGTCATAGGAGCAACCTCGCGCACACCACGCATTTCCATGCACAGGTGGTGGGCTTCCAGATAGATCGCCACACCATGCGGATGGAGCATGGTTCCCAGTGCGTCAGCGATTTGATGCCCGATCCGCTCCTGGACAGCGAACCGCTTGGCAAACAGCCTCACCAGCCGGGTTAGCTTGGAGATCCCGAGGATGTTTTCGTGGGCGATATACCCAACGTAGGCATGCCCAAAGAAAGGGAAAGCATGATGCTCGCACAACGAGAAGAAATTAATCGGACCCTCGATGACCTGGCTGAGACGGCAATCGGGATCGCCCCGGCACTCCGTGCTGAATACTTTGAGCAACTTCGGGTCACCGTCGTAGCCATCTGTAGCGTCAAACAAGGCTTTGATGAAGCGGCGCGGGGTTTCACGAGTAGCCGGGGTGTTAAGATCCAGGCCATAAGCAGAGAAAATCTCTGCGATATAGCCTTCGAATTTGAGCGCCTGTTCGTCGGATATTTGACGGCGATACAATTTCATCGCCGTGAGAAACTCCTGGTCATCAGGATCCAAGTGTGATTCCATGAAGATTTCCTCGTGATGTGGAGAATGTATTATGAGCTCTCATAATAAACTACACTCACAGACGCCCTGGCGGATGGTGTTCTTACCCTTTCTCAAAGATCGCCTGCACATCCTCAGGAGTCAATCCCTCCTGCGCCAACCTGTGTTTCAATCGCAAGCGAGTATCGTGCATCAGTTTATACAAGGCATTGCGGTTCGTGCCCATGCGACTAGCGACTTCTTCCAGCGGCATACCTTTGATAGAAATGGCAATCATCGCCTGGCGCTGCTTTTCTGTCAATTCCTCGGAAATAATGCGCCTCAGCCGTTCTAGCATATCTACACCTTCTACGATGCTTTCTGGGCCGGGAGCATAGTCAGCCATCAAGCGAGCGGGAGGGGGGGACACGTCGTTATCAACCAGCTCGTCCAGGGAGACATCGCGCCACTTCCGCCGGCGCAATTCGGTCAGCGCGATGCGCACGGCGATCTTCTGCGCCCAGGTGGTGAACTGGCTGCGCCCCTCGAAGGTATCCAGGCGCGCCAGGGTGCGCAGAAGGGTTTCCTGTGCAACCTCCTCAGCCAGCGGAGCGAACTGCGGGTCGTTTGGGGACAGCCAATTGGCCAGCGCGTAAGGCAATCCCCTCAAGATGACCGCCCGCAGGTCTGCCAGGGCGGCCTCTTGTGACGGGCCAGTGACCCGAAGGTCTTCCAGCCATTGATCATTGGTGCGAGGGGACATTTTTACTCTGGGGGTATTATAACCCCTCGGTCGCCCGCTATCGATCTTGATCTTCGCTACGTCGTCGCATTTCCTGGTAATAGTTAAAATGACATTCCCGTAAGACCCGCACCTCCATCGGCGTCTAGATCAACAGAAGTAGAATCCATACTATTAAACTTTTCAGGAGGCGCTAACATGAACATAATTGGAGCAATCATTGCAGGCTTGACGGGAACCGTCGCGATGACCATAGTAATGGCAATGGCCCCCCGGATGGGTATGCCAGAAATGGATATCGTCGGGCTGTTAAGCACACTCTTCAATAAAGACGGCAACCGGACTTTCGGTTGGGTCATGCATCTGATGATGGGAACGATCTTCGCCCTGATTTACGCAGGGCTATGGTCCGTTGGGGTCGGCACTCCCAGCTGGCTCGGCGGAATGGTTTTTGCCGCCGGGCACTGGTTGGTCGCCGGGCTGGTGATGAGCGGCGTCCCAATGATGCATGCCGGCGTTAAGGCTGGAACCGTGATGGCTCCCGGCATCTATATGATGAAGAACGGCGGGATGATGGCTTTCGTCGGTGGGCTTTTGGGTCATTTAGTTTTCGGCCTGGTGGTCGCATTGGTCTACGGCTTATTCATCTAAAGGAAATGCTATGGTTAAAGCGATCTGGAACGGCGCAGTTTTGGCCGAGAGCGACTGCACCGTCGTTGTAGAGGGCAATCACTACTTCCCGCCGGAGGCGATAAACTGGCAGTATTATCACGCCAGTGATACCCATACTGTTTGTGGCTGGAAAGGGGTGGCCAGCTACTATGACCTGCAAGTGAATGACCAGGTCAACCGGAATGCCGCCTGGTATTATCCTTCGCCCAAAGAGGCCGCCAAAAAGATCGAGGGTTATATCGCCTTCTGGCGCGGGGTTCAAGTCCAGGAGGCGTAAGGGATGGATGGCAACCTTCCCCTTCCCGCTATAACCACCACCCAGATGGTGGAAGTAGACCGGTTGATGATCGAAGTATATGGCATCCAGCTGATCCAGATGATGGAAAACGCTGGGCGCAATCTAGCCGAGCTGGCGCGTCGCCTCCTGGGAGGTCAGGTGGTGAACCGAACAATCGTAGTATTATGTGGGACGGGCAACAATGGTGGAGGTGGGATGGTAGCAGCTCGCCACCTGCACAACTGGGGAGCGGATGTGCGCGTAAAACTGGTGGGCGACCAAGAACGGTTAAAGGAAATCCCTGCTCACCAGTGGCAGACCTTACAGGCCATAGGGCTGGTTAGCGAGGCAGACCCCACTCTCGAGAAGGCCGATCTCATTCTGGACGCTTTGATCGGGTACGGATTAACCAGAGACCCTCGCCCCGTAGTGGCCAGATGGATCGATCTGGCTAACACAGCCAATCGCCTCCTGCTGGCGCTGGACGCCCCTTCTGGTCTCGACACGACCAGCGGCATCCCTGGGATGCCCTGCATTCGCGCTACGGCAACCCTGACCCTGGCTCTACCGAAAACGGGATTGTTATCCCCTCAGGCAAAACCTTTCGTTGGCGACCTCTACCTGGCTGACATCGGCGTGCCACCGGAACTTTATCGCGGTCTTGGTCTTGACTTCCCACAGTTCTTTTCAGAAGATATGGTCGTGAAGATCGCTTGATGCCATGTTTAGCACACTGCAAACTGTGGCATTTAATATCAACTGATAATAAAAACGCCCGGTTTCTCCCGGGCGTTTTTATCATTCGATCTCCTGCTCTTCTTCCTCTGGCCAGTCTCTTAGCCGGCCGCGGAGCAATTTATGGTTGAGCCTGTCAGCCGCGCACTGAGCCCTATCCCAGCTCTTATAGCCTCTGGGAATACATTTCAAAGTGTAAGAAATGGGATAACCTTTGCTGGTGCGGGTTTTCACTTCACGGCGCGCCACGCGAAACGGTGCATTTGTCGCCGGCTTTGTCCACACAAAATAGACAAAATTTTCTCTCATCCTGATCACCATCCCCAGGCAGTCTCTTGTGGGTAAACAGTTAAACGTAGGAAGTGTCACTTTGTTACTAAATGCACATAAAAAACACGTAAATATTCCCCTTAAAACAACCAGCCTTCATCTTGGCTGAAGGCTAATTGAAGCTAACTAAACTTTATTCTGTGGGCGCGGAGGGGCTCGAACCCCCGACCTTACGGATGTGAACCGTACGCTCTAACCAACTGAGCTACGCGCCCGGGCAGCGCGCATTATAGCAGATGCATCCCCCCTTGGCAAGGTTCAGGCTGCCGCGCTGCGCACCTTAATCCCCGGCCAGCTGGCGATCGGGTCGGTCGAGCGGACGATGTTTATTCCAGCTTCGGCGAACCGACGGTAGGCGGCATCGGCATTATCAGTGTAATCGATGCTGCCGGGGACAACCACCGGCGAGCTGCAGTCTTCCAAGAGATATACTTTTTGCGCCAGGCGGGTGTCGTGGGTTCGTGCATCGGTCAGCAGGTCGTCGATAGTCCAGGCGACGCAGTGACTCTTGGCCTGCCCAGCGATCACTACGGCGTCATAGGACAGCAATTTCTTGAAAAACTTATCGTTCTTCTGGCCGAGCGTCTCGCCGTTCGGTCCGCTTAGTATCTCGGGACCGATAGCCGAATAATGTTCGGTGAGCGGGTTGTAACCTTTGATTTCAAAGTCCGGACGGCTATAACGGGCAATTGAGTGGAAAAAAATGGCTTCCTCTACCGCCGAAACCAGGGCATGGCCGAGACCGCCTAACATGGCGTGGTAAGGCCAGATGGTTAGAGCATATTTTCCTCGTCTGGCCAGTTCGTCGGTATAGTGTTGGAGATGGCGCTGCCCGTGATCCGGGTCGATCCCCAGGCTTTCCGCAACCGCAGCGTTGAACATCCAGCGACCTTGCCGGATATCCTCGGGGGAAATGAGTGTATAAGCAGCCGGGTGCTCGCCTTTTGCGTTCACCAGGAAAGTGGCGTGAAAAATCTGGATGGCCTGGTGGGTGTCGAAGGTGGCAGAGATTTCGGTGATCGCACCCAGGTTGCGATAGATAAATTCCACCAACCTACGGTTATCATCGACTGCTCCCGTCCCCGAACGCCCACCGACGTAGAGCTCATAACCGGGGATGCAAAAGGTGTTCTGTACATCGACCAGGAGCAGGGAAATTCTGAATTTGTCATCAGTGGCAGATCGCAGGGATTGTTCCTTCGCCCACTGGCGCGCCTGCGTAGCCCGCTTCTGGTAAGGGACTTTCCAGACTTCGCCGACATTGTCCGCCGCCCAGTGAGGTGGGACAGGTAGTTCAGGGGAAAGAAATGGTGCAGACATATGTTCAAACCTTTTGCGTTGCCGGAAGCCTTGGGGCGTTGATCCGCCGCAGCCCAATGAGGATGACAACGAAATACCCCAGGTAGGCTAACACTTCGGTGAGGGAAGGATTGCCGTTATACCCGAACAAGGCCCCCAGCAATAATCCCAGGGTCGACTTCTCATCCAAAACGAAGTTGATATCCCACACGTTTTCAACAATGGGGTGGATCAAGCTGGCTGCGATAAACTCATGAACGCCGTGTGCGAAGAGCCCGGCAGCGAACAGGATCAGAAGGATACCGGTCACCTGGAAGAAGCGACGCAGATCCAGCTTGAGCAGGCTGGCAAACAACGACCAACCCAATAAGATGGCCGTTCCCAGCCCAAGCAACGCGCCGCTCAAGACCTGTTGGGCATCTGTTGCCAGGGCGGCAGCGGTCAAGAACAACGCCAGCTCGATGCCTTCCCGTAAGACTGCTGTGAACGCCAGCAGGAACAGCCCCCTCTGCCCCCCTTGAGACGTGGTGCGCCGGACACCACTTTCCAGTTCGTTCCGCAGATTGCGCGCCTGGCGGTGCATCCAGAAAATCATCCAGGTGAGCACGCTGGAAGCTAATAACATGGTCAGGCCTTCGAATATTTCTTCAGCGCGCCCCTCCAGGGAGGCACCCAGGCGGTTTAAAACGATTGCCGCCAGCAGGCTCACACCCGCTGCGCTCAGGCTGCCAGCCCAGACTACCCTGACTAATTCAGAACGATTGATCTTCCGCAGCGTGCCAATGACAATACCGATAATTAGGGCTGCTTCAAGCCCTTCACGCAGTGACAGTAAGTAACTCGGGAGCACCAATAACCTCCAAACCGTTAAAGTTAATCGTGGTTGTGAACGTGGACGTCAGAGGAACTCAAGAACTCCGCGCCCGGCAGCTTATCGGCCAGTTGGGCCGGTTTGTGGATCAGGATCGGAAGGTGTTGTGGGCAAATCCAGAAATCTACATCTTGATACTTAAGGGCTAACAAGGGCACCTGGTCGCTATCACGCTCACAATACAAACAAATAGGTCCATTCTGCATCATTGAAATACCTCCAAAAGTGAAATTGGCTCAACTTCACAGGAACTCTGGATTGCCCATAAAGAGCTTCCAGGAAGTTTAAGGGCTTAAATCGCGCCTCCGGCTGCCCGCCTTGCCCTCCTTAGACCTGATCCCGCGATATGCCGGAACGGTAATACCGTAAACCGTACACAGGCGCTTGTCCAGCATACGGCTGCGCAGGCGCGGATCAATTTCATCCAATGTCTCAGAAGTTGTCATGACAGTCGGCAGCTTAGCGTTATAGCGATAGTTGAACAACTGGTAGAGCTTCTCCCGCACCCAAGGCGACATTGCCTGAGTCCCCAGGTCATCCAGGATCAACAGGTGAGCTGTGCGCACTTCTTCGAAACGCCGGTCGAAACGCACCGTGCTTTCCGGGCTAAAGGTAGCTCGCAAGTGACCAAGCAGGTCAGATACCTCAACAAACAAGGGCGGATCTCCGAGGCTGGCGCGGTAATTGGCTATAGCAGCTGCTAGATGAGTCTTCCCACAGAAAGAGGGGCCGCTCAATACCAGCCAGCCTTTGGGATTCTCGGCAAACTTAAAAGCAGCCTGGAAGGCCTTCTCCAGGGTTTGCAGTTCCTTGGCCAGCAGGCCTTCACCGCGCCGGTCGCTGAAATTGCCAAAGGTGCGGTCACGCAGCAGGTCGAGGGAAGATAGCTCAGGATGCCCGGTATCGTCGGCTGGCTGGCGGAAATCTGGGGCAACGATCTGGACACGAGTGACCAATTCCGGATCTTCCAGGCGGGAGCGGATGCGACCCTCGATCTGCCCCAATTCCAGATTGGTAGTTACGACTGTCGGCAGGCGGTTGATATAGCGGTAATTCAATATCTGAAACAACTTCTCTTGCGCCCAGGCAGTCGCGTTCTGCGTGCCAAAATCGTCCAGGACCAGCAAAGGTGAACGGCGGATCTCCTCGAAGCGCTCCTCGAAGGTAGCTTCCGGATCTGAGTAAGCGAAACGCAGGGCGTCCAGCAAATCAGGCACGGTGAGGAACAGGGTCGATACACCAAGACCAACGGCGAAATTGGCGATGGCGGCAGCCAGGTGGGTCTTGCCACAACCGTAAGGTCCTTCAATAAAGAGCCAGCCATTCAATGTCTGGGCAAATTGACGGGCGTGATTATATGCCCGCTCCAGTGAGTCCACCTGGTGTGGTCCCAGGCCGATGCGCCCGTGTGGCTGGAAGTTCTCAAATGTCAGGTTGCGCAGCTCGTCCAGGTTGCTGAGGGCGAACAAGCGCCGGTGCACTTGCTGGCTTACCCGTCCCTGGCGGCAGGTGCAGATCTGTAATTTGCCGAAGTCGGGATGGCCGAGCGGGATGTCAACCCGCAAATAACCCAGGCCGCCGCAGTGAGGACAATTCGGGTCGCCCAGCAACTCTGATCGGCGAGCTCCTTCCTGGGACTCAGTGTTCGATGTAGTCGGAGAATTCGCCTTCGACGTAGCGGCGGCGATCCTTCTCAGTGTCTCGTCGATCCTTTCGGTCATCACGTCCTCCTTCCTGCCAACGGCTTAAGATGGCCTCCACATACTTCCAGCGGCGGACGTTATTCTCGACGGCAAGGCGGATAGCGTCCTCGATCCATTGAGCCGGGTAAGTCTCCTCGGCCTCGCGCAGCTGCTCGGCGATCATGGGGGTGAGTGGCCCGATATGCTCCTCGTAAAGGCGGAAAATATTCGGCTTTTCCAGGCTTAAGTCGAGGGGCGATTGGGCGTCGCCAGTATGGCGCCATTCGCCTCGGGCAATGGCTTGCACAGCCGCGCGCCCCTTAGGGGTGTTGAGGAAATAGAAAGTCTCCTCGCCCTCTTCTAATGCCAGCGTAGCTCTCAAGAAGGTACCGCGCTGCACACCGCGCTCCAACGCTTCATCCAGGGCTGGTTCTGCTTTTTCCGGGGCGCTTGCCATACCCTCCATGAAGTGCGTATCCTCTATGAAATTGGCGCGCCGCAAATAGCGGAAAGCCCCTTCCATGTGGTCCAAGCGCCAGAAGGCGTACAGGGTGACTTTGAG
>Ga0209341_10001109_pt1 | contig 27011 bp, 29 predicted proteins | sample RifCSP13_2_FD_184020 | JGI IMG/M metagenome (GOLD analysis project Ga0209341, IMG submission 184020) | Soil microbial communities from Rifle, Colorado - Rifle CSP2_sed 13_2 (SPAdes) (version 2) | ecosystem: Environmental > Terrestrial > Deep subsurface > Rock core/Sediment | place: Rifle... | reverse complement strand
ATGTTGTTCAATCCGTACGCGTACAACAAGAACGGCAACAAGGGCGTCACGTTCGGGTTGAACAACATTCAGTTGCTCGATCATGACGAGCCGATCGCTGGCGGCCGCACGCGGGCCGAAGACGACTTCGAAGCCGTTGAAGTGGCTTCTGGCGGCGCCAAGACCGGCGCGGCCGACGACGTGTTCGCGTAATGGCGACACCGGGGCCGGGCCACAACAGCGGCGCCGACGTCAAGGCCAAGCTCAAGTCGCTCGTTGAGCGGCTTGAGAACCTTGAGCAAGAAAAGAAGTCGTTCGCCGACGACATCAAGGACGTCTACGTCGAGGCCAAAAGCCAGGGCTTCGACGTGAAGGCACTGCGCTCGATCATTCGCCGGCGCAAGCAAGACGCCGACAAGTTGAAAGAGCACGAGGCCATCGTCGACACGTACCTGATGGCGCTCGGAATGATCTGACTGATACAGCACGGCGGTCAAACCGCGGCCACCGTGTTGAAATTTGTGCAATCAGGAGAATCAACATGAAGAAGCTCGCCATACTTACTCTCTCGGTGTTCGCATTTTCGCTCGCCCTGATCGTGTCGATCGAATTTGCGTTCGCCGGCGACCTTGTCGCGACGGCGCGCAGTTACGTTGGCACCAATCCGACCGGCCGCTCGCGGCTGTGGTGCGGCGCCTTCATGGACCTGGCGCTACGTCAGAGCGGACACAGTGGCGGCGGCAATCTCGCGCTCGGTTACAAGCGATACGGCACGCGCGTCGGTGGCCCGCAGGTTGGCGCGCTCGCTGTCATAGGGCGTAAGGGCGGCGGCCACGTGGGCGTCGTCAGCGGCGTCGACGCCAACGGTAACCCGATCATCATTTCCGGCAATAATGCGGGCCGCGCCGGTCACCGCGTTGTCGGCGAGAGTGTCTATCCGAAGGGCCGCGTCCAAGCCTATGTGATGCCGTGACGCACGACGAATTCAAAAAATGGCTGAACAAGTCGCGCCGCGGCTCGCGCGCCGTTTATCACGTCGGCCATTTGGTAAGTGACCGTGGGCCGGACGAGCACGCTTTCAAGACCGAGAAACACAAGGAAGTTCACCGGATCGCTAACGATGCCTGGTCGGCGTATCGCGCCGGGCGCATCGCGTTGTCGCAAGTGCGCAATCCGTCGGTGCGCGAGGGCGTGCCTGACGATTTCAATTATTTGGCGGAAAAGCTGTGACAGTCAAAGGGATGTTGAAGGCCGCAATTTCCGCCGAGGGTCGCGAAGAGAACGATTTCTATCCGACGCCGCCGGAAGCAACGCAAGCGTTGCTGCCGCACATAGCGGACTTTCCTTCGACGATTTGGGAACCGGCGTGCGGCAACGGCGCAATTGCGCGCGAGCTCGAAGCGGACGGCTTCAAAGTAATCGGCACGGATTTGATTGACAGAGGATACGGAAATGGGGGGGTTGATTTTTTAGCGACGACCGAACGCTTGGCCGACGCGATTGTGACCAATCCGCCGTTCGGCGCATGGGCATCAAAATTCGTCGAGCACGCCTTTGCGCTCGAAATCCCCTACATGGCCATCTTGTTCAACGTCAATTTTTGGCACGCCAAGGCGCGAACGCCGATGTTCGAACGCCGCCGGCCGGACGCTATTTTGCCGTTGACGTGGCGGCCCGATTTCACCGGATCTATGCGCCCGTATTTTAATTGCATCTGGACAGTGTGGCGTCCGAAAGCGGCGACGCATCCGCGTTATGTCCGACTAGAACGGCCGGCGGACATATTCGCATGACTGAGATTTGGAAACCAACCGTCGGGCATGAAGGTAACTACGAAGTGTCGAATCTCGGTCGTGTACGAACATTTCGACGTCGTGCCAACGGCCGATTGCTGCGACCCGGTGTGGCGTCGAATGGATATTTCACGGTCGCACTTGGGCGGGGCAACAGCCGAACGGTTCATTCATTGGTGGCCGCAGCATTTCTCGGCCCCTGCCCGCCCAATCAAGAAGTCCGTCATAAAGACGGCACACGAAAAAATAACGTGGCCAACAATCTTGAGTACGGCACGCGAACCCAAAACATTCTCGACGCAGTCGCACACGGAAGTTGGATGTCGCCAGCGCGCGAAGCACATTGCGCGAATCTTCGGTCATACCGAACATGACCAAGCCGACTCTTCATATCGACTTGGAAACTCGCAGCACGATCGACCTGCGGAAAACCGGCGTCTACGTCTACGCCGAGCATCTGTCGACCGACGTGTGGTGCGCCGCCTATGCGATCGACGACGGGCCGATCGAGTTATGGACGCCAGAATGGGGGCATCCCGAGCCGGTGCGCCTCGCGGTTCAACATGGTTGGCCAATCGTCGCCCACAACGCGGCGTTCGAACGCATCATCTGGAAACACATTCTGACGCCGCGCTACGGCTGGCCGGAACCGAAGCTCGAACAATGGCGCTGCACGATGGTCATGGCCTATGAGATGGGTCTGCCCGGTTCGCTTGAGAACGCCGCGGCTGCGGTTGGGCTTACCGCCGGCAAGGACATGGAAGGCCGGCGGCTCATGCTGCAGATGTCGAAGCCGCGCCTGGCCACGAAGAAGAACCCCGAGCTCCGCTGGTGGGACGACCAGGAAAAGCTCGATCGGCTGTACGCCTACTGCAAACAGGACGTCGAAGTCGAACGCCAGCTTGAAAAGCGGTTGCTGCCGCTGCGGCCGCTCGAACAGACGCTTTGGCAGCTTGACCAGAAAATCAACGATCGCGGCGTGCTCGTCGACAGGCCGCTCTGCGACGCCGCCCTGGCCGTTGTCGCCACCACGACCGCCCGGCTCGACAAGGAAATCTTCAAAGTCACCGACGGCGGTGTGCGCGCCTGCAGCAACGTGCAGGAACTCAAGACGTGGATCGCCGACTATGGCTTGCCGCAGGACGGCTTGGCCAAGGACGATCTGGCCGAACTGTTGAAACTCGATCTGCAGCCCGAGGTGCGCCGCGCGCTCGAAATACGTCAAGAGGCCAGCAAGGCTTCTGTGAGCAAGATCGCGGCGCTGCTGCGGGGCCGGTCGGACGACGGCCGCGCGCGCGGGCTGTTGCAGTTCTACGCCGCCTCGCCCGGCCGTTGGGGTGGCCGCCGCTTCCAGCCGCATAACCTCAAGCGGCCCGAGCTCATTCAGGACGACGAGGACCTAAAGGCCGAGCAGATGCGCGCCGGCGCCATCGAGGCGGTCATGACCGGCGACGCCGATGTCGTCGAAATGACGTGGGGACCGCCGCTCACGGTCGTCGGCGATTTGCTGCGCAGCATGGTTGTCGCGGCGCCGGGCCGGACGATCATGGCGGCTGACTACTCGAACGTGGAGGGCTGCGGCTCGGCTTGGCTCGCCGGCGAAGAGAAAAAGCTGCAAGCGTACCGCGCCTATCAGGCCGGCACCGGTCCTGATCTTTACAAGGTCGCCGCCGCCGACATCTACGGCATTTCGATCGGCGAGGTCGACAAGCCGAAGCGCCAAATCGGAAAAGTGTCCGAGCTCGCTTGCGGGTATCAGGGCGCGGTCGGGGCCTTTCAGAAAATGGCTTACACGTACGGCGTCAAGGTGCCGGACGAGCAGGCGGCGTCGATCGTCAAAGCGTGGCGGCTCAACAATCCGAACATTGTGCAATTTTGGTGGGACCTGGACGACGCGGCGCGTTTCGCGGTTGAGAAGCCCGGCCAGGTCGGTGACGTCGGCAAGATCAAATTTAAGACCAGCGGCTCGTTCCTGTTCATGCAACTGCCGAACCGCCGGTGTCTCGTTTATCCGTACCCGCGCGTCGTCGAGAAGCTGATGCCGTGGGGTGATTACAAGGACGTCGTCACCTACAAGGGCATAGACAGCTACACGCGCAAATGGGGCGATTGCTACGGTTATGGCGGCTTGTGGCTGCAGAACGCCACCGAGGCGATCTGCCGCGACCTCTTGGCCGAGGCCATGCTTCGCTTCGAGGCGAAAGGCTTTCCAGTGATTCTCACGGTTCACGACGAAGTTGTGTGCGAGCCGCCCTTGGGATTCGGAACAGTTGAAAATTTCGAGAGCGAGATGTGCGTTCTGCCGGGGTGGGCCGAGGGGTTTCCGGTTGCGGCGAGCGGGTTTGAAGGCGCGAGGTATCACAAGTGACCGTCATCGCTTATCGCGCCGGCATCATGGCCTGCGACAGTTGTTGGGCCAGTTGCGGCACGCAAACCGTCTCGGCCATAAAGATCGTGCGGCTGTCGTCGGGCGCGCTGCTCGGCTCGGCCGGCGACAACGACAGCCGCGCCATGTACGCGTTGCTCGGCAAGATTAAATCGCCCGGCAAGCTGCCGTCGCGCGCCGAGCTCGCCACCACCAAGCTTGACTACGAGGGATTGATCGCGTTTCCGAAGGGCGGCGTCTATATGATTTCGACCGGCCGTCACGACGAGACAGGCTACCCGCTCGGCGACGATGGCTCCGCGGCCAGCGACGCCGACTATGGTGTGTGGCCGGCGACTACGATGGGCGGTTACGCGGCCGCCGGCTGCGGCGGCAATCTTGCCTTGGCCGCAATGGATGCCGGCGCTAATGCACGCGAAGCGGTGCGGATCGCGTGCCGGCGCGACGTGCATTGCCGGCTTCCGATTCATGTCATGCGTCTGCATCCGATAGATGCTGGAAAGAAAAAGAAACGCGGTCGGCGTTGAGCAGCGGTTAATGGACAGGAACATGACTGAAAAAACCAGAGACGAGTTGAAGGCTGCGGGCCACGCTTACGAATACGATTTGTCTGACCCTACGGAGATTGTGCGGCTCCATCGCGAGTGCCGAGACTATCTACAAACATGCCAGAGCAAACACGGCACTGATTGGAACGGTCGCCAGTTTGCAATGAATGCCCTCAATAAGCTAACGGCAGATGCGCCACTATATCTGATCTGGTCGAACGAACATCAGCTTTGGTGGCAAGCGGACAGCAAGGGATACACCAGCAATGTTGCCGAGGCTGGGCGCTACACCCGCGCCGAAGCAATCGACATCGCCTCGGGATCGAGGGACGGATGGATGTACGGCTACGCGCCGCCAGAAATCGCCATTGCGGAATATGACGTACTCGCTCACAAGCGCCAACCCGAACCAAATCGCGCTGCGCGCCGCTAACGAGAGCGTTTCCGGCAAGAGATCACTCGGCGCACCGAACTTGAGCGGCAATAAGGAGAGGCAAAGGCAAATGACCAACAACCCATGCAAGGGGATGACGAAGGCGCAGCGCGAGGCGTTTGAGAGAATAAGTGTCAATATGCCGCCGCGCGCCAACGACAGAACATTACGCGCGCTAGAGGATCGTGGTCTGATTAAAGGTCACCACTGCCAGAGCCGTGATTCTTTTGGAGTGTTTTCTTGGACTGAGTATCATGTGCCGTTGTCGATCCACGCGCAATGGTGCGAGTGGTGCAGCGAACAACCTGAAAATGCCGCAACGGCACTGTAGAGGGGCCAATGACAGACCTACTTAAACCCGACGCCGCGCTTCTTCACCGCTACGTTGACGAATTCGCGTTTCGTCTGAACGAAGGCAACGTGGCGCACCACACCTTGACGCGGCTGGAAAGTTTCGTCGCCGGCACGGCCGGCAAGCGCCTCACATACGAGAGGTTGATCGGGTGAAAAAACCGAAGCCTCCGAAGATGCTTGACGCAATCGCCGACGCGGTTCTGGCCTATCGGCCGAAACCGAAAACGAAACCCGCCCGACGGCGCAAGAGGCGCGCTGCGAAGATCGCAAGAGGCGGCGATGCGATCTCTTGATCTGTTCTCTTGCATCGGCTGCCACGCTATCGGCCTTGGCCGGGCGGGTATTGAAACGGTCGCGTTCTGTGAGAGCAATCCCTGGCGCCGCGCACGGCTCGTCGAAAGCTTCCTGGAGACCCCAATTCATGACGACGTTCACACGTTCCTCGGAATCCCGGCGGATATCATCATCGGCGGGCCGCCCTGCCAGCGGACAAGTGTCGCTGCCGCTGTTCACGGATACCGGAACGGCGAAAGCCTCTGGCCCGACATGCTCCGCATTGGGATCAACATGGGCGCAGAATGGTTTGTCGTGGAGCAGCCGCCCGGAAACGCGGCATGGGAAGCCGAAGTCGGTCGCGATCTTTCCGACGCTGGCCGCCATGTCGCCCGATTTGAATTCGGCGCTTGTGACATTGGTGCGCCGTATATTCGCCGGCGAGTGTTCCTGGTTGCCTGCGCCAGCCTGCCGCGATTGGCGCTCGCCAGGCAGTCGCTCCCATCCGCGATTGAAAGCGTCAAGAGGGCAGCAAATGCCCGAGGTGATTGGGACGCGGATAAGCTCGGAACTATACGAGTGGATGCTCGGTCTGCCGGCGAGATGTGCAAGGCCGCCAGCCGGGCCAGACGCGAGCGGATAGAGGCGCTTGGCGATAGCAACCCGCCGCACATGGCCGAAGTTATTGGCCGCGCGATCATGGCAGCGTCCTAGGCTATGGGCGGCCAAGGGAGACATCTATATAGTTCCCAATCTTAGTAAGGCACCGAGGCTGATGGCCAAGATTGAAGCAGCGCTTGGCCTTTGTGGCCAGCAAAGACACTTGATAATGTTGTGCGCATTCGGTCTTATCCCTCGCCATGCAAGCCCATACGGCTCGTCGACAACTGAACCAGCAACGTGAACCAAACGTGTTGAAAAAGCCGAAATCGCAAGCTTCAACAAGCAAGAAAACCTAAACAAATACTGCATAACTCGATCAACGCGCCCTTCGTCTAGAGGCCTAGGACACCGCCCTTTCACGGCTGGCTGTGTCGGGCATTTTCAACATCGTCCGTTGATTTGGTTGGCGAATTTTCTTGGCAAACCCGACAATGATCAACAACCAATGGCGCAGAGAACCACTTATTTGAACCGAGATTTCCACCATTCCACCGGCCGGCGATCAATGTCGCGCACGCGGTTTTTGTTCATTAAACCACGCCCACCATTGGCGGCCCAGCTTGTACCGCCTGCCCGGGTCGCCGTCTTTTCGCTTGGGCGCGCGCGTAGTCTTTGCTGTGGCCGGGCGGCACCTTGACGCAGCCCCAATTGAAGACGAGCATTTCAATGCCGAACTTCATGACCGACTCGCAATGCGCTCTAGGCATTTAAGGCGTGGGTTCCAAATTAAATTCGGCGGCGTGTCCATTCGAGCAAGTTGAACCTGTCGTATTAATTCTGTTTCTTCGGCCACGGCTCTGTGCCAGTAAGCATCATAATAAGGGCTACCGATCAATTCGTCCTTTACGGCGGTCTTGAACCGACGCCACACCTTGCGGCGGTCCTGGTCCAAGGCACGAATATGTCGTTTGATGGCGGCTTGTCTCTTTCGTTCGTGTATCGGCATTGTCATGTGCGCGCACCTATCGTCGCCGCCATGAAGTCTGGACAAGCATGGCCATATACGCGCTCCACGGTCTTCACCGAGTCGCCAAGCAGCTTGGCCACGGTCCAGATGTCGACGCCGTCCTGCAGGAGGTGCGTAGCGCGGCTGTGGCGCAACAGGTGCGGGTTCGACTTGTTGACGAGCCCCACGTCCTCGCAGAGGGCGCGGAACGGCCAGTAGAAGTCGGTCGAGCCGAACAGCGGGCCGCCTGTGTTCTCGGCCAGCAGAGCGTTTATGTCGCCCTTTATCTCGTCGAACAGCGGCACGATCGGCCGGCGCTTGCACGTCTTCTGCTCTCCTGGCTTCGACAGATTGATGCGTTGGAGCTTCCGGTCGATCTGCGGCGACACCAGCGTCTCGATGCTGTTTCGGCGGCCGGCAGTGTAATAGGCGATCCGGCAGAATTTAAGCAGCTTGCCAGTGGCCGCGCCGAAGATCGTCGCCAGTTCTTCCTTCGTATACCAGTCGGCCACGGGGGAGCTCTCGGTGGGCTTTTCGACCTGCAGGGTGTCGGCCAGCGTCGTACGTTTCCAGCGCACCGCATGGTTCGCCGCGGCGACCAGCACTGTGAGCTCGCGCCGGATGGTCGAATCGCTGCCGACCTTGCTTGTGGTGCGCTTGCCGCCGCCAATAGCGCCGGCGCGGCGCGCGGCCGCGTACGACCGGGTCATGGGGATGTCGACGTCGCCGACCGGCGTGCTGCCGAAGAACGCCTTGAGGTGAACGATGGCGTGCTCCTGCCGCTCCTTGTCGGCGCAGCGCAGGGCAACGTGCTCGTGGTAGTAGTCGTCGAGCGCGCTCGTGACGCTTATTCGAGCATCGCGGCGAGTGCTGGAGATGATGTCGGCGCCTTCGACGAGGAAGGCCGCGTAGCGAGCCTGCGCTTCGTCGCGATCGCGCGTGCGGAGACTGACGCGCTCGGTGCGCTGCTTTTTCTCGTCGAACCAGGCGACATAGGCGACGCCGTTGCGCCAGATGGGGCGCGGGATGCTCTTTGATTGTTGCATAGCAGATCCTCCTTCTGCTGTTGCGAAAAACGGGCGTGACCGCCCGGCGTGCGACCGTCAGGAACGAGTGTCCCGGCGGCCATGTACCTTTCGAGTGTGCGAACGCATAGACCTGTTTCCAGCGCCAGTTTGCTGATCGACATCATCGGCACCAGGCTTGCTGATTGCATGTTGTGGTCCTTCGTATGTTGCCTCGTAGTTTTGTGGCAGAGCGGCTTTCAGCCTCTTGATTGTTTCCAGGGCCACGTCCCACGAGACAATCTGATTGATCTTCAATTCCACGTTTCCGTCACCGAGCTCGCGGAACGACACCGGTGCCGTTCGATCGCCGGCCGTCGGTACGCCGCGGCTTGGTAGCAGGTCGGCCGGCTCGCAGTCGAGCGCGCGGCAAAGCGCCTGCAAATGAATTGGCCGCGGCATCGACTCGCCGGTCACATATCGGCTAATGCTGTCGCGGCCCATTTTCACGCCCTTTTCGACGAATTTCTTCGCACTGCGGGCGAGCTCACTCTGGTTGTATCCTCGCTTTATCATCCGCTCTTGCAGACGCCGCGCGAATTCCGCTTTGGCTGCGTCCTTCGTCAAAACTCCCGCCGGCGCCGGGTTCATCAAAGCGTTATTGAATATCCGGCGCGGCGATTTTGTCAGCGATTTATACATAGCGGTCCTCCGTCAGTCTGTCAATAACTACCGACAAATACCGACAAGGATCAACGCCGTCAAGAGAAAAATAGCCTTGTACGCTATGTGGTTAACGCATCAGACGAGTGGACTTTTGATGTTCGCCTGCGTTGCCTCTCGTACTTCGTCTTTGGCGGCTTGTGCCGTCGCCGATGCGATCTTTTCGTGCGCGTCGACCCGTGCGACGCGCACGATTTCCAGGGCGTCGAGTTCGGCCAAAATGATCTTTTCTTGCGCCCGCAGATGCGCCACTTTTCGGGCTTTCCGCTTCATCTGACGATTGCGGTTCCAATGCTGGAACGTGCGGCTCTCGTAAATGAGAATAACATACCAGGCGATGCCGACGAGTGCCGCGAGCGGGGGCAGAATGCCAACAAAGGCGCCGGCCACGCTGATAAGAGAGGCGGGATGGGCGATTGGGCCGATGGCGTCAATGATTTTGTCCATCACGACGCGACGCCTTTGATGGCTGTCAGCAGGCGTTGGGCTGCGGCCGGCGAAACGATAACGACGCCACATTTGCCGTCCGTCGTCCATGCCAAGATCGCGAGCGCGCCGTCGGGGCGCAGCACAAGCAGAGCTTCGCGGATGTCGGCTTCTGCCGGGCCGCCGGTGGCGACCGATTCAATGCCACGGAAGGCTTCGTTTGGCGTCAGAACGGTGTGCGCGGAATAGACGCCGGCGGCTTTCAAGTCTTCAACGACTTCGGTGGGCGTTCCGCAGGCCGATACCTGCGCAGTGGCAGATTCCGGCGCGCACGCGTGCGCGGCCGCTAATATGCCGGCCAGGGTCAAAGTCACGAGGGTCAGCCGGCGCAATGCCGGCGCGGTGACGGAGAGCGGGAATACGTGGCTCATTTCCAGCATCCGAGGTTCTGGCCGGCGCGGTTATGCACGCGCACCTGTTTGATCGTTGGCGCAGTGTCGTGCGCCTTCGGATGCTTCTGCGGCGACGCGTAACTGATCGAACGCCAAGCGGCGCACTGCGCCTTAGTCTCGGTCGAACTTGTCGTCACGCACCCCGTCAGCAGGCTCGCGCCCAACAGAAGACTCAGCGTCACTGCGAGCCTTTTCGCCGCGAGAGATAGCGGCTTGAACTGCGGCATCCCATTTTGCTTGAACTTTGTCTGCACCATCGGAGCGACCTTTCATGTAAACGCCACCGAAGGCGGCAAGGACGACAAGACCGATCGCCAGGTAGCGACCGATCGGCGAGAAAACTAATGCGAGGAAAGTCATAACTGCGCCGCCTTTCGTTGCCGCCATACCAAGAACGCCCACGCAGCGGCGATGGCGAGCAGCGCGCAAATAATGAACGTGGGGCTCGTCACGGCAGACAGCACGCCGAACCAAAAGCCGGACTTGGGAACGGCGACGACTTGTTTGGCGGCGGTGATTACGGCGCCGGATTTATCGACGGTGCTCGTAAATTGGTCCGCCATGTCGTTCGCCGGGCCAACGATTGATTGCGCTAGTTGGCCGCCAGTCACAACGGCTGCAGCGGTGCCGGCGGCCGTGCGCGTCGTAACCGCAGTGCTCGCTGGCACGGGCGGGGTTTCGGCGTCCGGTGTTTTGCTGCTTAAAGCCGGCGGTTCTGTCGGGTCGGGATATTCGGCCGGATCGAATTTGTCGTTCTCTGCTGCACTCTCGTTTAGAACATCGTCAACCGTTGCCTTGGCGTAGATGGAATCGTCTAGTTCCATCATCGCTTTCAACATGACGGCGCAACCAAGTTGGCTGTCTACGGCGTTTGGGTCGTAGACGCCGTCGGAAACATACTTTCCGCTGACATATTGATTGGTGCCGGACCAGACGTATGCCGAGGGGCGGCCTTTGTTGGCGTAGCCAAGGCCGTTATACATTTCTTGCAGCGTGAGCATCCCGCCAGGCGACCAGTCTTTCCACTTCGAGGCGTATGGTGCACACTTGACGAGCGCGTCCACTCCGGCCTCGACGAACGACTTGAACGGTCCGCGGCCCTTCGGCACATGAGTTGATTTTTTATTCCACGGGTCGCCTTGCGCGAGACTGCGGTCCCACTTCTGCCCGGACTCGCGCTCGTGGATCATTGCGACGGCGAACCACGGGACGCCAGTGAGCTCTTGAAGCTTGAGATAAACATCCTTGGCTTTCGGAGCGACAAGGCGCGTCGCAACCTGTCGAGCAAGGCGCAACGGGCCAGTCTTGAACGTGGCGTTTTCCCATCGTTTTACGTTTCTGGCGCGCAGCAGCGGAATGTCGGCCATCACGCGCTCCTTTGACCAGAACGATTCATTTGAACAGCGCGCTCAACGCAGTGACGATGACGGCGAGTGAGCCGACAGCGAAGAGGACGTTAAAGCCCCATGCGCGCGCCAACGTCTTCCAATCGGCCGGGGCGGCGACAACGTCGTTCTTGACCTCGATCGCGATCGTACAGACCATGTAAAATCCGAAAGCCAGCGCAACGAGGTAAATTGTGGCCATCATGGGGCGGCCCTCCTTGTCGGGGTTTGTCGATTGTCGCCGTTTGTCTCATATTTCAACGCTGCGGGCAAGTTCATGGCCGATCCTCGTCCGATTCCGACCGCATCATCCCGCTCGAAATAAGGTAAGTGTACAGCCGGGCCGACTGCATAGGCGTCGCCTTGCCCTTGGCGAGGCCCACAAGCAGCTTGGCGGCTTCGGGGTTGGCCAGCGCCTCGTCCCACGCGGCCGCCGAGGCCCGTGCCGCCTGCCGGTTGAAGAACTTTGCGCCCTGGCTGATACCTTCGATGGCCGGGGAGGTGCGGCCCTGCGCGACGCCGCGACCGGTCGAAGCGGCCGAGCCGACGGTGATGCCAAGGGCGTCTTCAATCCGGCCCACGATGGATTTCGTGACCGCAACCGTGCCTTCCGGCCGGCCGAGGCTGTTCTGGATCATCGCGGCGCGCGCGACGATTTCAAGGTCGCTTTTGTGCTGCGGCGTCAAGACGCGGGACAGCGAGCGGTTGTTCTCTTTCATCCACGATAGGAACTTTTCCGGTTCCGCCAGCACATCGGGCGATTGCTTGCGGACCGCGTCGAACACTGATCGACGTACCGCCGCCTGCGCGGCGGGATCCCCGCGCGCCGAGTTCATAACCTGCGTCATAAGTTTCGGATCTTTGATCGCCGCGTGAATGGCGTTTTCCGGCGCCTGCCCCGGCCCGGCGACGCGTTCCAGCGCCGAGGCCAGTTTGGAGTTGGCTACGCCGCGCCGACGTTGCTCAAGTTGTCCAATTCGCTCGTACAGCGCGTCGGGGTTCTTGGCCGACACGGCGGCGCGGATTTCCGGCCCGGTCTGCGGCATCTGCGCCAGCACGCGTTCATTCTTCTGCAGCCACTTATTGACGAAGCCCTTCTTGATCGTCTGCGACACGGGGTCGACGCCGTTGTGCCGGATGTCGTCGAGCGCATGGTCAACCATTTGCTGGCGCGTGCCGGGGTCGTGGCCCATCGCCGTGTCGAACTGCTTGGCTGCGCTCTCTTCGTTCGGATTGAAGAACTTGCCGGCGACCTTCTCGGAATCGACTTTGTTGCCGCCATAACCAAGGCTGTCGCGCCGGCCGACTTCGGCCGAAGCGCCCTGCCGGAACTGCGGCACGTTCTGACTCTTGTAGTGGTTGGTATATTCGCGCAGGCCGGGGTTATTTAGCCCTTTTACGACGTTGTCGAGGTGATTGCGTTCTACCGACAACTCGCGCATGGCCTTGGTATCGGCCACCGAACGAGAGGTGGCGTTTGAATAGTCGCGCATCTGCTGATTGATTTCGGCGCGTCGATCAAGGATTTGATTAAGCGTCATTTTCTGCGCGGCCTCAGACCCCGCAACGCCATAAGGTGTCTCCACGACAGGCTGCACAGGCGCCTTTATTTCAAGCGGCGTATTGGCCCCGCCAATTTTACCGCGCAATCGGGTTGTCTCGTCGTCCATTGCGCGCGCGGCCGCCGAGCGCGATTCGCGCAACGCGTCGCCGCCTTCGATGCGGTCGATCTGCGGCAACGAATCGGCCTGCTCGCGAAGTTTTCCCTCAGTTGCTGTCTTCTGTCCCTCAATCTTCGACGTAATGCCTTTAATGCGGCGCGCGCCTGTCGCGACAGCGGAATCCTGCGGGTATTGGCCAGCGGCCGGCACCACCGTTTCCAGCTTGCCCGCAATCGCGGTTTTGCTGCTGTCGAACGTTTCACGGCGGGCGCGCAGGTCGTCGCCGACGGCTGCGATGTCGCGACTTTGCTGTACGTTGAGCAATTCCGGATCGCCGGTCGCCCGCGCAATGCCGGGCTTGAAGCCAGGGATTTCGTTTTGCAGCCGTTCGGCGTCGAGCAAGTTGGCTTGCGATTCCGGAGTGGCAAGCGCGCCTTTAAGCTTCTCGCCCACGGCGCCGCGCGCTGCCGTCAATCGCTCTTCGGCGCCGCGTTGGGCCAAGGTGTCGACCCACGCCGGACGAATAGATTCCGGAATGGCCTCGCCGACAATCTTCGCGCCAGCTTCCACGCCACGGCGGGCGCCAGAAATCAGCGGCGCGGCCAGCTTGTTCGCGATAGCGGTCGGCGCCAATTGCAGCGCGGTCGGACCAATGATCTGTCCGGACTGTTCTTTCGTATGTTGCACGGCTTCGCTGTCGCCGGATTCTTGCGATTTCTGTCGCATAGCATCGCCGACGGCGCCCGATTCGAGCGCCGCCACACCTTCGCCGAGGGTCGACGTGAGAGGTTTCCGAACCATTGCTTCGCCGGCACCTTGGAACGCGCCACGGAACGCGTTGGCGACGCCAGGGGCCGCTTCAACAGCCGGTTTAGCCATGCTTGAGAATAGCTTGGCGAGGCCGAGGGAGAACGGCGCGGTTTCGCCCAACATCTTGCCGCCGGCGTCGGCCATGCTTTGAGCGGAACTTTGCGCCGGTCCGACGTCGGGCACGAACTTCTGACCGCCCACTAAAGGCACGGCATTCGGTACTTGGAAATTCTTTATGAAGTTCTCGATGGGATGAACTGCTTCTTCCGGCGAAGCGCCCATAATGCGGCTGACGAAATAAGGAACGACGTCAAGCGCTCGCCCGGCCGTCTCGGCCAGGCTCGTATTGGCCGCCGGCAGAATGCGTCGCGTAACATTCGTTACATCATCCCATGCGCTCGACGGAGCTTCCCGCTCATGCCGCGGAACATTGCGATAGCGGCCACGAACCCGCACGGCCGCAGCGTCGCGCGCGCCTTGCGCCTCGGTCGCAGGATCCAATTGTTCAAAGACGTTCTGCGATGCCGCGGCGCCCGACGCTGGCGGCGTACTCGGATCCAGTTCTTCGAAGACGTTCTTCATTACTGGCCGCCAAGGTATTTTGCGGCCGAGCCCGCGCCATAACGACGGTCAAATTGACGAGCCAAGCCGGGCTTTGAGCGCAGCAGGTCAATAGATTCCTGCTTCGGCTCGGCGGCCGGCGCCATAGATGCCTGCGCGGCCGTTTTAGGCGACTTTGCCGGCGCTTCCCATCTTTGAATCACCTTGGCAAGATTGCGCAAACTAATCGCGTATTTTTCGCGATCCGCCGGCGGTAAGTTGGGGTTCATCGCGTTTTCTTGGTCAATCGCGTATGTTCCGCGCAAGTATTTTACCAGCGAATTAACCTTGTTCTCCTGCTCGTCGCCGCTCGCGCCAGTCATGCCGAAAAAGCCAGCCTCGGGGGTCAATTCTTTTATCCATTTGCGACCTTGCACGGAATCTCGCGCACCGCCCATGTTGGCCAACGCTGTCACTGTGTCATTTGACAACAACGCGAGATTTTCACGCCCCCGGTTTGTGTCGGCTCCGGCTTCTAAACCGGTAAAGAAACCAAGCGTCTTGTTAAACTCGTTTTGAATCGCAGAATCGAGGCCGGCCGCTTTGCTGGCATCATACCCGGCCTGCAATCGTGCGCGCGGGGACGGCGGTAATGGCGCCGAAACGTCGCGCAGCGTCTTGTCGTCCTGCGCACGAACGAGAGAGGCTTCCTGGCCGATCGGGCGCAAACGCGTCCCTTGAACGGGAACCAGATTGCCAGCAACATTTACTGTTGCGCCGTCGTCCTGCGATAGGAAGATTTGGTTCGTTTCCGGATCAATGAATTGCTTCGTGCCGGTTTTCAGACCTGCAAGGTGGCGAATATCGGGATCGAGGCCCGAGAGGCCGGGCGAGCGCGGCGCGGCCGGCTGCATTGCTCGCTGAACGATCTGACCGACAACCTGATCTTTGTGCAACGGCGCCCCTTCGTATCCGCCACCGACCGCGTCGGCTTGGGATACAATTTTCGGCACCCCGTCGACGTATACAGTGGTAGGCGTGTTATCGTGCTTGTATTGCGCGGCGCGCGCCACGCGATCCGTCGTCATGTCGTTTGCCCGCAGCGTCGTGGCATTATTCATGCCGGTGGTAGTGACCGCGTTAGCAAGGGCGCGCGATTGTCCAAATGGCGTTGCGACCACACTCTCGCCGGCACCGATTTGCGCCTTGGAGATGCGCGGGTCCATCATCGTAATGGTTGGATCGTTGGCGGTCTGAACCAGGACACCCCTGCCGTAAAGCCGCGGATCGTCGCCGGAGAGCAACGCCGCCGCAACGCCGCCGCGCGTGTCGCCGCGCATGGAAGCGTCGGCCTGACCTTGCCGACCCATGATCTTCTGTCGGCCGGCGTCGGCCTGCACGCCATAATAGTCGCCGCGCGCGCGCAGCGCGGCGGCTTGCGCTGCGTCTTTTCCAAACAATGCCCCTCCGAACTCGTTAAGAATGGCCGCGACCGAACCCGCTGCCGGAGTGATCCCAGGAGCCGCGTATAAGCTGTTGTTAATGACTTTGGGCATTAGCGGTCATCCGGGGCAAACAGGGGGGCGCCGGTCGTGGCAGCTTTCTTCTTGGGAGCGAACGTGCCGGCACCGCCGGCTCCGGCCAAGAGGTTTCCAATCGACGAGAACAGCGCGCCCATTCCGCTCGGGGCTTCGTAAGCGCCATATTGCGCGGCGTCTTGTAGCGACGGCAGGATGGACGTGTTGCCGCGCGCGAACGAATTCACGGTGTCGATCTTGCGGCCGGCGTCGCTCGTGGTAAGCGCGTTGCTCCCCCACTGGTCGTTGTAGCCGCCGAGCTTGGCGCTCGCCTTGGCCGTTGCGGTCGCCTTGTCGAAGCCGGCGCGCAGTCGAGAGGCAATGTCGCTCTTCACGCCACTCGGCGAATTGCCCGGCAACGGAATGCCGGCGTAGTTGGCATTGTTCAGCGGCGCGAGTGCTACGTCTGCGTCGTTGGCGCGAGCTCCCTGCGCATCGGCGAGCACCGCCGTCTGCGTCGGCGCGTCAAACTTACCAATAGTCGCCGTGTTCGTGACTTGGTTCTCGTCTTGCAAGACCTTCTGCCGGCCGAGGTAATCCCTAAGCACAGCGTTGCGCGCGTCCGCTTGGCGAGCGTCGTTCAAAATCTTCTCGTTACGGGTCTTCGACGCGCCATACATGCCTGCGCCAGTGCCGGCCGCCATCAGACCGATAGAGATTGGATCAAAGCACATTAGCCAATCACCGAGCTCGAACCGCTGCCGCCGGCCAGGGAGATGCCGTTGCTGCCTTGTTTCTGAATCACACCGGCAAGGTTCAGACCGGCCGGCGCCATATAGGCAAGGCTATTGATGCCCGACGGCGCTGCCGGCGCCTTCATCAAGGGAGCGACGAGGCTCGCAAACACGTTACCGATGGTGTCATAGGTGGGTGCGCTGGTCTTGAGCGCCGCGACGCGCTGCTGCGCCGACGTTGTAACGGCGCCGGGGTCTGGATTGGTGCCGAGACTTGCATTCAAATCGGATTGGGCGTTGGCAATGTCGCCTTTAAGCCCAGTTTCCCATTTGTTGTAAGTGTCGCCGTAACTCTTCTTCGCCGCGTCATAGCGCCTGGTCAAATCCTTGTTCGCGTTGATGTCAACGGACGAACCCAGGACACCGCGCGTGGCAAGGCCGGCGGTCAGCTTCTTCTTTTCGCCGGCGTAAGAGTTAGCGACATCGGTGTTGTATTTGTCCGTATACGTTTTCGCGGAATTGGTGAAGTATTCTGGATTGAATTCCGAAAACGCGTCGGTGATCGCCGATTTGCTTTGATTGACCCGGCCGACCCTGGCCGATTCAGCCGCGGCGGCTTTTGCGGCGCGCAGGCGGGCTTGGCGCTCGTTCTCGGCCGCAATTAGGTCTGGCTTACGATAGTTGCCGGCCCAATCATAGTCACTACCAAAGCACATGGTTTGATCCTTATGGAATCAAGGTTGAAGAGCCGGAGCCGGCAATCGGCGCCACTCCGAAGTTGCTGCTGCGGGTCGTGCCAAACATCGGAGTGCTGCCGTAGATGTTGGCTTTGCCTGCGGTCATAATCGGTGCCAGCGCGCCGGCGAAGATGTCGCCGAGAGCCGACAAGGACTGCTGCGGTAGAACAGATTGAGCGCCACCGCGCGCCAGATTGGCGATCTGGTCGGGATCGGTGGCGCCGGTATTAAGCGCATAAAGGTCTGACTTGGATGCGTTGACTCGGCTTTTAAGGGCATTAACGGCGTCGCCGGCCTTGCCCGCGATTTCAGTGCGAGCATTGCCGTACATGTTCGTCAATTTGCCAAGGGAATTGCCGCCGATGCTGGAATCGAGCACGCCGCGGTCGGACAGAGCCGCAATGGCTTTGCCGCGCGCTTCGGCGAACTGCGTGTCAATTTGGGGATTGTAGGCGTCGGTGAAACTAGTCTTATACGTATCGTAATAGGTCGGATCGAACTGCGCGAAATTCGCGTCGATTGCCGCCTGCCCGCCTCGGATGTTGGCTTGGCGCGCAGCCTCGGCAGCTTTCACCTCGGCGGCAACACGGGCGTTTTCGGCTCTTGAAGCCTCCAACGCCGCTCCTGCTCCACCATCACCAAAACACATGCTGCGCCCGCTCAATTGCAGTGAGCCGGTGCGGCGAGATCCGGAAGTACGACCGCAGGTGAACCGTATCTAGCAGACCTGTCTTGCCATGTCGAATTATGGAAAATACCGGAATACTCGACATTTCCCGACAGTTTCCACGTACTGAAATCCCAAACAAGCGAACCATTTTGGGGCGTCTGGATGGGTCGACCAAGAACGACATTCGAAGGTGGCGCCAGGGTGCCGCGCCGACAGGCTGCGCACGTGCCGCCGTGAGAAAAGCACGCCTTTGGCTCCCAGGGTGAAGAAGGGCTCGCGCGCAGCAAACCACATGCTGCGCAACGATCCCGAAACGGGTCTTGACCCCCATTGCGCGGCCGGAATGCCGTCAATTAGTAGGGTTTCGGCCTCTCCGCTCTTCATTGAATCGCAGATGCCGGCCAGAAAGACCCGATCGCCGCCGATATTGTTCATTTCCGACCGAGTTATCGCCGACGGATCGGCAAGAATGGCGGCGGCATGGTCGAGAGTGCCTTTCACGACCTCCGACGTCATTGTGACGCCTGTTGCTGCTGCTGCGCTTGTTGCCGCTGTTGTGGCTGTCCTGAACTTTCAGGAGTGAAGTGGATACCGAGGCCGGAAATCGTCGCCACGCCGGCGTTCGAACACGTCAAGCTGACAGCGACGTGCGAGGTGCGGCCAGGGACGCCGACGCCGGACATCCCGAACGTGATGTTGTTGGGCTTGCCGACGTTGATGGTCTTCGTGCTGTCGTTGGGATCGACGCGCAATAACACCGACCAGATGTTACTCGCCGCCATGTCAAAACCGTCGATCGCTTTGATGGTGGCCGGCGTCTCTGCGCTCAAGAACGGCGTCTCGATGACGACGATTTGCTCGTTGGCACTCGGATAGACCGCGCCGGTCGTGCCGCCATAAAGGTAGATCGTGTTCCCGGCACGCGCATAGATGCGGTTGGCGATACGAAGCAGGTCGGAAACCTCGACGTCCAGGGCGTAGTACGACCATGCGGTGACTTGCGACGTTGGGAAGTATGAGAGCACGTAAATGCGCGTGCCGACCGCCAGCCAATAACGGCCGTCGACCGGCTCGATGGCGGCGCAGCCGCGATAAATCTGGTCGGCCGTCAGCGTGGCGTTGTAGTCGGCGACGAAAGTGTCAATGGCCGTGCCGATGTCGCTGACATAGGCGGCGTTGAGCACGTCGCGCGGGCGAAGCGACCGGATGCCCGTGTCGCCGGCATAGAACACGTCATTGTTGCCGTAGGCGACCAACGTGCGCGGCGCCACGATGCCGGTGTTATCAAGGGACTGATAGAAGCTGATCGCCGACGCATCGCCGGAAAGCGTGTAGAGCCGGATTTGCTTGCGGCTGAAAATGGCCGCGTAGCCGTTATATTCAGTGGCGCACTGCAAGCGGTCGGCGCCCTCCGACTGGTTCGAGATGTTAATATATCCGGCACCGATCGCCGCATCCGCGTCGGTCCAGTCGGTTGCGTCGTTCAGCTTGCAGAAGCGCCATAACGTATTCGCCGTGCTCCACACGCGGCTTTTCGACACGAAGACCGACGTTCCCATGCCGGATGCTCGCCCCGTAGACGCGTAGGCGGTGCCGTTGACGGTGACGGCGTACTTGGCGGTCGACACGTATACATAAATCATCGTGACCGTGTAAACCTGCGCCACGGCCGCAACCGTCGTCACGCCGCCCGAGAGGTTCGCGTAGGTGGCGGTCACGTTGCCGGCCATTGTGCCGGTGACGACGTCTGTGTTGACGGTGGCGCCGAGCCCGGTTGCCGCGGTGATGGTGATGACCGCGCCGACCGCCGCCGCCTGAAATCCATGCGTCGCGGTGTTGTTGTTGATGCCGACCGCAACGGCCGCCGCAGTGGCCGAATGCGAACCGACCCAATTGATCGCGGCAGTCAGCAGCGAGACGCCGTCGACGGTAACTTGCGACACTTTATTGATGCCGGGCGACGCGGTGCCGCCGGTGATTTCGATTGTGCCAGTCGCACGCACCTCTGCCACTGCCGCCACGTTCGCAACCGTCTGCGCCAGCGTCATGATGACCGAGTTATTGACCGAAGGCGTGAAAGACGTCCCCGGCACCTTGGCCGTGAGAGTGAGCACCGAGCCGGACGCCACGACCGTAACCGCCGAATTGGCGTTCAATTTCAGAGCCAGGAAGTCGGCAAGCGTTGTGACGCTGGCGTTCTCGTCGGCCAAGTCATCCCATTCAGTGACGCGCGTGCCGTCATAGAAATGATGGATGCCGCCGGTGTCGTACTCGGCGACCACGTAGAATTTGCTGTTGAACAGTTTCACGTCCCAAATGCGGGTCATGACGCCGGCCGCGATTGCGGTGACACCGGCCACAGTTGCAACGGTCGTAATACCGTTGGCCATCGCCGCGTAGGTTGCAGTCACATTGCCGGCCAACGTGCCGGCAACAACGTATGCGTTCGGCATGGCGCCGGTGCCGGCGACCGCCGCGATCGTCACAACTGCATTGACCGCGACGGCGGTGTACCCGCTGGTGCCGGTGTTGGCGTTTATTTCGGTAGCCAAATTGGTCGCCGTGACCGTATTTGAAGTGATCCAATCCACTGCGGTCGTCATTAGGTTGACGGAGTTGACAGTGATCTGGCTGATCTTGTTGACGCCAGGTGATGCAGAGCCGCCAGTGATTGTCACGGTGCCGGTTGCCAGAACTTCCGTAACCGGCGCGGCACCCATCGCCGCGTAGGCGACCGTGACGTCGCCCGCTACGGTGCCGGCAACGACATAAGTGTTTGGCATGGCCCCGGTGTCGGCCGCTGCCGTGATCGTCACAACCGCGCCCGCGCCTACCGCCGTGTAGCCGTGCGTGCCAGTGAGCGTGTTGATGGCGGCCGCGAGATTAGTGGCCGTCTGCGTGCGCGACGTGATCCAGTCGACCGCAGCGGAAATCAGATTGACGCCGTTGACAGTGATCTGGCTGATCTTGTTGACGCCGGCCGATTCTGTGCCGCGCAGAATTGTCACGCTGCCGGTAGCGAGCACTTCGGCGACCACAGGCGACGTAAGCCGTTGGTACAGCACGCCGGACGGCATTGACGCCGACAAATCGGCAGAGCCGAACGCGTAAAGCTGCCCGAGCAATTGGGCCATGCCAAACGTGCCGGCCGGCAGTGTGTAAGTGCTGACGAGCTTCTTGGCGCGCTCGATGTCGCCGCCGCGCGTCAGGTGCGCGTTCTGAATGTCCCAAAGTGTACCTGGCACGCCGGCAATGCGCGCACGGCGCCGATCAAGTCCATATTTGAAGTCGTTGACTGCGAGATACGGCATTACCGCACCTGCACGACGATGCCGCCCGATGAACGATCTGCCCCGCCAGTACCGATGAAGCTGGCCTTCGAGGTGGCCTTGGCGTTGCCCTTCAACGTCGTCAAGCGTTGCTGTGCCATCTGCAGCTTCGCGCCGGCGTCCTTCATGCCCGCGCCGGCGCCGAGTTCGGCCGCGCAGAACAGTACAATCAGGTGATCGTCGAGGTCGGCCGGGTCTTCGTCGTTCACGAGTTGGCGAAGCTTGCGGATCGCCCGGTATTGCATCGTGCAATTGTTGCTGATCGGGATCGGCCACACCTCGATTTGCTCTTTGGCGCTATCCCAACGGATGTCCCACTTCTGCACCGGGTCCGAACGAACGTCGTTGTCGGGGTTATGAAGCGCGTAGTCCTCGAAGCCGATGCCGCGCGTGATGCGTTGTGGCTGGCCCGAGAAGAACGTCACCGCCTCTTCGATGCGATCGAAATTGAAGGCGGTCGGCACGTCGTAGTATCGCTGGCCCGCGCTCAAAGTGATCGGCGCGGAAACTTGGCGAAGGAACGGCCAGTCGTAGCCGTCATAGAGCACCGCCTGAGTGCGGACCAGCGTTTGTTTCAGGGTATACAAATCGTCGACGCCGACCGCGACGCTGTTCGAGCGCCGGAGCTCGGAGCGAAGCATCGAAATCAGCGTCGAGAATTGCGTTCCCCTTGCCATGTCAGGCCAGAATATCGGCGGGTGTGACGGCGTTCTTCGTGATCTGTCCCTTGGCGTTCCGCATCGGCTGCGGTTTCTCTGCCAGCGGCGCCGCAACGACGGTGCGCACAATAACTTCCTTGTCGTCGTCTTCGTCACCTTCGAGGATGGCGTCGGTGACGTCTTCCTCGACCACCGGCGTGTATTCCTGCGGCAGCGGCAAGGTGTCGACACCGAACAGCCGTTGAACGATCGCCGCGCCGGGGAGTTCGCCGAAGTGATAATTGGCGGCCAGCCGTTTACGTTCGGCACGATCCGACCGCTTCACGCTTCCGCACTCTTCACATTCAACGATGGCGTCGGCGCCCTTGTGCAGAAACGACAAAACCGCGATTTCCGCGGCCGTGACATCCTGCTTGCGAACCTCCGTGAACAATTCTCCGTTTACGCGCAGTTTGATGTTGTAGATTTTCATGTTGGGAGCTCCCTTTTGTGTGAGTCCTTGGCAGTAAATGCCGGATGGCCTTTAGGGCCATCCGGTATTATTCGTCAGCTAAGTCGATCAGCCCGCGTACTGCGCGACGCCGTCGTCGCTCGGATCGGGCAGGATCGCGGCCATCGCGTATCCGATCGTTCCGTCCGGAGCCGTGGCCGGGCTGTAGGTGCCGCGGGTATCGCCCGAGGTGCCGGTGGCCGCAGTGGTAACGCCACCAACGAACGTACCGTCAACGCCAGTCACCTTGTTCATCGCCGAAACAATCTCGATGACCTTTTGCGCCAGGTCGGAGTCGTTCTGGTTCTGCACGATGCTGTCGGTGCGGAGCAGATTGTGCTGCGCCGCGATGCCGGCCATTGCGTCGGCTTCGTCCATGTTCTGGATTTTCACGAGGAAGTAGCCGCTGCCGGCCGAGAACGCCGTGCCACTTGCGGCCGCTTCGATCGAGAACGTGTCCGAAGCGGAACCGGTGTTGGCGCCAGAAACGGCAGCGCCAGCGGTGAGTTCACCCTTGGCGCTCGTGCTGGCTTCCGTCAGTACGCAAGTCGACGGCGAGGTGCCAACGTCGGTCGTGCCGATTTCCATGTTGTAGGTGCGAGCAGCGCCCGCACCAACACCGGGAACATCGGTCACGAACGACCAATCCAGGATTTTGAACTTGTATCCCGGTGTGTACGCCGTAATGGCGTCAATCGCGTTCGCTGTAGCGTCCATTGTGTGCGGGAACGTCAGCGTTGTCACGCCAACCCCTGCGGCCCAAGTCGTGGCCGCCGAGCCAGTCGTGTTGTCGGTGATCGCCGCGCCGACGCTGGAACCGTCCGCGAGGGTATTGTCGTGCGTGCCGGAATCGCCGGTGCTGTCGGTCAATGTGACGACGGCTTCGACAATCTCGGTGCCGCTTTCCAACTCGGAAACAACGTACGCCGAATTCGGAACGAAGACAGGCAGACCGAGCACAACACCGGTGCCGAGCGTGGCACTGGTGACGGTGGCGTTGGTCGTAACGCTCGTGATCGACTTGAACGCCTTCTTGCCGGTGTGCGACGTGCCGCTGGCCGACGTCTCGACAACGACGTTACCGTCGACATCGAGGCCGGTGATCGTGATGATCGCCGTGTTCGTCCATGCGCCGACGACGTTACGAGGAACGTCGAAGGTGGCACCGACAGCGCCGTTCAGAAGGAACGCGGTGCCGGCACCGGTAACAGTCTGCGACGCGGAAAGACCGTCCGCATCGGCCAGGTCCGGCGAGCCGAGGTTAATGAGGTGCAGCGGCGCCTTGACGACGCCGTCAGCCAGGGTGTCGTTTTCGGGAGTACCGTCGTCGTCGCCTTGGCGATCCAGTTGCAGACGGACGAGAGTGCCGGCCGGCAGCGTGGTTGAGCCAAGGTAGGTGACAGTGAACGTGGTGGCGCCGAACGAGATTGAGAAGTCGACGGGCGAGGTCCGCACGGCGCCAAGCGCAAGCATCTTGTGGGCGTGCGCGTGGTCATATGAGCCTGCGCCGCGACCGGCCGGATAGCTGACGGCGAACGTGCCGTTGTCAGCAACCGCCGAAGCGAGGGTGTGAGAGATATTGTCGAACATGAGACAAGTTCCTTTCGTGAACGGGGGACCAGAAAGTGTGACCGTCGCTTTTCAGCAACGGTCACTCATTCCAACACATCAGGCGATCGAATAGACGCCTTGAACATTTCGGCGCCGGCAAATGAGGCCGCCCGCCCAGGTCACAGCGCGATAGTAGACGTACTTGTTCTCGGGACGCGCCGGGGTGTGCTTCTTCATGTTCTCGCCGTCGATGACCATCGGATAGATGTGACGGGTATCGAGGGCGAACAGATACTTCGCCAGGCCCATGTCGTCGAGCGTCGGGTCATACACGATGTCGACGCCTTTGAACGTCATGTCGGAAATCGACGGGTCGATCTTGCCGCTCTTCGCCCAACCTTCCTGCGTGAAGTTACCCTTCGACCGGAGCTCGGCTTCGAGCGCCGCGATGGCGTCGGAACCGGCGTAGATCTTGTTGGTCTTCCCGCCGTACCGGCGCAACTGCCGGAACTCGGTCTGCAGTTTGTTGGTCAAGAGCAGATCGCCGGGCGTCGAAGTGACGACGCCAAGTGACGCGCGGTTGCGCCACCAGGTCAACGCGTTCTGATCGAGGCCGGCCACGACGGTTGCCGAGGTCGGATCGTTCAGGACGAACGAGCGCAGGCCGGGAACTTCCTTGGAATCCTGCGAGCCGTCTTTCCAGAACATGAGGTTGAAACCGCGGTCGATGCCTTCCTGCATGTCTTCGAGCTTGTCTTGAAGCAGGTTGGCGAGCGCGGTCTTCTCGCGATCGGTGTGGTTGGTTTCACCGCTGCCGTCCGTGCTGTCGCTGACGGAGATACCGTCGTTGAGCAGTTCGTGCATCGTGATCTGGATGCCGGCGTGAATGAGCTTCCATGGATACGTCGCCGTCTTGATGTTCGCCGGGTTGGCGTACGTGACGGTGTCGTCGTTTTCGAAGCCTTGGATTTCCGTGGTGTATTCACCCTTCACGCGAACGGTGATGTTTCCCTTGCCACCGGGAAAGGTTTTGACGCGCTTCATCATGTCATCGAGAAACGGCTTGTCTTGAAGCGTCTGCGAGGTGACAGTGCCGCGCTCAAAATGATAGTCGATCGCCGCATTGGCGATGTTTTCGAGTTCCTGGGACGTAAAGGGCATTGATGCGGTCCTTTGCAGTTACCGCTCGCCTTCCGTTACCCTGCCGCCAACGTATTGTTGATGACGTCCATGAGGTTTTTGGGTTTCGGTCGCGAGCTTTGCGAAGCCGATCCAGTCACAGGGTTGACCGCTCTGCGGGGCGATCCAAAACGCTTCAACTCTTCGTTGACGCGCTTGAGAGCCACCTCGGACATATCAACCGCCTCTTGCGGCGACTTCGGGAACCATCCCGGCGTCGTGCGTTGTCGGCGGGCCATGTCGAGTTCAACGAGTTCTGCGACTCGATCCTTCTTCAACGGCCAATCGGGGTCGATTTTTGCCTTGGTCTTTTCCCAATCCGTTGCGGACTTCGCGACCGTATCGACGTGCGACTGCAAGGCTTCCTGCTGTTGCTCCATCTGCGAGCGATTTCGCTCTTCCGTTGATCGCGTTTCGGTCAATTGACCTCTGGCGCGGAGGGTCGAAATTTCGCGAGCGCGCTCTTCGGTGATGAAACCTTCATCGACTTCCTTTTTCAGGTCGTCGGGAAGAACGACACCATTGAGCTTCTGCAACTCGACCACAATCGGGATAAGTTGCTCGTACGCTTTCACGGGGTCGTTTCGTACCAGCGCCATCAATTCGAGCCCGCGATCCAAGTCCTGCGGGGTTAGGTTCGACTTGTTGACGAAGTTCACCAGTCGATCGAAGCCTTCGGCTTTGGGCTGCACCTCGGAGAGTTGCTGCTTGAAGTCGCCAATCTGCGATCGAAAACGCTCGATGCTCTTTTGGGTCTTCCGCGGGAGAAGCTTTTCCTCTGCAGGTGTGAGCTCGACCGCGTCTTTGTCCGTCCCGGCAGCTTTGGGTTTACCCTCGGCGTCCGAACCCGACTCGGAGAGGGGCGATTTCTCCTGCTTGCCATCCAGCGCCGCGTTAACGGCGTCGAGCATGGACTTCGGCCCTTTTTCCGGCTCCGCAGCGGACGGATCCGCGGCATCTACGTCCTGGTCTTCAATTGTTGCCTCGGTTGACGCTTCCGTGGCCGATTTTACGTCTTCCAACGCCGACTGTTCGCCTTCGTTGTCAATTTCAGTTCCGGCGACGAGTCCGGGCATACAGTCACCTCCTGATATAGCTGTCGATTGCTCGACCAAGCAACATCAGTCGCATATTTCAACAAGCCACGCAACTTTATGTCGTGGATGCCGATTTCATCGCAATTAAATTAGTTTCCGACGCGCCGACCAGGCCAGAGCGAGCACCAGCGAAACCACAACGGCCGCGGCGCCCCACTCGTTCGAACCAAAGAGGTTCGAGGCGAATCCGGCGATAGACGCCACAAGCAGCAGCCACAGGATAACTTCGCCCGCTATTTGGCCCATGACGGACTGTACCACAGGCAATTATCCCGTGAAAGTGCCGACTTACGCCGACATTAGCCGACAGACATGGGCGCCGGGTTCATATTCTGCGGTTCTCCGAGCGGAATGCCGGGCCGTGGCATTGGGTTCGCACCTTGCGGACCCTGCGCCGCCGGGTCGGTTGGTCCGCCGGCGGGCGCCGCGTCCAAAACGCCGTCGGCCGCCTGTTCGAGCGTCGCGAATTTGGTGTTGGTCGCCTGAATGGACGGCAGGCCTTCCACGACCGCGCCCTCGGCGTCGATGTCGCTCAAATCCGTGAGCTTCTGCGCCCACGGCGTCGGATTGATGCCGGGCAACTGCAAGACGAACGGCATGACGCCCTTGAGGTTGGCGAGTTCGGCGGCGCGGTTCGGCCGGACGGACGAGCCGGCGCGGATGTCGAGCAGG
>Ga0209341_10001107_pt1 | contig 27045 bp, 25 predicted proteins | sample RifCSP13_2_FD_184020 | JGI IMG/M metagenome (GOLD analysis project Ga0209341, IMG submission 184020) | Soil microbial communities from Rifle, Colorado - Rifle CSP2_sed 13_2 (SPAdes) (version 2) | ecosystem: Environmental > Terrestrial > Deep subsurface > Rock core/Sediment | place: Rifle... | reverse complement strand
TCCGTTTGCCATCTGAATACGAAAAGGAGCGATCTTTTTCTGTGCAACGGATTTTGGTTGCTGTGCATAGGCTCCGTTGAATGCAAAAGCAATAAAAAGGACGGTTAAAAAGCTTTTCATGAAAATTTTCCTTGAAATATATATCCTGCTAAATTAATAACTTATCAAAAGAGTTACACATGAATGAGATGTCAATTGTTGTTGGTTCCTGAATTTTGGCTGTTTATCGATGAAATCCAATACTCATCACTCATTACTTGTTACTACTACATACACCGGCAAATGATCCGAAAACCCACCCTGGTATCTGAACCCGTTATAGGTTCTGAATGGTTTGAACCCGGTATATTGTTCATCACCAATCAGCAGGAATGACTCACCAAATATCTTATACCCGTTAGCTTGCACACGCAGGCCATTGGATGTGTATAACAAACTCCCCGACACAATAATCTGATCAAAGAGGTTCCATTGTCCCCGGTATTTCAGCGTTCCCCTGTAATTACCTGCCGAAGGGGCAACACTTACGTTATACAGAAAGCCGGGTTTCGGATCATGCATATTGGTTCTCGCCATTAGTTTGCCTGAAAGGCTTTCATCGACGGGCTCATCATTGAAGTCACCCATAATTATGATGCTGGCGTTCATGTTTTTGGCAAACAGTGAATCGGTAAATGATTTGAGCAGGAGTGCAGCTTTATTCCTGTCCCCTTCGGTTTCAATCTGGCCGGCCGACCGCGAAGGCCAATGGTTCACCAGGAAATGGCAGGTATCCTTGTGGAGAATTGCCTTTACATGCAAAATATCACGTGTAAAAAGTCCGTTTTTCCGGAGGCTGATCTTTTTGCTGCTTAACAGGCGTATTGTTTTCCGGTTGTAAAGCAGGGCAACATCAATACCCCTTTTGTCGGGTGAGTTGTAGTGAATAATGTCATAGGGGAATTTTGATAAAGGCGTGTTGTGGATCATATCGAGCAGGACCTTTTTGTTTTCCACCTCGCAAAGACCTATAATGTCAGGGGGTTGCCAGCCTCCCAAAGCCGTAATTACCTTATACAGCTTATTTATTTTTGAGTAGTATCGTTTGTAGGTCCAGTGCAGGTCACCCGAAGGGGTGAAATCATCGTCGCCGGTGAGGCTGTCATTCGCAGGGTCAAACAGATTTTCAACATTATAGAACATGATCGTGAATTCCCGGCTCTCTGCTCCGCCGGGCAGGGTTTTGTTTCCTGGTGCCGGGGGGAAGGCCAGGGTAATAATAAAAACACTCAGTATTCCCGGGATCATATTGATCTGGTTCATGGTGTTTACAGGAAGTTATTTATTCTTCTTTTCTTTCAAAAGCTCCGAGATCGGGCTTGCCATCCCCTGTCCGGTTTTCCCCGGTTATGTCATTTTCCAGGAACGGCGACAAAGTTGTGATCAGGATACTACCGGAATCTTTTGCCGGTGATAAAGTGTCCAGGGCGAAACTGAGGTGATACCGGTTGGAATCATTGACAAATTCAGGATCATTGTTAAAAAAAATGCTGTTAAAATGCTCATTATCATCCACATTTATGGAATCTTCAACAGCTTTTACAAGGCAATGGTCAAACCGGTAATTGAAAAGGTTTGATCCGTTATCCGCAAACTGGAATTCGTGGTTAAGATTTCCGTAAATGATGCAATTGCCGAAGGTGGCTTCCTGAAGATCCCCCGCGCGCGGAACATATATGTAATTTCCTGAAGTTTCATCAAATTCGGGATTATAGAAAATATTTGATAACACAACGGAAGGACTGGTTCGTGCACTTCCTAGGACACCGTTGTTTGAGATGGTACAATGCAGGAAACGGTAACTCCCCCCCCTGAGCAGGGCGACAGCAGCTCCTGCACAATCAGCAAAAACAGTATTATAACAGGTAAGGTTTGCACCAAAGGCATAAATACCGGCAAATGAAACATTGGTGATAAAGCTGTTGGCCAGTTCAAGGCCGGGTACATTATAATCCGAAGGGAATCCCAGTTGTATCCCGGCAATGGAATTTTTAATAATGGCGTGGTTGATGACATTTCCGTTGCTTATCGGATCGATGTAAATGGTTCCCCATTGTCCGGCTATTATATCGTAAAACTCTTCCAACCGGTCATTTTGAAACACCACGGGCTGCTCATAGGTACCATTTACCAGGAGCTTACCCCAGATGACCATACTTGAATTGCGGTGGAAAAATATCTGTGTTCCGGGTCCAATGGTAAGCGTCTGCCCCGTGTCAACTGCCATTGAATTGTAAATCAGGTAAGGTTTATCACTGGTCCAGTTTTCCGTGGTAATTATCCTTCCATTAATGAGGTGAACATCCTGGCCGTATGCAATGAGTTTAACATCCTGAAAATTCCCGTTGGTATTAAATATCAGGGAATCCTTGATCACCATGGGATTGTCAGAGTTCGTGGGGTCAATGGTTACCGCAATAAAGATAAACAGGCTGTCGTCGGGAGGTATTTCTGCCTGGGAGATGCTGTGCGCAGGTTGTCCGTCAATGTTCAACCGGAAAAAGGAACTGCTGCCGCCGGCAAGTTCAATGGAATTGATCCTGACATGTTTTTTACCCGGGTTATACACTTTAAAGCTGAGGGTAGCCGAACCAATGGTTGTGAATACCGTATCAAAAGTAACGGTGTCGACAGAAAAGGCAAGCCGGAAATCCTCATCACCGGTAAAATTCTCACGATTGCATCCTAAAAATATTAAAAGGCAAAAGATGGGAAATATAAATCTGATGCTTGGGTTGATCATTAAAAAAAACTGATTATTTTTAACGCAAAAATAATGGAATTATTGATGGCAATACATGCTGGTTTTTTTCGTTTCCTTATTATTTGTTATATTTGATAGGAAGGTAAATCCGAATATAGATGGAAATAGCACAGGCCAAACCCGCCGAACTGATTGAGATATTATATTTGCATAAGGTTTGTATTCTTGATATGAACCGGAAAGGTCAAAAACACTGGAATTACGCATTGCCCGACATACAGCATATTGTTGAAGACCTTCGTGAAGGTTATATATATGTTGCCAAAGACAAAGGAGTGTGCAAGGGAATGGTCACACTTTGCGAAAAAGAACCCGAAGACTATAAACAATTGAATTTCTCAACCGGTAAATCCAGTCCGCTTTACCTGTATCGCATGGTGGTACATCCAACCTGGCAGGGGACAGGGATTGCCGGACAAATGGTTGAGTTTGCCCAGAAGCTGGCCAGGGGAAAAGGATGTAACTGCATCCGACTTGACATATATCAACCCAGTGACGATGCACGGCGGTTGTGCGAAAAACAGAGTTTTAAGGAGGTCGGACCATTTCATAAAGCCTCACAAATGATCCCATTTATTTGTTATGAGAAACATTTATAATTTCACAACACATTGTAAGATGGAAATTCTTCCACACTAGTTCTCATGTTCTTATTCTGTTAATATCCTTATCACATCAACAGTTTTGTATATGTATGCAATTTGTATGTGTCAGTATACCAAGGTAATGCAAATATAAATAATGAACAAAAAAAATAGTTATTAACAATGGCATGTAATGCATTGAATTCTTGCAGTTCATCATTATTCTTGCAACATTAATTTTTATTTAAGAAAGCATTTAAACAGTATTCATCTGATGAAACAAAACGGAAGCAACGGTTCCCGACCAAAGAAATACGGCCAGGTGCAAAATGGTTCATTAGGTCCGGTTGAAAATCTTGAACATTATCTTCAACCCGACTGGTGGAGAAGGATCTTCAATTCGATGTATCTGAAAACTGATGCAGATGTAGTTGAAGACAAACAGATCACCCAGGGGGAGGTAGACTTGTTTACGGAAATCCTGGGACTGGAAAAGAATATGGCAATTCTGGATTTGGCCTGCGGACAAGGAAGACATTCACTGGAGCTGGCCCGCAGGGGATTCAGGCATGTTGACGGGCTCGACCGTTCCCATTACCTGATTCGTAAAGCAAAAAACATAAACACATCTGAAAGCCTGGATGCCAGTTTTCGTGAAGGCGATGCACGTAAGCTTCCCTATCCGACAGATACCTTTGATGTTGTAATGATGCTTGGCAATAGTTTCGGGTACTTTGAAAGCACGGAAGATGATATAAAGATCCTGAAGGAGGTATTTCGTGTATTAAAACCCACGGGTAAGTTCCTCATCGATGTGGCTGACGGAAATTACCTGCGTGAGAATTACAATCCCAGGAGTTGGGAGTGGATTGATCCAAGACATTTTGTCTGCCGTGAGCGATCGCTGGCGTCCGACAACCAGCGCCTGATATCCAGGGAGGTAATTACCAACATCAACAAGGGAGTTGTGCTGGATCAGTTTTATGCCGAACGTTTGTACAACAAAGAAATCCTTTCGGAGATGTTTGACAGTATTGGTTACAAGGATGTAACCTTTCATGGAAATCTGGAAACCGATTCCAAGAGGAACCAGGACCTTGGGATGATGGAGCGGCGCATCATTGTGACTGCCCGGGCCTTTAAAGAATGGACCCCGGTAAAAGTTAAGAAAACCGAGCTTAAGAATGTGGTCATTTTGCTGGGTGATCCGGATAAACCGGATACGGTAAAACCTTCGGGTGGATTTGATGAAAATGATCTGGCTACCATAAGGCAATTAAAGATTGCACTCAGCAGTCTCAATGAATACAAATTCATGTATTTGTCCAATCACAATACATTAATTAACGATCTGATTAAGTTAAAGTCGCGTACAGATTTTGTGTTTAACCTTTGCGACGAGGGATATTTGAACGATCCCCGCAAGGAATTGCATGTACCTGCCGTACTCGAGATATTGGGGATACCGTATACCGGTGCCAATCCGCAAGGTCTTGCCTATTGTTATGATAAATCACTTGTTCGCGGCATAGCCCGGGAAATGGGCATATTGGTTGCACAGGCTGTTTTCATCAAATCGGAAGATAATGTTTTTGAGATGAATATTGATTTTCCGGTGATTGCGAAACCAAATTACGGCGACAGCAGCGTTGCCATCACATCTGATAATGTTTGTTATGATTATGAGGCATTGAACGATGCCATTATCAGGATCCGTGAAAAAGTGGGATTTGAGCAACCGATTATAATTGAAGAATTTTTGCCTGGAAAAGAGATCACAATCGGTATTATAGGGAATCCTCCCGAATCCTATACTGTTTTACCCTTTGCCGAGGAGGATTATTCTTCGCTGCCTTCTGAATTGCCTCAAATCTGCGGGTATGAGGCAAAATGGATTGAAAACTCATCTTATTTCAAGCTGTTGCGATCGGTTCCGGCTGTTCTTCCAGAGGAAACTGAAAAAATGCTGACAGAACAGTGCCTGAAGCTATTCGAACGGCTTAACTGCAGGGATTATGCAAGATTTGACTGGAGGTTTGATAAGGAGGGAATTCCCAGGTTACTTGAAGTAAATCCCAATCCGGGATGGTGCTGGGACGGACACCTTGCAAAAATGGCCACCATAAAAGGGATTGAATATGCTGAAATGCTCAGGCTTATGCTGCAGACAGCCGAGCAACGTTTCAGCAGCATTAACGGCAACGGGAATGGCAACGGGAATAGCAATGGTTCCGGTAAGGAGGAAATTCAGAAATTCAGTACGGTTGATCTGGATCAGATGTTGAATTAGGCTATAGCCTACAGCCTATTTCTTAACAAACAGTTTGCTCCACTCCCTTGGCTTTCTTTTCTCCCAGGCCCTGCTGTGGTAAATATAGCTGACAATCAGGGGTAGAACGGTTGTGGCTTCGGCATAAACCATTTGCTCGTATTTTGTATCTACTTTTCCCCATGATGATGCTTCTTGTAAGGTGGATGAGGAACATGCCCCATCGCGTGCATCAGCAACGGTGATTTGTATTGCATATTTGTGCATGGGAACGGATTTTCCCAGTATTTCTGCACATACCACGGTATCCTGTGCGAAATTCTTAGGAACTCCGCCACCAATCATGAACAAGCCCGAGGTTTCGGCTTCCATCTTGATCATGGTCAGCTCCCTGAAATCGCGAACGGAATCGATGGTAACATGACTGTCCGGATTCTCCCATTGATGCTTCACCAATCCGAATCCTGCACTACTGTCTGAAAAAGCAGGACAGAAAATGGGAACATCGTTTTCGTAACAGGCCTGAACCAGGGAATCTTTCTTCACGGAATTTGAAACGAGGTATTTCCCCAGTTCATGGATGAATTCACGGGAAGAATACGGCCTGGGCTCGAGTGAATCAGCAATGGTTTTGATGGTCCCGTCACAAACCTGGAGATCATCCTCGTCGATAAAGGTATCATAGATCCTGTCGATATAGTAATCTCTGAGCTTTTTATCGGGAACGTCGGTGCGGCCAATATAGTGTTTGAAACCAATGGCCTCAAAAAAATCCATATCGATGATGCTGGCACCTGTGGCCACAATTACATCGATCATATTGTGCTTAACCATATCCACATATACCTGCATGCATCCTCCTGCACTGGTGCTGCCAGCAAGGGTAAGGATGTTGGTGCATTCCTTATCCCTTACCATTTTTAACATCATTTCCGCTGCATTGGCAGTATCACGTGAAGAAAATGACATTTTTTTCATTGATTCAATGATCGCGGTGGAATCGAATGATTTTATGTCAATGTGTTCGATGGTGTCTCTTAAAAGTTCCCGTTTTGCTGTCATGTTATGTAAAATACAAATTGATAATCTTATAAATATAATGCACTTTCCTACCGGACAAATATATTAACTTCACCCATAAAACATCTTTTTACTGAAATATTTTTCGAAATAATTGCAGCAACCTGTGTAAAACTTTATTTGGTATAAAGTATGCATTAATGTACATTTGTGCCCGCTACCATAATCCTGATCCAATGTATAAGTGCAAATGCATCAAGAAGTATAAAGATCCGAAAGTGGATTTTACTGAGAACTACTTTTATGAATTCGAATATATACCCACCATGGCCCAGTATCCTCCATCGTACAGAGTATACACCGAGGTAAGGGATTTCCGGCATTTTACCCTGATCGAGTTTAAGCAATATTTTCAGAAGTATTAGGTTTAGGTTGTCTTGTTTTTAGAGAAGGCTACACTTGCATTAAAGTATAGTGGTCCGGGATTAGAGAAACAGGAGGTGCGGAAAAGAATCTGTTCTGTAGGGAGAGGAAATATCGTAATTAAGCCGATACTATGAAAAAGATTGCATTCAAAATGAAATTAAAATCCGGTTATAAGGAAGAATATATAAAAAGACACAATGATATCTGGCCGGAGCTCGTATCGTTGTTGAAAAATGCAGGTATAAGCGACTATACCATTTTCCTGGATGAAGAAACAAATATCCTTTTTGCCGTTCAAAACCAGGAGGGAGACAGTTCTTCGCAGGACCTGGGATCAACGGCCATCGTACAGACATGGTGGAAGTACATGGCGGACATTATGGAAACCAATCCTGATTTCTCCCCGGTTACTATTCAGCTGGATCCTGTATTTCACATGGAGTAAAGATTAGTCTGTCAGACTGTTAGCTTAATATGCTGCTAAACATACTCTTTTTCCTAACAGACTAACAGACTAAAAAGCTACAGCCAGTTACTTCGTCACCAAATCAATGTTAAGCGTAATATCATCGTAAATGAACTGATCCTTCAGCTCGGCGAAAATTGATTTTGACTGGTAGTTAACGCCCCACTGGGTGCGGTCGATTTTAAAAGGAGCCGAACTTGCTGTTAGTTTGCCATTTAACATATTAATGCTGGCATCAAAACTGATTTTCTTAGTTATATTCTTCATGGTCAGATCGCCTTCTATTTTATGGGTCGATTTGGCTGCACCGGCAGCAGTGCCGGGAATTTTTGTGACTTTGGTGATAACGAACCTGGCAGTAGGGTATTTTTCCACATCAAAGAAATCGGCTGATTTCAAGTGTCCTACCAACTTTCCGTTCATTCCTTCGTCCTTCAGATCAACATCAACAATAGAATTCAGGTCAATAACAAATGATCCCCCTTTGATTTCGTTGTTATCGGCAAGGATATCACCCCCGGTCAATTTTACAAAACCTGTATGCTCTCCGGTGGGTTTTTTTCCAATCCAGTTCACCTTGCTGTCAGCCAGGTTAACAGTCAGCTTTTTTCCTGCTTTGGCTTTGGATGCTTCCTGAGCATGCATTGAAACAGATGATATGATGATGAAGGAAGCAATTAATGAAGTTATTGTTTTCTTGTTCATGGCACATTCAATTTAATTGTTTAATAATCTTGTACAATCATTCAACAACAAACCTTTTTACAGGTTCATGCCATTCCTTCGTCATTTTATGATCCCCCGGAGTAACGCTAAGACAGTCAATTTAATATGCCTCTAACTTTAACATCAAATTAACAGCGGTGGGCATCAGTTATGCGGATTAGTTATCGAGCTCGCGGGTAATGTTTATAGCAGCAATGGTCCCATCAGCAATTGCAGTAGTTATCTGTCTGTATTTCTTACTTCTGACATCACCCACTGCATATATATCGTGTATGCTGGTGCGCATATCCTCATCAGTTTTCAGATAACCCCACTGATCAAGTTCAAGTTTCCCGCCAAAAAGATCGATATTGGGTTTCAATCCTACAAAAATAAATACACCATCGGTCAGAAGTTCCTTCCTGGTACCGGTGCTGAGGTCTTCAACCTCAACTACCATTTTGTGACCCCTGCGGCTGAACGAACGGGGTTCATGCCGGAAAAGAACATGAACACAGGGATTAGCGAGTAATTTTTCCTGTGCCTGCCGGTTTGCCTGAAATTTATCAAACTGATGCACCATGGTTACCTTTGAAGCAAATTTGGTGATAAACTCAGCTTCCTCAACTGCTGAATTGCCTCCTCCTATTACAACAACTTCCTTATCGCCATAATACTTGGCATCACAGGTAGCGCAGTAGGATATTCCCTGTCCTTTTAATTCCTTTTCACCCGGTACATTCAGATAATTCGGGGATGTACCCGTTGCAATGATGATCTTTCTGGCCTGTATGGTTTCGTATTCATCTATCACAATTTCCTTCTTTTGCAGGTCGATGCGGGATACATCCACGGCAACTTTAAAAACACTGCCGCATCGTTTGGTTTGTTCCGACATATTGTGTGAAAGCAAATAGCCAGGCTGGGGATCAATGAATCCGGGATAATTGGAAACCTGGTGTGTAAGACTGACATGCCCTCCCGGAAGTCCGGTGTCGATCAGAACTGTGTTAATACGTGCCTGGCAAAGGTACAAACCCGCAGTGAGCCCGCCGGGTCCGCTGCCAATAATAGCAACATCGTATACGGAAGTCATTGGCTTCAGTTTGCTTTTCAGGTCATTTACCCTGTCTTCGTGAAGCATGGCATTCAGGTTTACCATGATCTCAGATCTTTTGATACCTCCGCTCAACCGTATGCCTGTTTCTTTACCCTTGTTGAAAAAGATCAGGGTAGGGGAACCTGATACGCCAAGCCGTTCCGCAAGATCCCTGTTCTGTTGTCTGAAAACTTTCACGAACGTAATATCGTTCCCGTATATCGCCGCCAGGGATTCAAATTTAGGAGCCAGGGCTTCACAGGGTGGGCACTCGCTTGAGTAAAAGTCAACTACTACCTTATCTGCCTGCAATACTTCGGATTCGAAATCAGCAGTAACAATTTCTTTCATGGCAATGAATATTATGTTATTAGGTCTTTCTTATCCAGGTTGGAATACAGGGAAATTCCCAGTTCAAGCAATTCTTTTACCGGTCTGCAGTCGGGTGCATGCAACGTATTTGCCTTATTGTAAGCAACGCTTGCACAACCTCCGCCACATGCCAGTCTCAGGTTACAGTTACCGCAGCCACTGATGCTGAGCACGTCACGCTGTTGCCACTCTTCAACCAGATCGGTTTTCAACCGCGATTCGGGATAAAAGGTGCCCAGTTCTTCACCGGGCTTTCCCACAGTTGCCGTACATGAAAATATTTTACCCGTGTAATCAAAAGCCCATTCGGTTTTGCATCCGGGACATGAATCGAAAAGCGGTGCGGGTAATTCACCGTTTTCAAAGAGGAATTTTGATACGGAATAAGCCGGCCTGTGGAATTCCAGCACCACGGGATGGTCATTGATCAGCCTGTACAGGTCCCTGTAAAGTTCTATCCTTGAATATAATTTTGATTGTTGCAACTGACAATAATGTAGCTCATAATTACGGCCAAACTGGGTCTTAAAGCCGGCTGCTCTGGTCCAGCCTTTATTTACTGCAAATTGCGCAAGTTCAGGCAGGGCAGCCAAATTTTCCTTATCGATAACAACCCGGAGGTTAACTGGCAGGTTGGCAGCCAAAGCAGCATCAATGCCCCGTACGATTGCACCAAAGGTTTCCTTCCCCCCTTTCATTGGTCGTCGCTGGTTGTGCACGTTTTCGGGACCGTCGAGGGTGACCTGGATTTCCCGGATGCCGGCACGGGAAAGCAACGGCACATATTCCTCCAGTGTATAGCCATTGGTTACCACAGCCAGATCGAGACTGTCTTCACGGCAAAGTTCCACAAAACTTTCCAGGAATTCCCTGTTTTTTACACCGGCCAGCAGCGGTTCTCCGCCAAACAGGGTAACGTACTTTTTTCTGTTCCCGAAAGTTTTCCTGATATAGGAAAAAAATGCAGTGGTTATATCCCCCACATTTTCCTGTCCTGCCTTCAAGTACCCGTCCTGATAGCAATAAGAACAACTGAAATTGCACGTATAGGTAGGTACAAAAAACAACTGGATCCCATCTGTGTCCCGTGTATCTATAAAATCCAGGTATTTTCGGCGGTATGTTTTTGCTTCCTCAAGGGGATCAACAACATATCCTTTTTCAATATACTCAGGATCGGTGGTTACCTCATGGTCAAGTAAACGGCGGGCCTCGACAGGTGAAAGAATATCCGCATTTCCGGAAAGAAGATTCACCAGGAAATACTCATCAGACTGATGAATAGCAGAAAAAATATTGTGTTTTGATAGTTCCACAGGATCAATCGTGGCAGCCTGCAACTATTTTGGAATTCTTAGCACAGCATTGTGCAACTTTACGCGATTTAATCTGATTTTTCTTTTTAATAAGCGATTTCATAGTTTGATTTATTTTAGGAACAACAACTACATTTTTTTTCTTTCATACCAAATATGGTAAAACTGGCTAATTCTGCATTCCCCTTTTGATAGGGTTTACTTTCTTCAAGTACCTTTATCCCGGTAAAACCTGCTTCTGCCAGCGTTCTCAGGTACTCGTCACGGGTAACCGCACCGGCCCAGCATCCGGATACTGCAACCGGATCGTTGCGGTATTCTTCCGGTATTGATGAAATAGCATAAATATCACTCACCACAAATCTACCACCACCTTTAAGGATCCGGAAAATTTCCTGCCAAACCCTGTCCTTATGTGTGGCATGATTGATTGTACAGTTTGAGATCACCAGATCGGCAATCCCGCCCGGAATGGCTATGGATTCCAGATCCGATCTCAGGAAACTGACGTTGGTGTTTCCCAGTTTTTCAGCATTTTTCCTGGCTGTTTCAAGCATACCATCGGATACATCCACACCAAAAACAAATCCTTTTTCTCCCACTTCTTCTGCCATACGCAGTACATCGGTACCCCTGCCGCTGCCCAGATCTATACAGCACTCGCCGGGCCTGGGTTCTGCATAATTCAGTGCGCCGCCGCATGAAAGGCAGCACGATTGTTCAGCCAGTTCAGAATATCGGATATTGATCGATGAAGTATCCATGATAAAATTTGACGCAAATATATAAAAAGATAGATATGTTTATACGTATTCAGAATTAGAATGATTCTAAATTAAACTATAGCCTACCCCCGATAGCTATCGGGAACAGCCTACAGCCTACAGCCTACAGCCTTCTTCTAAAACGTCATTGTAAACACCGTCTCCACGTCCGGTTCAGAATGTGCGGTAATGGTTGCATTATGCAGCCGCAGAATTTGTTTTGATAAGCTCAGTCCGATCCCTGAGCCGGATGGTTTTGTAGTGAAAAAAGGAATGAAGATCTTATCCAGCACATCCTGGAGTATTCCCGGGCCATTATCGGTAACCTGCAGGGTAACCCTGCCTCTTTTGTTGGTGAAGGCCAGCAACTGTATTTTTCCGTTTGGACGGCCGTTCAATGCGTGCATGGAATTTTTCAGCAGGTTGATAAGCACCTGCTCAATAAGCTGGTCATCGGCGGTGAACTCCAGGTTTTCGGGTTCAACCCGGGCTACAAACTCGACCCCGCATCTACTGATTTCTTCTTCCATCAGGTTGCCGATATTCGAAAAAAGTTCTTTTGCCTGGCACTGTTTGAAATTGGGTTTAGGGATACGCGTCAGGTTGCGGTAAGTATTCACAAAATGGAGAAGACCGGTGCTGCGTTTATTAATGGTTTGTAAAGCCTCCTGGATCTCTGACACCGATTCTTTGTCTATGTTTAGCTCTTCCCCGTTCCCCTCGGCCACCATACCTTTCAACATCAGGTCGAGGGTAGAGGAAAGAGAAGCTATCGGGGTTATTGAATTCATGATCTCATGGGTAAGCACCCTGATTAGCTTTTGCCAGGCTTCAGTTTCCTGTTCTTCCAGAACATTCTGAATGTCCTTGATAGTGACCAGGAAGATAAGCTTATCCTTTATCTTGATGGTAGAGGCGTAAATGGCAAGTTGCAGGATATCATCGTCGTATTGCAGTTTAACCAGCTTATTCTCTCCCGGTTTGATTCCAAGCAAGGTATGAACCAGTTCAGGGCTCAGCGTTTCGAGTGATTTGATATTTTTGATACTGGCAAGCTGAAAAAGTTTTTTGGCTGTTTTGTTGATAAGTTCTACATTACCATCCGGACTATAAGCAATAACGCTTACATCAATATTCTGAACAATGGTCTGGAGGTAATGAAAGTTTTCCTCTTTTTCCGCACGTACCTTTTGGAAATCATGCATTACCTCGTTAAACGCCCTGTTGAGTTCGTTAAAGGTGCCTCCCATGCCCTCGATCTGGAAAGACCGGGTGAATTCCGAAAACCGGATTGACTCCAGAAAGCTCGTCAATTCCCGGTTGGTTTTGTCGAGAAACCTGATCAGCGAAGCAACTTGCATAACGATCACAACTGCCACAATGACAGGTGCAATGAAGTAATTATACTTTTTAAGTATATAAAATAAAAGGAAAATAGTCGCTGTCAGGAGGATGACGCGAACAATAATGTTCAGCCTGTAATTTCTAAAACCCATATTTTTCCATCCTGCGGTATAATGATGTTCTGGTAAGTCCCAGCTCCTGTGCGGCCTGGGATATGTTGCCCTGGTTCTGTTTCATTACCTTTTCGATCACCCGTCTTTCTATTTCATCAAGATTAAAGGTGTCGAATTCCAGGTCACCTGATTTTTTACGGGGTGGCGACAGGATGAAATCTTCCGGTTCAAGGGAAGGGGTTTCTGTCATAATTACCGCGCGCTCAATGGCATGCTGTAATTCACGTACGTTACCCGGCCATGCGTAATGCATCAGTTTTTTCAATGCTGCGGAAGTGATTCCCCGTAGCGATTTCCGGTATTTTTTTGTGTAGATCTTCAGAAAATGGTTTGACAGCAGTTCAATATCATCGCCGCGGTCACGCAAGGGAGGCAGGTGAACTTCCACGGTGTTGATGCGGTAGAGCAGGTCCTGCCTGAAAAGGTTGTTGCTCACCGATTCATAAAGGTCGCTGTTTGTAGCGCATATGAGCCGGACATCCACGGCAACCGGTCTGTTTGCTCCAACCCTTGTCACCTCACGGCGTTCAATCACAGTAAGGATTTTGGATTGCAGCGGTGGTGGCATATTTCCAATTTCGTCCAGGAAAAGGGTACCTTTCGAGGCGATCTCGAAACGACCCGGCTTTTCTTTCTTTGCATCGGTAAAAGCACCTCTTTCATGACCGAACAACTCGCTTTCAAACAACGTGTCACTCAATGATCCAAGGTCGACACTGATGAATACCTCATCACGGCGCGGCGAATTACGGTGTAAAGCACGGGCAACCAGTTCTTTCCCCGTACCATTTTCTCCCAGGATCAACACATTGGCATCGGTTTGTGCTACTTTCTTAATGGTATTGAAAACATCCTGCATCCGCGTTGAGCTTCCGATAAAATCGATAAAAGGCTGGTCCATTACTGCGCTCATCTCTTTCTGTTTTGCTCTCAACTCATTGGCCTCGAGCCGTGAACGCCTCAGTTTGATAGAGGATGAGATAGTGGCCAGTAGTTTTTCATTCTGCCAGGGCTTAAGCACAAAATCGGTAGCTCCCGATTTTATAGCTTTAACTGCCCGTTCTGCATCGCCATAAGCGGTAATGAAAACCACAACAGCCTGAGGATCTATTTCCAGGATCTTGCCCAGCCAGTCGAATCCTTCCTGTCCGCTTATGGCATCCTTGTTAAAATTCATATCCAACAGGATCATATCAAAAAACTCCTTACCAAGCAATTCCGGTATTTTTTCCGGATTATTCAGTGTTGTAATTTTTTCAACATGCTGTTTAAGAAGCAGCTTTAGAGCAAAAAGTATATCTTCGTTATCATCAACGGCAAGAATATTTCCTATTTTTTCACTCATTGGATTCGGTTATTTAGATAACCTAACAAAAATAAAGAATAAGTTTGAATAAATCCGCGACGGTGCTCTTTCTTATTCGGCCCGATTGTGTTAGAAACTGTCCGGTTTCGGACTATAAGTGTTTCACTTTTATACAGATTATTTAGAATGCATGGAATTTCAATTATGATAAAAAACAGTATATCAGTAACATATAACAATTGGCATAATTAATGCTAAATTTTGTTAAAGTATTTAATTGTTTACTAAACTATTGTCACACCATGGATGGTATGGATCGCAGAATTGAAAATAAAGGACTTAGAAAAAAGCACATATGGCTAGGCGTTACAGTTCTTATTTTTTTGCTGGTGTTGATCCATGTAGTTTTTGGTGACAAAAGTTCAAAACTGAATGTTGATCAGGACAGGATCTCGATCGGAGAAGTACAGGCTGATAAATACCAGGACTATATTTCGGTCAACGGTTCGGTTGAACCCATCCAGACAATTTACCTCGATGCTGTTGAGTCGGGAAGGGTTGAAGAGATACTGATTGAGGAGGGAACAAAGGTGCAGAAGGGTGATGTTATCCTGAAACTTAGTAATTACAACCTGGTCCTGGATATTTCCGGCAATGAAGCCGATGTTGCCCGTGCCGTAAATGATCTGAAAACAGCACGCATCAATATCGAAAACCAGAACACACAAACACGGATCAATGTATTGCAGTTGCAATACTCCCTTAAAAAGCTCACCCGGCAGTTTGAGAATAACCGGAAGTTGTTTTCACAGAACCTGATCTCAAAGGAAGAATTTGAATTCTCAAAGGAACAATTTGAAGAAACCACCATGCAACTTGATTTGCAATTTCAGAAATTTATCCGGGATTCCATCTATTCAAAAACGCGTCTTGCCGCGGATGAAGAATCTATTGAACGCATGCAGAACAACCTGCATCTTACGCGCAGGCGACTGGATAATCTTGATATCAAGGCACCGGTTGACGGCGAACTGGCCACTCTGAATCCAGAGGTAGGCGAGGTCATCAATTACGGTACCCGTGTGGGGACCATCAACATCCTCGATTCTTACAAAATGCGCGTGCTGATCGATGAGCATTATATAACAAGGATAAACAGAGGCCTGCCGGCTGATTTTGACTTTGCGGGCCACAAAAATACCCTCCGGATTGTTAAGATATATCCCGAGGTAAGCAATGGAACATTCGCAGTGGATATGGAATTCACAAGTGCGATTCCGGAACAGATCAGGATAGGGCAGACTGCCCGTATCAGGCTTGAACTGGGTGAATCGGAAGATGCCCTGTTACTGCCCAAGGGTGGATTCTATCAGAATACAGGCGGACAGTGGGTGTATATAATTGATCCCTCGGGTGAATATGCATACAGGCAGAAAGTTCGTCTGGGACGCCAGAATCCGCGTTTTTATGAGGTTCTGGAAGGCCTGGAACCCGGGGATAAAGTGATCATATCCGATTATGAGAATTTTGGCAATGCTGATAAACTCATGCTGAAGAATAAGAATAAGAATAAGAATTAGAATAATTAAGATAATTTTCATAACACGAAAAAACTCTCATTATGATTAAAACAATCGACCTGATCAAAGTATTTCGCACCGACGAAGTGGAAACAACTGCACTCAACAAGGTTAATATTACCGTTGAGAAGGGTGAGTTTGTCGCTATCATGGGACCTTCGGGCTGCGGCAAATCTACCCTGCTGAACATTCTTGGTTTACTTGATACGCCTTCAGGTGGTCAGTACTATTTCAACGGCGAAGAGGTTGCAAAATACAAGGAAAAGCAAAGGACAAACCTGCGTAAGGGAAATATTGGTTTTGTTTTTCAGAGTTTCAACCTTATTGATGAGCTTACCGTTTATGAAAATGTTGAATTGCCCTTGCTTTATCTCAAAGTATCCCCTTCTGAGCGACGGAAAAAAGTAGGTGATGTACTTGAACGCATGAAAATTTCACACCGCAAAAGGCATTTCCCCCAGCAATTATCAGGAGGACAACAACAGCGCGTTGCAATTGCCAGGGCTGTGGTAACCAGACCCCAGCTTATACTGGCCGACGAGCCTACTGGAAATCTCGATTCAGCCAATGGTGAAGAAGTGATGAATCTGCTCACTGAACTTAACAACGAAGGAACAACCATCATCATGGTTACGCACTCACCCTCGGATGCTGACAAGGCACACCGTATTGTACAGCTGTTCGACGGACATATTGTGACCGAGAATATCCGACAGATTTTATAATACAGTAATGCCATGAATGAGATCTGCATTCCTATTCCCTACCTCAAGGACAATGAAATTGCAGAGGTAGAGGTAACACTCGCCGGCAAAAGGATCAGATATGATTTCAGGGTTGAGGCATTTCCCTGGGAAACAGGAAATGAATTTTCATCGCTTTCCGATCCCCTTGAACGCTCCCTGGCCATGATTTATAAGCTCAAGAGCGCTATTGAAGGATATGATAAGGAATGGGAATTAATTCAAATCTTTAATCCCGATACAAATGCCGATTTTATTCATGTGTTATACCGAAAAAAGTTAAAATCTTAGTAGCAGCAATTAACCATATAATATCCAACGTATGAGAAAACTAGTTTTGTTTTTGTGCACACTGACCGTTGCGGGGTTTTTGCCGTTGAAGGCACAAAAATTGTGGTCGCTTCAGGAATGTATCAGTTATGCCCTGGAAAACAATTTGCAGGTTAAACGCCAGGAATTGAATGTTAAATACAATAAGAATAACTTTAACCAAAGTTACTACAGTACCTTACCGAATTTAAATGCCCAATACAATCATTCTTTTAGTTCAGGACAAACATTTGACTACTTTGCGACTGAATACAAGGATCAGAATTTCTGGCAGGGCAGCGGTGGGATCAGCAGTAATATAACACTGTTTGGCGGGTTTCAGACCATCAACAACATCATGAAAAGCAAATACGATTTTCTTAAGAGCCAATCCGACCTGGAGAAGTCAAAGAATGATATTTCTTTACAGCTGGCGCTGGCTTATTTGCAGGTTCTTTTTTCAAAGGAGCTGGTGGATGTCGCTCAGAGTAAACTGGATGTAACTTCCTTGCAGGTTGAAAGGACCCGGAAAATGATGGAAGTTGGAAACGTTGCGCAGGGGGAATATTTGCAGATAAAGGCACAGGAATCGAATGACAAAACCAGCTTTATCAATGCGCAGAACAATCTCCAGATCGCATACCTCGACCTTACACAATTGCTTGATCTTGATTCCGTAGGAGGTTTTGATATTGTAATTCCGCAAAATATAGAGGTTGAATTATTGTCCCCGCTTGAGACCGTCAGGGATATTTACGCACAGGCGCTTCAGACCATGCCGGAGATAAAAAGCGCTGAATATGGATTGAAAAGCTCGGAAAAGCAATTGGCAATGGCCTGGGGTCAGGCCAGCCCCACGGTAAATCTTAATGGAAACCTGGGCACTTTTTATTCCCAGATTGCCGTTGATCCCCTGAATCCTCCAACTACGGAAAATCCAAATCCGGATTATGCCGTAAAGGATCAATTCAAGGATTATTATAACAAGCAGGTTGGTATTGGTGTTTCAATTCCCTTATTCAACCGTTTGCAGGTAAAAACCTCGATCAGCAATGCCAAACTTCAGCTGAATGATACAAAACTGCAGCTCGATCTGGCTCAGATGGCACTCTACAAAGAAGTGCAGCAAGCCCATGCCGATGCATTGGCCGCCCGTGAAAAATTTTATTCAAGCGTGGAGGCCGTAAAATACAACGAGGAAGCCTTCAAATATACCAGTCAGAAACTGGAAGTGGGACTGGTAAATTCGGTGGATTATAATATTGCCCAGAACAACCTGATCAGTGCGAAATCAAGCATGTTGCAGGCGAAGTACGAGTATATTTTCAAACTGAAAATACTTGACTTGTACATGGACAAACCCATTGTACTTTAGTTAAAGGGTTAGTGCAATGACCCGGTCCAACGGACCGGGTTTTTTATTTTCAATAAATGTGATTACTTTTATTAAAATCTTACTTTGTGGCTATGAGTCTGCTTTATGGTCTCATCCTCATCCTGACTGGAATTATTTTTATTATTGTCCTGACCTCCTGGTTTAAAATTAACGCATTCCTTTCGCTTTTTGTGGTATCTCTTACCCTGGCTTTGCTGGCATTACCCCTGCCGGATATTCTGCCCGCCATGAAGAAAGGTTTTGGTGACACGATGGCGTCCATAGGACTGATCATCATTTTTGGCACTGTGATTGGTGTAGTACTTGATACCACAGGGGCCACTGTAAGCATGGCTAATTATATACTGGGCATGACCGGGAAAGGTAACGCCCCGGCTGCCATATCCATAACCGGATTTATCACGGGACTGCCCATTTTCTGTGATTCTGGTTTTGTTGTCCTGAGCGGATTAAACAAGTCGCTGACGGCCAAGAGCATGTCAAATCCTGTTTTTATGTCCACCGTGCTGGCCACTTCCCTGTACGCAGTACACTGTATAATTCCTCCCCATCCCGGGGCTACGGCGGCGGCCGGTATTATCGGCGCCAATATCGGACAGCTTGTTCTTATTGGCATCTCAGTTGCCTTGCCTGCCGCCCTTGCTGCTTTTTTCTGGGCAAGGTTCATGACGCGGAGGTACAGTATTAAAACAGAAGCAATACATGAAACCGAAATGAGTACGGCTGCCGCCGCACAACTTCCCGCTGCAGGAAAATCATTTATGCCGATTATAATTCCGCTGTTGCTGATCACGGGAAAATCACTGGCAGACTTTTTATTTCCGGGTGGAACGTCCGGCATGGCCCGGCTGGCAGGTTTTGCAGGTGAACCTGTAATTGCCCTGTTTATAGGCGTGTTACTTGCTTTGCTGCTGCTACCGGCATTTAACCGTGATACGCTGAATAAAATTCTAACCGTTTCCATTGAAAAGGCAGGACCGATTATTATCGTTACGGCCGCTGGCGGCGTGTTCGGGTCAGTTATCCGTGCAACCGGTGTCGGGGAGCAGGCAGGTTCCTTTCTGGCTACAACCGGCCTGGGTTTACTGGTACCCTTTCTGCTTGCATTCATTCTGAAAACCGCGCAGGGTTCTTCTACCGTGGCCATTATAACAACGGCCTCCATAATTGGACCGATGCTTGACAATATGGGATATGCCGGGGAAACCGGAAAGATACTTGTAATGCTGGCCATGGGGGCTGGTTCGATGATGGTCTCTCATGCCAACGACTCCTATTTCTGGGTTATCACCAAATTCTCAGCCATTGAGTCCGGCGATACCCTGAAAGTGTATTCCACAGCAACGGTAGTTATGGGAATCACGGCGTTCGGGATGGTGATGGTTTTATCGCTTATCCTGTTGTAGCATTGCACTCCACAAATTATTCTCCTCAGGTACCTGCGCCGTAATAACGATCTCCTTTTTTGTCACCGGATGCACAAACCTGATTTCCCGGGCATGCAGACTGATACCTCTGTCGGGATTGGACCGCGGGAAACCATATTTCAGGTCACCTTTAACCGGACAGCCGATTTGGGTCAGTTGCGACCGTATCTGGTGATGCCTGCCGGTTTCAAGATTTATCTCAAGAAGGAAATAATTGTCTGATCTGCCGATAAGCCGGTAACTCAGGGAAGCTTCTTTTGAACCGGGTCTGGGTCCGTCACTGCTGAATGATTTGTTTTGCTTTGCGTTTCGAACCAGATGATGCACCAACCGGTCGGATTCCTTTGGAGGCGGATTCTTAACAATTGCCCAGTAGATTTTTTTCATTTCACGGTCGTGAAACATTTTTGTAAGTCGGGATAGCGACTTGCCCGTTCGCGCGAACAGGACCACGCCGGTAACCGGCCGGTCCAGCCGGTGCACCACACCAAGGAACACCTCGCCGGGTTTGTTGTATTTCTTTTTCAGATAGAGCTTTATCCTGTCGTCGAGCGATAAATCGCCGGTTGCATCTTTCTGTACAAGGTCGTGTTGTGTTTTGTTTACCGCAATGATGTGGTTGTCTTCATAAAGGATATTGATTTCCTGTGGCATATTTTCCATAACCTGTTACCTGTCAGTTACCAACTAATACTGCTCGCGATCATTTGGAAACTCCAGATTCTTAATGTCAGTAATATAGTTATTTACTGCGCTGGTGATTTCCTGGTAAAGATTGTGATAACGGCGCAGAAAACGGGGTGAAAAGTCCTGAGTAATGCCAAGCATGTCGTGAAGTACAAGCACCTGGCCATCAACATACCTGCCGGCACCGATTCCGATAATGGGTATCTTCAGTTCCTGGGCCACCAGGGCACCAAGGCGGGCTGGTATTTTTTCAAGAACAATGGAAAAGCAACCGGTTTGCTCGAGTAAATGGGCATCTTCCACAAGTTTTTTCGCTTCCTCGTCGTCGCGTGCCCTTACAACAAAGGTTCCGAATTTGTGAATTGACTGGGGTGTAAGTCCAAGGTGGCCCATTACCGGTATACCGGCAGAAAGGATCCGGGTAACTGATTCCACAATTTCTTTTCCCCCTTCAAGTTTTACACCATGGGCACCGGTTTCCTTCATGATCCGTACGGCAGAGTTCAGTGCCTCTTTCGAATTACCCTGATAGGAGCCGAAGGGCAGATCGACAATTACCATAGATCGCTCAACGGCACGTACCACCGATGAGGCATAGTATATCATCTCATTCAGCGTGATCGGTAATGTTGTTTCATAACCAGCCATTACATTTGAAGCCGAATCCCCCACCAGAATGACATCAACTCCCGCCCGGTCAATGATCCTGGCCATGGAATAATCGTAAGCCGTTAACATAGAAATCTTTTCACCACGTACCTTCATTTCCTGAATCACATGGGTGGTAATCCGTTTTGGTTTATCGGCTGCAGCAACTGACATAATAAAGGAAGTTTATAGGATTATTTGGTTTGCAAAGGTTATAAATAATCACGGATAAAGCAATAAAACAACTACAAACTGTCATGTCTGAATCCCTGCCGGGTTAAAAACTGACATATTTCCTAATGCCGGCACTGTCGTATTGTCAGCATTCCGGAATGGCACAATCCTTGTCAATTTAAAGCTCAAACAGAAACAGAATATTAACCAATAAAATATTTTTAGCATGAGCAAAATAATCGGAATTGATCTGGGGACGACCAATTCATGCGTTGCAGTTATGGAGGGTAATGAACCGGTTGTAATTCCCAACAGTGAAGGTAAGCGCACTACTCCTTCGATGGTTGCCTTTTTGGACAACGGAGAGAGAAAAATTGGCGATCCGGCTAAACGGCAGGCGATTACCAATCCTGTTAAAACGGTTTATTCCATCAAACGATTCATGGGAGAAACCTACGATAAAGTTCAGAAAGAAATTCAGCGTGTACCTTACAAAGTTGCCAAGGGCGATAATAATACGCCACGCGTGATGATCGATGACCGGAAATACACGCCCCAGGAAATTTCCGCACTGGTTTTACAGAAAATGAAAAAAACTGCCGAAGATTATCTCGGACACGAGGTAACCGAGGCTGTCATTACGGTTCCTGCCTATTTTAGCGATTCACAACGCCAGGCTACCAAGGAGGCAGGTGAAATCGCCGGCCTGAATGTCAGGCGGATTATCAATGAACCTACCGCTGCTTCTCTGGCTTATGGACTCGACAAGAAGCATCATGATATGAAGATTGCCGTATATGACCTGGGAGGTGGCACTTTTGACATCAGCATTCTCGAGCTGGGTGACGGAGTTTTCGAAGTGAAATCCACCAATGGCGACACACACCTGGGTGGAGATGATTTTGACCAGTGTATTATCGATTGGTTGTCAGAGGAATTTAAGAAAGATGAAGGACTGGATCTGAAGAAGGACCCTATGGCGTTGCAGCGGCTCAAGGAAGCAGGTGAAAAAGCCAAGATCGAACTGTCCAGTTCCTCACAGACTGAAATCAATCTTCCTTATATAATGCCTGTTGACGGCATTCCCAAGCATCTGGTGAAAACACTTACCCGTGCAAAATTCGAAAGCCTGATTGATAAGCTCGTTCAGGCAACTGTTGAGCCTTGTCGCAAAGCACTTAATGATGCAGGACTTACTGCCTCGGATATCAGTGAAGTTATTCTGGTGGGTGGTTCAACACGTATCCCGGTGATCCAGGAGGTCGTTGAAAAATTATTTAACCGCAAGCCTTCAAAGGGCGTTAATCCCGATGAGGTGGTGGCAGTTGGTGCTGCCATCCAGGGTGGTGTTCTTACCGGGGAAGTAAAGGATATCCTGCTGCTCGATGTTACACCACTTTCACTGGGTATTGAGACCATGGGAGGTGTATCCACGCGGCTGATCGAAGCCAATACTACCATACCCACGAAAAAATCGGAGACCTTCACCACTGCTTCGGATAATCAGCCCTCGGTTGAAATTCATGTTTTGCAGGGCGAGCGTCCGATGGCAACTGATAACAAGACCATCGGCAGGTTCCATCTCGATGGTATTCCTCCTGCTCCAAGGGGCATTCCGCAGATCGAAGTTGCCTTTGATATTGATGCCAATGGCATACTTCATGTATCGGCCAAGGATAAAGGAACCGGCAAACAACAGAGTATCCGGATCGAAGCTTCTTCGGGTCTGACGAGCGATGAGATCGAAAAAATGAAACGCGAGGCCAAGGAAAACGAAGCCCGTGACAAGGAACAGAGAGAGCGGGTTGATAAGCTGAATGCTGCTGACAGTCTGATTTTCCAAACGGAAAAGCAGTTGAAGGAATTCGGCGATAAATTGCCAGCAGACAAAAAGAGCCCCATCGAACAGGCCCTTTCCAAACTGAAGGATGCTCACAAAAGTCAGGACCTGGCTGCCGTTGACAAGGCTACAGCTGAGCTGACAGCCGTATGGCAGGCTGCCTCCGAGGAATTGTACAAACACAGCCAGCCCGGCGGACAGGGTCCCCAGGAAGGTTATACTGCCGATGCAGGCGCTTCAGCCGGACAACAGGGCGGTTCCAAAAAAGACGATGAAGTCACCGATGTAGACTTTGAAGAAGTGAAGTAGAGAAGTGATGAGGTGATGAAGTAATGGAGTGAAGAAGTGAGATTGGTGAAACGGCCGTAGGGGCAGGGCTTGCCCCTGCCCGGTGAATAAACAGGTGATACTAATAAAAACCCCGCCAACGGCGGGGTTTTTATTGAAGTAGCCTAAAATGTGCCACCCATCCGCCACCAGGTGCCATAATAATCCTGATTTTCGAATCCGGGTTTACTTCTGCTTGTACTCTTTTATAATCTGAGGCATATTGGTCTGCATTCATCCCATCCTGATATATTTCAGCGGAAAATTTGCCATCACCAAGAAATAACATGTCAAGCTCCAGGGTTCTGGGTGTCCAGTCGGACATAGCCGCCACCCACCAGTCATTTCCGTTACGGCGGGCAACCAGGGTGATCTCCTTACCACCGGTTATCGTTACCGCAATTCTGCCATCGGGTGAACGGATTTCATTCTCCACGATACCTGTTGCCTGAATTATATCAGGCAACAACAACATGAACAGGAACGATAAAGATAACTGAACCAACACTTTATTCATAGTTGCAGGATTTTTTCTTTGTTGAATATTAGGATACAATGAAGTAAATTTAAACCAAAATAGTGAAATCGTTGTTGTTACCCCAAACCCCAAACCTATGCAAACAATCCTCGGTTCCGGAGGTTCGATTGGAGTTCCACTGGCAAAGGAACTTACAGTCTATACCGACAAAATTCGTCTTGTCAGCCGCAATCCCAAAAAGGTAAATGATACCGATGAGCTTTTCCAGGCCGATCTCACGGATGTTACACAAATCGGCAAGGCCATAGCCGGTTCTGAAGTGGTTTATCTCACCATAGGATTCGAATACAACATCAGGGTGTGGCAGCGCGAATGGCCTAGGATGATGCGCAATGTAATCGCCGGCTGTAAAAACCACAATGCCCGTCTGGTGTTTTTTGATAATGTGTATATGTATGACAGGGATTTCATGAACAATCTTACCGAGGAAACCCCTGTTCGTCCCACCAGTAAAAAGGGAAGGATCAGGGCTGAGATTGCCGGCATGATCCTCGATGCGGTTAAAAAGAACGAACTAAAAGCACTGATCGCCAGGTCAGCCGATTTTTACGGACCCAGGAACAGTGTTCTGGTTGAAATGGTTGTTAAAAACCTGGTTAAGAATAAGAAGGCCATGTGGCTTGCCAATGCCAATAAAATACATACGTTCACAGCTGCTGAGGATGCGGCAAAAGCCACAGCCATGCTTGGGAACACTCCCGATGCTTTTAATCAGGTCTGGCACCTGCCGACAAACCGTTTCGCATTAACCGGCCGGCAATGGATTGAACTGATTGCTGCAATCATGCATAAGGAGCCGCGTGTTTTCGTGATCCCGGTATGGATGCTTTCCGTTATGGGAATATTTATTCCTGTATTCAGTGAATTCAGGGAGATGGCCTATCAGTTCGACAGGGATTATATTTTCAACAGCAGTAAATTCGAACAACGGTTTAGTTTTACTGCCCGCAAGCCCGAAGATGGAATGAAAGCATTGATAGCCAATCTGCAGAAATAATCAGGACTTGTGAATCAATTCCTGACTATTTTGGTATAGGTTACATCATCGCCAGCATCAAGCTTTATAAGGAATAAGCCGTGGGGCAGAGAGGAACAATCTACCTTGTACCTGCCATCAATGGTAGCACCGGATGATGCAATCCGTAAATTTCCGGCAATATCATATATGGTTACTGCTATACGGTTTTGTCCGGAGTTTTCAGGTGCAATGGTGAGTTCATTGCCTGTGAGTGGTACAGGGTAAATTGCGTATTTTCCCACAGAAGTTACGTCATCCAGTGCGGTGGGGACTGACACCACAATCTGTCCTTTCATGCCATTCGAAGCCACATGAGCTGTACAAACGTAATAAAAGGTGCCGGCTTCATTGAATGTCACCGTACCTGTTCCTTCTGCAAAAGAGAACCCGCCTTCTAGTGGTGTGGCCCCGTTTTCACTCCAGGTTGCTTCACTTACCTGTACAATAGGATGAGTGGCTGTACCGTTGAACTGCACATTGTCCCCAAGGCTGATATTTAGCACAGCCGGATCATAGGCAAATCCGTTTTCGTTGACTGTATGCGTTGTTTGAGATTTCAGACCGGTTGCTGATAACAAGGCCAGGATGCAGAAAAGTAGAATTGTTTTCATTGTATTTTTTTTATGAAACAATCAAAACGAAAAAAAGTTAAATTTTGAAGATTGGGTTAATTTTAGTACTTTAATCGTTGATATTTTGATTGGAAGCATGTCACCTCTTTAAACCCACACCATGAAAAACCTTTACTTTCCTTTATTTGCTGCCGTTTGTCTGACATTCTCAGCATGTGTAGGTCCGGGAATATCCGACACCGTTTCACCCGACGCGGTTGATATGTCAGCCACGAGACTGGGCAGAATAGACAGCCTGCTTGAGGAAAGTATCAATAACAAATGGATCGGCGGAGCTGTAGGCTATATTGCCAGGGAAGGCAAGATAGTTTATTATAAAGCATTCGGTATAAATGACATGGAAAGCCAATCACCCTTATCCAAAGAGGGCATCTTCCGTATTGCATCACAAACTAAGGCTATTGCCAGCGTTGGCGTAATGATCCTTTTTGAGGAGGGGAAGTTCCTGCTTGATGATCCGGTCTCCAGGTATATTCCGGAATTTTCAAACCCAGTTGTGGTAAATACATATAACGATGAAGACACAACATACACCACGATTCCCGCGAATCGTGAAATTACCATAAGGGACCTGCTGACACATACAGCCGGAATTGATTATGCCGGCATCGGATCATCCATGATGAATGCCATTTATGCCAAATCAGATATCCCGGCTGGGTTCGAAGACAGGCCATTGGTCCTGGGCGATGCCATCAAAAAGCTGGCAAAACTACCCTTGGTGCATCAGCCAGGGGAGCGATTTACCTATGGTCTTAATACGGATGTACTGGGTTATCTGATTGAAGTGGTTTCCGGATTGAGCCTGGATCAGTTCCTGAAACAACGGTTGTTTGAGCCATTGGGTATGAAGGATACTTATTTTTACCTGCCTGCTGAAAAACATTCCAGGCTTGTATCGGTTAATACCGAGGATGCCGGACACAGGTTGATAAAATGGACCGATTCCACATTTGAAGGAATTAGTGTGAATTATCCGCTTGTTCAGGGAACCTACTATTCCGGAGGGGCAGGGTTAAGCTCTACCATAAAGGATTATGGCATTTTTCTCCAGATGTTGCTGAATGGAGGTGATTATA
>Ga0209341_10001104_pt1 | contig 27078 bp, 19 predicted proteins | sample RifCSP13_2_FD_184020 | JGI IMG/M metagenome (GOLD analysis project Ga0209341, IMG submission 184020) | Soil microbial communities from Rifle, Colorado - Rifle CSP2_sed 13_2 (SPAdes) (version 2) | ecosystem: Environmental > Terrestrial > Deep subsurface > Rock core/Sediment | place: Rifle... | reverse complement strand
GTCGCAGCTCGTAGGCCCGCATCGGGCGGCCCGCAGCATCCGTTGGGCTATGAAGCTTGCGTCCTCGTTATCCCGGGGGCAGGACGACGTCCACGGCCTCAATCGGCGGCTTCGAGCCGTCGCAGGACCTGGAGCGCCCGCAGGGTGATCATCTTGCTCGGCTCCCCGGCCTTCTCGAGGGCGAACGGCGTGGGCGCATCCTTCGGGTGCTTCCGGTACCAGTCCGCCATGTTGCCTTCGAGGTCCGGGTGCACGGCGTCCAGGTTCCACCGGCCGTCGGGCCGTCGCTTCTCCTTCACCAGGGAGAGCGCGACCTTGAGCCGCGGATCCTTCCCGTACCCAAGCGCCGTCACGCAGTCGAGCCCCACGAGCACGTCGTAGTAGTAGTGGACGGGGTAGTGGAAGCGGTACCAGGGTTCGTAGCGGTCTCCCTGCTTGTGCAACTCCCGCTGGAGGAAGAATTCCGCGGCGAGCTCGACCGCGCGATGCATCCCCGCGGTCCACTTCTTCTGCGGATAGGCGGCGAACGCGCTCATCGGCTCCCACGAGTCGAGGTTCCGGCCGCTCCCGAAGCAGCTCCAGCCGCCGAGGTGGCTCGCGTTCCGGACCATCCACTCGAACGCGCTCCTGACCTTCGGGTGGTCCGCGTAGCCGAAGCGCACGAGGGCGCGGGCCATGTTCCCGGTCGTGCAGAGGTGGCTCGTCCTCGAGCCGTCGATCGCGAACCCTCCATCCTCGCGGGCGAACCGCTTGATCCAGAGCTCGCAGGCCTTGCGGATCCGCGGATCCTCCTTCGTCAACCCGAGGTCGGAGAGGATGAGCAGCATCCAGTTCGTGGAGAGGTACTTGGGACGGTACAGGCTCTCTTCGCCGACCCACCAGCCGCCCCGGTCCTGCTTGGACAGGAGGTCCGCAGCCCAGCCTCGCCCGCCGATCGCTTCCCTCGCAGAGAGGACTTCGGAATCATCTTCGGATTTCCTGAGGAGCTGCGTGAGCGCGAGGTACCGGATCGAAGGCTGGTCCTCCTGGAGCAGCCATTCCATGGTTGCGCTCCCTTTGCTGGACTTGCCCATCGCGATTCCCTCGGCCCGGGAGATAACTCGATCTCGGCCTAAGGTTGTGGACGTCGCCCGCGAGCGGCGCGAGCGTCGCGATCCCCGCCGACTGCCGTCATGGACCGGCGATTTCTTCCCTGATCTCCAAGCCTTTCGCCCTGAGTCGGCTCAGGTAACTTTCCGCGGACAGCTGCTCCGGAATCACGAGCCCGGTCCGCTGCACCTCTCCGTCCAGGAGCATCTCCGTCGCGGTGGCCCCTCCGGTCCCGACGAGGTAGGCCGTTGCGTTGGTGCCGTGAAGCCGGTAGGTGTCCTCGTAGGAAGCCATGGTCCACATCCTCGCCGTCGCCTTCCTGCCGTCCTTCTGACCCGTGACCTCGACGACGAAGCACGTGTGTCCCCGGATCTTGGCAGCGAGGTCGACCGGGGAGGGCATCGCCGCGGCGATCACGTCCATGGGCCGGATGCGGACCCCCCGGATGTCTACGGGCTCGAGACGGAGGAGACCGAGTTTCCGGAGGGTGCCAACGGCCTGGACGAGGGCGTCGTCCATGTGGATGTTGAACGACGCGTGCCGCAGGGTCGGGATGGCCATCGGAAGGAAGTAGGTCTCGTCATGGTTCGTCTTGTACACCGTGAGCGGTCCGACCGGCTCCGGAAAGGGGTAGGTCCGGCTCGAGCTCATGGGCGGGATGAACTCGATCCTGCCGTCGGCGAACACGGCGGCGGGGACGCTCATCTCGTCGAGCAGGTCGACGGGGGACCACACGGAGAAGAACTCGAGTCCCTCCACCGCACCGGTGTCGCCGTCGAAGACGTGCGCTTCGTCCGTGGTGTCAAACGTGCCGGCCAGATGCATCGCGAACACGTCCGAGATCCCGGGCTCCATGCCCATCCCGACGAGCGCCGCGATCCCGCCGTCCCGGCACATCTCTGCGGCGCGATCGAATTCCGGTCCCGTCCCGTCGAAGGGCATCCCGAAGTCCACGTAGTCGGTTCCGACCTTGGCGGCGGTCTCCAGGACGGTGCGGTTGAGCCGCCAGGGCATCGATGCGACGACGACATCGCAATCCTTGAGCAGGCGCCGCAGAACCTCGGGATCCGTTCCGTCGATGTTCCGGACGGAGGCTCTGCCGCCAGGGATCCGGGAGGCGAGGGCCTCGGCGGCATCCGTCCTCCTGTCGGCGAGGATCATATGGTTCACCTTGGGATGCCGCGCGACCTGCTCTGCGCAGACCAGGCCGCACACCCCGCATCCGAGTTGAAGGACGTCCATCCTATCCGGCGACGATCCCGGTACCCCTTATCGGAAGGGCCGGGTCTCCGACCGCCGGCCTCCGGCATCCTGGGAAGGCACTTAACGATTCCACTTGGCCATGGCGAGTATGGCCACGGTCGGGTCTTGAGTGGGCCCCTTCATGCCGGAAAACGTGGACAGAGACGGGCAGGAAGGATGAGGCAAGAGGGTTCACGGGGTGCAGGACCGGGGATTCGTGTCTACGACTCGATGAGCGTGAGGGGGTCTGCGGAAGTGAGCATGAACGGCTGGGTGTCGCAATACGCCTCCCACACCTCCCGGCAATCGCACACCAGGTCGTCAAACGAGGCTCGGAGGCCGAGGGAGAACTCCTCGATCGCGTCGACGACCTTGCGGTCGCATGAGCCGCAGTTGTGGGCTCCTCGGATCATGCCGCCTGCCGTCGGGTGGGACTTCACGTGGGCCTTGAGGTCCCGCGTCCGCTCCAGGACCTCGACGACGGACCACAGCCACGGAGGGCGGTACTCCCCGCGACGGAACAGGCGGTCCACGAGCGTGCGGCTCTGCACGTTGACCGGGTTGAAGGAGATCGTGTCGCTGTGCGGGTCGGCGTCGTGCCCGGACCGGACGGCGTCCTCGATCGCCTCGCGCTCCGTGAGGAAGGGCGGCTTGATCAGCAGGTAGGTCTTCACGGTCCCGCCGGCATCGTGTACGAGTCCCGCGGCTTTCGCGTGCTCCTTGAGTCCCCACACCTTGTTCACGCCGTACTGGAGCACGCGGTCGTTCGTGGACTCCAGGCCGAAGGCGACCTCGAGCTCGTCCACGAACGTCATCGCATGATCGAGCTGCTCCCGCCGCAGGAGGTGGCTCAGGGTCTCCACGATGACCTTGTCGCAGCGGTCCCCGAGTTCCTTCAGGATCCGCTCGCGCATCTCCGGCACGACCTCGTGGTCATCGAAGAAGTTCCCGGAGGTGTAGACCTTGACCATGGGCTGCCCGGCATGTTTCTTCAGGACGGCGTCGAGCTGGTGCTCGAGTTCCTCGGGGGAGACCTCCTGGGCCACGTCGTTGACGTAGCCGCACATGGAGCACCCGCTCGCCCGCGCCCAGTAGCAGCCGCGGGTGCGGAAGATGATCACCCACGCGTCGACCACCTTCGAATGGAGGAGGTCCTTCTCCGACCATGTGGAGATGTACTCCCGCGGGTCGAAGTGCCGCGGGTGGCGTTCGTCCTTCACGACCTGCTGGAGGCGCATGGGCCCAGGCTCGAAGGGCCGCCGTCGGAAAAACCTTCCTGCCTCACGCGCGCTCGCGCGTGGCCATCAGGCCCACGATCGCGCCGAGGGCGACGAACAGGAACGCGAAGAACCGGATCGCGAGGGCGTACTCGGGGGCCACGTTGATTCCGAGGTTCATCGAGAACACCGCGGGGGCCTCCACGAGGACGACCTCCGCGAGGAACAGGACGATGCCGAAGGCCACGAGCCCGATCCCCGCGTTCGGGTTCGAGTGGCGATGGGCGGAGACCGTGGGCTGGGCGATCGCCGCGGCGACGACGGGCCTCTCGACTTCCCGGACCATCGGCGCGGCTGCCACGGCCGCGGCGCCGTTCGGCCTCGGGAGGTCCGCAGGCGCGTACTTCCGGCAGGAGTCGCACCACCAGCGCTCGTACGGCTCGATCCAGCGGAGGGTCGTCCCGCACGTCGGGCAGGCGTTCTTCGCCCGCATCACGGGTGCGTACCGCTGGCAGAAGTAGCAGTACCACCGGCCGTACTGGGAGATGTAGCTGAGCTCGCGTCCGCAGGTCGGGCAGGGATGCTCGACCCGGGCCACCTCGACGGGCGTGACGACGATCGGGATCGTTTCGTGTGCCGCGGCCCGGGCGGGAGGTTCCTCCATGACGACAGATTGGGTCTGCGGTTGGGCCGTCGCGTACGCCGGGGTCTCCGGGGCTCTTTCCTTCGGAGGCGCCAGGGTCGTCGGCGGGGACACGCGTGAGACCGGTGCGGTCGGCGCTTCGACCCTCTCCTCCTTGGGAGTCGCCGCGACCGGGCTGGGTGCGGAGACCGGTCCCTCCGCCTCCGGCTGCGCTTCCGCCTCGAGGTCCTCGAGATAGTTCAGGAGCCGCTCCTGCAGCTGGTCCTTCGTCCCCGAGGGATCGAGGCCGTAGGCCTTACAGAGGTCCACGAGCTCGGGCTTCCGCAGGGAGAAGACCTTGAGACGGACGACGGCGGGCTTGGAAGACGCGAGGATCCGCATCGCCATCGAGGGCGGTTCGGCCTCCGGTTCGGCAGCCTCCTCGGCGGCCGGTTCTGGAGGCGTCGCGGCCGCCGGAACCGGCGCGACCTCTTTCAGCGCGGGCTCGGGCCGAGGCTCCGGTTCCGGCTGGGGAGCCGCAGGGGGTGTCAAATCGGGCGACGGCTGGGCGGCCGTCGCGGGAGGAGTCTCCGGAGCTTTCTCGGGAACGGTGGCGAGAGCGACGACGGGCTCTGCAGGCGTTGCCTCGGGCGCGGCTTCGGGCGCGGGAGCGGGTTCCACCGGAGGGAGCGTCTCCGGCGCGGCGGACGGAGGCACGTCGACGGCCGCGTAGGCGTTGCACCGGAAGCAATAGAACCGATCGTACTGGGAGACGTACGAGAGGACGCCGCCGCAGGTCGGGCAGGTCTTCGCCCCGCGGGCTCCGTAGCCTTCGGGAGCGTACCGCTGGCATTGGTGGCAGTAGTAACGTTGGTACTGCTCGAGGAAAGTGAGATCGCTGCCGCAGTTCGGGCAGGGGAGTTCGGTCACGCGACGTGCAGACCTTGGCCAAGGGGAATAAAGGCTTGGCCCCGGTTTCCGAATTTGAAACTAAGACGCGCCATCCGCCCCGCAGGCGTGCGGTAAACGCTTTTAGACCGCGCGTCCATGGACGCCGCGCGCCACCCTAGCTCAGTCGGTAGAGCAGCCGCCTTGTAAGCGGCAGGTCGGGAGTTCAATTCTCCCGGGTGGCTCTCTCCCACACATCCGATCCCTTGCCGTTTCCTCCGGGGATTGCACGTGCGCAGACCCTCATGCGTTATCGACGTCAGATGGAAAAGTCGTCATACTTAAATACGCCGTTATACAGTAGTCGTGCCGGACGCCAGGGACAGGCCCTTCTCATGATTCAGCCACAGGAAGTCGTCGTGGCCAAGCTGCTCCCCACGATCCGCGCGCGGCTCGCGCGGGAACTCCTCCGCACGTACCACATGAAGCAGACCCACGTGGCCCAGGCCATGGGGATCACCCAGGCCGCGGTGAGCCACTACAACACGCAGAGCCGCGGCGTGGACCAGGAGATGCTCCGCCGCTTCCCCGAGATCAAGAAATTCGTGGACGACCTCGCCATGCGGATCACGAAGGGCATGACGATGTCCGACCAGATCTCCACGATCAACGAGTTCTGCGTCGGCCTCATGCAGACCCAGCGCTTCTGCGAGTACCACAAGGGCCTCGGGGACGTGGACCCGACGTGCAACGCGTGCTTCCCGGCCCCTCCGAAGCCGTAGGCGTCAGTGGACGGGGATCTCCTTGATCCCGATCCCGTAGCGGCGGAACCAGCGGCCCACGTCCGCGGCCGTGACCGTGCGGCTCGCAGCCCTTCGTCGCCGTTTCTCCAGGGCCTTCGGCAGGCCCGCGTACGCGTCCTTCCGTCCGCGCAGGTGGGCCTCGGTCACCTGCAAGAACGCGAGGGACGCGCCGCCCGCAATCGGATAGCGATCGGGGAACGCGCGACGCCGCAGGGCCGCGATGTTCTTGACCGCGTTCCACGGGCCCGCGAGGACGACGTACCGCCACGGGTAGTTCTGCACGAGGTTCCAAATCCGGTTCCTCTCGCTCACGTACGTCTTCCAGGGAGAGTTCGGGCTCGAGGACGCGGAGAACTTGTGGTGGACGACGGATCGAGGAGCGAACCGGGCCTCCCAGCCCGCGAGGCGGAGGCGCCAGGCCAGGTCGAGGTCCTCCAGATACGCGACGAAGTCCGCGTCGTACAGGCCGACCGCCTCGAGCGCGTCCCGCCGGTAGAGGGCCGCGCCGCCCGATGCGCCGAACACGTCGACGTCGCGATCGAATTGGCCCTCGTCCCTCTGGAGCCAGCCGCGGTCCACTGCGGCGCCATCCCGCGTGATCCGCAGCCCGGCGGTGTTCAGGATCTCGGGGCGGTCCATGAGGAGCATCTTCGACGCGACGCTGCCCACGCGCGTTTCCTGCGCGGGGCGCACGAGGGCGGACAGCCAGTCCCGCTCCACGCGCGTGTCGTTGTTCAGGACGACCGCGTACGCGCACGCGGGATCCCGCAGCGCGTGCTCGAAGCCCGCGTTCATGCCGCGGGCGAAGTGCCGGTTCTCCGGCAGGGCCAGGAGCTCGGCCTCCGGGAACGCGTCCCGGACGATGTCCCGCGAGCCGTCCGTGCTCGCGTTGTCGACGACGAGGACGCGGTAGTCCGCGTAGTCCTGGTCCAGGGCGGACCGGAGGCACTCCCGGATGAACGTGGCCCCCTGCCAGTTCAGGACGATGACCCAGGCACGGCCGGACAACGGACCGCAGAACGGGCGAGGAGATAGAAAGGTTATGGGCTCAGGCCGCGCGCAGGAGCCGGAGGGATTCTCGGAAGGAGTCCACGCGGGCCTCGAAGAGCCAGCCCAGGGCCTCCGTCTTCGCGCGGGACCGCATCCACTCTGTGAGGGACGTGAGAGGGAACAGGACGAACACGTCGAGGAGGAGGTAGAGCCGCTTGCGGCGGTAGTTCCTCATGCAGACGAGGGTTCGGTTCCTCGCCATGTAGAACATGTACGTCCGGCTCGAGGCACGCTCCCTGCGGATCGCGGAGTGGTGGGCCACGCTCGAGGGCGCGTACTCGATCCGGTGGCCCGCGGCCCGCACCCGGTGCCCGAGATCCAGATCCTCCCCGTACATGAACAGCTCCCCCGCGAAGCCCCCGAGCTGCCGCAGCACGTCCGTGCGGACCGCGAGGGCGCAGCCCGAGACCGCGTCCGTCCGGCGGTCCCCTTCGTGAATCACGCACACCCCGCCGTAGAGGATCTCCAGGGCCGCCGCGTACAGGCCGGGTCCGTCGCCCTGCAGCACGCGGCTCCCCGCGAGGGCCACGGCAGGGTTCCGCTCGAAGGCCGCGAGGAGCTCCCGCAACCACGACGGTTCCGTGATCGTGTCCGGGTTGAGGAGGACGAGGACAGGCGCCCGCGCACGGCCTGCGGCCTGGTTCACCGCAGGGGCGAACCCCAGGTTGCGCTCGTTCCGCAGCAGGGTTAGGAGGGGGAAGCGGCTGCGATAACCCTCGACGACATCCACCGTTCGATCGCCCGACGCGTTGTCGACGAACAGGACCTCGAAGGCGGAGGGAGGAAGGTCCTGCGCCAGCAGGGAGTCGAGGCACCGGCCGAGCACCTCGGCGCTGTTGTATCCCACGAGGACGATGCTCGCGCGCGGGGCGGTCGGTGCGCTCATCCGGGGCTTCGCCCTCCGTGGATCGCCCGCTCGTACACGGGCGCGTAGGCGTCCACGATCGCGTCCCAGGCGTAGCGTTTCTCGACGAGCTCCCGGCCCGCGCGGATCATCGCCTCCCGGCGGATCGGGTCCGCGAGGAGGGCGGCCATCGCTTCCGCGAGCGCGGCCGGGTCCTCGGGCGGCACGAGGAGCGCCTCCGCGGACGTGCACGCGTCGGGGATTCCGCCGACCGCGGTCGCCACCACGGCCACGCCCGCCGCCCACGCCTCGAGGATCGCGATCGGAAAGCCCTCGAACCGCGAGGGCAGGACGAACGCGTCCGCGGTCTGGAGCATCAGGAGGAGCTCATGCCGAGGCAGGCTCCCGCGGAAGAGCACGAAGTCCTCGACCCCCCGCGCCTTCGCCAGATCCTGGAGCCGGAACCTCAGGGGCCCGTCTCCGACCACGACGACCGCGAAGGGCTCCCGGGTCCTGGGCCGCGCGAGCGCCGCCGCCTGGACCAGGAGGTCGATCCCCTTCTGGGGCACGAGCCGCGCGACACAGAGGAAGCGGAACGGACCGCCGTGGGCCATGTGGCCCTTGAACTCGGACGGGTCGATCCCGTTCGGCACGAGCGTGGCCTGCGGGAAGCCCGCGCCCCGGAGCGCCTTCACAGAGGCCGTGTCCACGGAGGTGATTGCGGCGTAGCCGCCCCGCACGATGAGGGACTTCTCGAGACGTCCAAGCGGGGACCTCGGGCCGCGGGCCGTGAACCAGACCCCGTGGCACGTCAGGACCGTCGGGATCCCGAGGGCCCGCGCGGCCTGGGCCACGGGCCATCCGACGTCGACCGCGTGGGCGTGGACGACGTCCGGGCGCAGCCCGGGCAGATGCTCCCGCGCCCAACGGCCGAGGGCCCGCATCGCCCACACCCGCCGCACGCCGATGCGGTCGAGCTGCGCGGGGCGCTGCACGGGGCCCGCCAGGTGGACGTGCTCGGAGGCCTCGACGCCCGCCGCGCGGTATGCGAGGACGTCCACCTCGTAGCCCTTCCGCCTTTGCGCTGCGGAGAGCCCCGCGACGGCCGTGGCGTCCCCGCCTGGCACGGGCGGGAGCTTCTTCGTCACATGGAGGACCCGCACGGCCGCGGGCATGCCCGGACAGGCGGATAAACGCCGCGGCTCACGGCGCGAGGCCCCAGTCGATCCAGTACATCTGAGCGAAGCCGTCGTCGTAGACCTTCACGAAGGGCTCCGAGGAGAACTTCTCCAGAGACGCGGCGGGCATCGGCAGGGCGGGGTCCCAGGGCTTGAGCTGCACGCCCGCGGCGAGATCGCGGTCGATCCACACGTAGCTCACGTCGAACGTGCCCGAGGGGGTCTCGAGCCGCACGAGTCCGGGACGGGCGCCGGCGAAATCCGCGGCGAAGAAGGGCGAGGCCGTGGTGTCCCACGTCGCGTTCACGCCCGCGAAGCCGAAGAGAATCGTGGACGCGCGGTGGTCCGCCGCGACGAGGCCCGTCACGTGATCGCGGGCCCAGTACGCGCCGTCGAGGGACGCGGCCTGCGTGCCCTCGTCCCAGCCCGCGAGGACCGCGGGCGGCGGGATCGCCGTCGCGAACGTCCCGGCGAGGAGGACCGCGACGGCCGCGAAGGCCAGTCCCTTCTGCGCGCGCCCCGCGGCGGCCAGGGCGACGAGCCGGGTGAGGCCGATCCCCGCGAGGATCGCGAGGGGCACGACGAGGTACTCGATGTGCCGGTAGGGGATGAGCACCTGGGTCGCGACCGCGGTGCCCAGGAACGTGGACGCGGCGAGCGCGAGGAACCACGCGGACACGTCGAGCCCGCGGCGCAGGAGATCGGCGTCCCTGCGGCCCGCGGCGGCGAAGGCGACGAGGAGCAGGAGGGGCGCGAACAACGCGATCGTGAGGGGCGAGACCGCGACGCCCGTCCCGGGGATCGAGACCACGGCCGCGAAGCCCGCGGTCGCGAACTCGAAGGCGACCGCGGCACCGTACATCGCCGCCGCGAGTCCCGCGCCCGAAACACGAGGACGGTACCGCCACGGCCGTCCCCGGCGAAGGACCACGACGATGACGAGGAGGGCGAGCACGAGGGGGAACGCGGCAAGGGGGGCCCACCACGGTTCCACACTCACCGCATGGAGGAGATTGTCGCGGAAGGGGACCGCGTAGCCGAACCAGAAGCCGAAGATCGCGGCGAGGAGGAACGCCTCGAAGCTGAGCTCTCGCCGGAGGCCGTCCGTCCAGACGATCGGCCGGACGAGAGACCGGAGGATCGTGGCCGCGAGGACCGTGATCAGGAGGAAGTATGCGGCGAGGTGGTGCGTGACGACGAGTGCCGCGGACAGGGGGACGAGGGCGGCGAGGGCCGCAGGTTCCTTCCGCAGGCGAAGGAAGAGGGCGAGGGTCGCGAACACGAGCAGGTCGCCGAGGGTCGAGGGGGCCGTGTGGGAGGTCGCGTAGGCGTGGGGCATCGCTCCCGCGACGAGGGCGGCGGCGAAGAGGGCGACGCGGTCGTCGCGGCTCACGTCCGCCGCGATGAGGAAGACGGGCAGGACCGCGAGGGCGCCGAGGACAGGCACGAGCAGGTCCAGGACCGCCGTGAGCTCGGCGCCGCCCAGGGCGACGACGGACGCTTGCGCGAAGAACATGCCCGGGAAGTACGGGTACGTGATCCCCCAGCCCGCGTACGCGGTCGGGATCGCGCCGCGCGCGTCCAGGCTCCGGAGGAGGGCGTAGTACTCCCCGATGTCCGAGCCCCAGTAGAGGTTCCCGAGGAGCGGCCACAGGCGGACGGCCACGGACGCGAGGACGATGGCCGCGAGGGCGAAGGCCGTGGACCGCCTCACACGGGCGCCAAACCGGGGGCGGCTACTTGAGGGTTGTCCCCCGCGGCTCCACGCGGGCCGCGAGGTCGCAAACTATTTCTCGCCCGGTCATCTTGCCCGGCTCCGTGACCGAGCGGTGCCCCCGATGTTACGCCGAGCTGTCGGCGGACGCGACCTGGGTCTGCCCGGCGTGCGGGTACACGCTCCGCACCCCCATGGTGGCCAAGGTGGGCATCCTGTTCATGCTCCTCGGGCTCCTCCTCCTTGGAGCCTACGTGATGGGCCCGGACGCGATCGGCCTGATGTCCGGGGCGATTCCGACGGACCTGGCGAGGCTCATGGTCGACAACTTCGCGCTCCTGGTCGCGGGGACCTTCGCCCTCGGCATGTTCCTGACCGCGGTGGGCGCGCTCGTCGTGCGGCGCGCGCGGACGCTCGCGGCGGCGGCCTAGAAGAAATCGTCGAGCTTGAGGTCCTGCGTCTTGTCGCTCGTGAAGAGCGAGGCGATCGCCTCTTCGATGAGGTCGATCCGTTGCCGAAGGTAGTTCGACACCTCGAACTGCGTGCTGATCCTCTTCGAGATCTCCAGGTACTTCTTCACGGAGCTCTCGTGGACGGTGAGGGTGAGGTTCCCGCCGCAGGCGACGCAGCGTCCGCGCAGGGGGATGCGGCGGTACTTCTCCCCGCACTTCGTGCAGCGCACCTGCTGGCTCGAGAAGGCCTTCAGGTTCCCGATCAGGTCGGGCAGGAAATGGTGCACGACGATCCGCGCGACCACGTCGTTCGGGTCCACCGCGCGGATCTTCAGGGCGAGCTCGAGCTGCGCGTCGATCTTCTCGACCATGGATCCCTCGCCGTACGCGGACGCCAGGGGGCCCGCGGACACGTCCGTGGTCTCGTGGCTGTAGGCGAAGCCCTCGTACTGCAGGACGCTCCCGATCCTCTTGCTCACCGTGTCCACCTGGGGCTCGACCTCCTTCGGGTGGGCGAAGCGCAAGGCGGCCTCGTACAGGGCCACGGGATAGGTGGCCGCGAGGTCCAGGTTGTGGGCCTCCTTGTCGATCTCGTTCGGGTCGATCCGGGTCGTGAGGACGAGGGGCGCGTCCATGAGCCCGCCCCGCTTGTCCGGGAGGAAGGACCGGGAGAAGTTGATCAGACAGTCCATGAGCAGGATGAGGGAGTCCTCGTCCCCGTCGCAGTTCCGCCGCCGCGCGGCGATCAGGTAGGGGTGCGCGAAGCACGCCTGCGCACGGGTGAACCCGACGATCCGCGCGAGGACGCCGCCGCTCGTGTGCGGGGCCAGCGTCACGACGAGCTGTCCGAGGAGATCCTCCGCGGACGAGGCGTTGTAGAAGCGCGGGAGGCCGTACAGCTTCTCCAGGAGGTCGTCGACGAACCGCGCGACGCGGACGAGGTATTCGCCGCAGGATTCCGCGATGAAGATGTCCTGTGGGCGCAGCTCGACGACCTGGTCGTCCCGCTCGAGCGGCGCGCCGTGCGTGTCCTTCGCGTAGCCGAGGCGCCTCGCGATCTCCACGGTGATGCCCGCCTCCCTCGGGGTGAAGTGGGTGAGGGGCAGGTTCGTCATGTCGTAGCGCGTCGTCCCGTCCTTGAAGACGAAGATCTCGTGCTTCGCGCGGAGGATGCCCTTCTCCAGGGGCTCCGGGGTCTTCGTGCGGGAGATCATCCCCTGGACGGCCTTGATCTCCGGGGCCTTCGTCTCCCCGAGGTTGTCGAGGGCCTGGCGCAGGACGTCCGCGAGGGGGAGGCGCTGCCGCGACGGCCCGTTCCGCGGAACCGTGTGGCCTCCGCAGGAGCATCGCGGGAGGAACCACCGCTTCCCGCACTTCGTGCAGACGCGGACGCCGACCTCCACCTCGATCGTCTCCTTCCCGATCGCCTCGGACAGGAGGCGCTGCGGGCCGCCCTCATGGCCGATCGGGAAGAGGGCGTGGGGCGCGGGCTGCATCTTCCGCGGGGCCGCCTTCTCGGGGCGGGCCATCCGCGCACCGATCCGGGTGGGCCCGCGGGCCTTCACGGGGAATCCCGCGAGGGACGAGACGAACGCGAGCGGGTCCTCGGTTTCGGGGATCGGTCCCGCCGAGAGCTTCCCCTCCTGGGCCGCGATCCCCAGGCAGGCGAGGAAGGCCTGCGTGTGGCGCTCGAGGGTCACGCCGCCCGCGTGGACGCGGAACGGTGCGCCGAGGCGGACGAGGAGTTCCCGGATGTCCTCGTCCCCGGGGAGGGCGAGCTTGCCGTCCGCGAGGGATCCGTGCGCGGCGACGAAGTCGCGGAGCCGCCGCAGTTCCTCGCCGGTCAGGTCGTGCCAGAAGAGGTTGAACCGGGGATGGAGCGGCACGCCGAGGGAGCGGGACCACGCGAGCGCCTGGGTCGCGTCCGCCGCTTCCCATCCGGCCGGGAGGTGGCCGAGCTTCTCCCGCAGGAGCTGGCCGTACCACTCGAGGGAGAAGGCCCCGGGCATGAGCACGTGGTTGTTCTCGAGGAATTCGCCGAAGGGCACGAGAATCTCTCCCAGATCCGTGATGACCCGGACCTCGGGCCCGAGGCGCTTCGCCATCGCGGCGTCCATGACCTCGACGAGGTCCCCGGATTTCAGGACGACGAGGGGGCCCTCGATGCGGTCGCAGGGCGTGACGGCCCCCGCCTTCCCGGGGCGCTCCGTCTTGATCTGCGTGCCGACCGCGATGAAGTCGTCCAGGATGTGCATCGTCGCGGGATGGAGCGCGAGGGCCGCGAGGCCCGTGGCCCTCGTCCGCCCGTAGCGGAGTCGGAGCCCGCCGGCGCGGCTCGGATGACAGAGGACGGGTCGGCCGCCGACGATGTTCTGGATGAACTTCTCGCTCGGCTCCACGCCGACGTCGTCCTTCATGTCCTCCGGGTGGCCCGCCTTGCCCGTCAGGTATTCGGCGATGAACTCCCAGCCGTCGATCCCGAGCTTCTTCACGTGCTTCTGGATCTTGGGCGCCTTCAGGCACAGCCCGTCCGCGATCACGAGGCACGCGCCGCCCCGGATGCGGTTCGTCTCGATCCGCGGCAGGTCGCGGTGGCCGCTGATCTCCGCCTCCTCCGTGCCTTCGCCGTTCAGGCCCACGGGGCAGTTCGAGACGATCAGGGAGATCTCGTCGTCCGTCGGGGTGTACTGGAGGTGCTGGATCTGCTTGTAGAGCGGGATCTCCTCCTTGAATCGCTCGACCTCCTCCCGCGTGGGCTGGTAGCGCCCGATCCCGAGCTCCCGCCGGACGATGTCCGCGATGAGGACGCTCAGGGCCTGGCCGGTGCCGCCCGCGGAGCGGATCGGCCCCGCGTAGTAGAGGTCCACGTAGGACGAGCCGTCCCGGTTCCGCTTGATCTTCACCCCCGCGAGGCCTTCGAGCGGGGCCACGAGGATCCCTTCCGTGAGGATCGCGAGGCCCACGCGCACGGCCCGATCGACCGCCTTCTCCTTGTTCGGCGCGGGCCGTTGGGCCATCTCCTTGGCCACGAGGATCGCGAGCTCCTCCCGGTCGTGCTTCTTCGCGAGCTCGCGGATGCGGCGCGCCACGCCCTCGACGTCGTACTCCTTCAGCAGCCGTTCGACGCGCGAGGCGAGGTCCTCCGTGAGCGGGATCTCCACGTCGAGCTCGGGGTCGAACCCCTTCGCGCGCGCCGCACGCGCGACGCGGTACGTCGTCTCCACGCCGTCCAGGAGCCTGCGGAAGTAGTCCTTGACGTCCTCGGATGCGACGGGGGAACTCATCGAAACCCTCCAAGAAAGGAGTGCGGGCGGCCGTATCCGGTGTGCCCCGTATATCCCTTTTGTTGCCTGCGCCGACACATGCCTCGCCGGACAAGTTTATTCTCCACGGACGTGTGCGACGAAACCGTGCTCGAGGCGAAGGACCCGAACACGTTCCGCAAGGAGGTCCTCGAGTCGGACCAGCCGACGGTCGCGCTCTTCTGGGCGACCTGGTGCCCTTTCTGCCGAAAGTTCAAGCCCGAGTTCGACCGGCTAGCGGCGGCGAAGCCCTGGCGCTTTGTGAGCGTCTACCTCGACGACGAGTCGAACCCGCTCTGGGACGATTACGCGGTGGACGTCGTCCCGACCCTCGTCCTCTTCCGGGGCGGGGAGCTCGTCGAGCGGGAGGACGGCGTCCTCGGGTACGGCCTCGACCGGCGCATGGTCGACGACTTCGTCCACCGGGTGTCCGTGAAGCTTCCCTGAGGGAAATGCTCTCAGCCCCGATTCTCAGGTCGGCACGTTTTTAATGCATTTCCCTCGATGGAAAACCGTGCGCAAAGTGAAGAGCGGAATCTATGGACTCAACCCGCTCTTGGACGGGGGCTTCAACGAGAACTCGACCACCGTCGTGATCGGGCGATCGGGCGCGGGCAAGACGACGATCGCCACGCAGTTCATCCGCCGCGGGCTCCAGGACGGCCAGGAGGGCGTCTTCGTCTCCCTGGACGAGAACAAGGAACAGATCATCCGCGAGGCTGTGGAGATGGGCTGGTCCGACATCCTGGACTACCTGGACGACGAGCTCCTCGTCTTCATCGACGCGTCCGGGCGGGAGTTCTCGAACTTCATCCGGAAGGAGCTGCCCTCCTTCGTCGGGGACTGGAAGGGGAGCAACGCGCGGATCGTGATCGATCCCCTGACCCCGGTGATGTGGTCCACGAAGGACCTCTACGAGCAGCGGGACCTGATCGGGTTCATGTTCAAGCAGACGCGCAAGGTCGGCACGGTCCTCTGCACCCTCGAGGACCACGGGCAGGCGGACCTCGCGGGCCCGGAGACGGTCATCCCGATGTACCTGGCGGACTGCGTGATCCACCTCCGCTTCGACCACAACGACTCCAAGCACGTGCGGCAGCTCCAGGTGATCAAGTGCCGGAACAGCCGCCATGACCAGGAGGCCCATCCGTACGAGATCCTTCGCGGGCTCGGGATCGTGCTCGAGGGCGTGGACGCGCATCGTTCCGTGACCGCGAAGGCGCCCTCCCAGCTCCGACAGCTCCTCCTCACGCGCGCGCTCCCGAAACACGTGCGCGAGCACCTTGAGAAGTCCCTGGACGGGCTCACGGACGACGACTTCCGCGGCTTGAAGGCGGACCAAGTCCTCGAGCTCATCCTCCAGGAGTACCAGCAGGGTGGCTGAGATGGCCCGGGGTCTGGGCCGGGCCCTGCAATCGGTCCTCGCCCAGGAGGGCCCCGGGGAGGACCTGGAGATCGAGGGGCCAAGCCTCGCGAACGCGCGGCGCCGCTCCCTGTTCCGGTACCTCTGCCTCCGGCCGTGCGCCCGCGTGGGCGAGATCGGGCGGGCCTTGTCCCTGAGCCACGCGACGGTGCGCTGGCACGAGCGGGACCTGATTGAGAAAGGCTACCTGGAGTTCGACGCGGGCCACGTGTTCCCCCGCGGGCTCATCGACCCCGAGGACTCCGGCCTGTTCGTTCTCCTCACGGCCCCCGCGCGGTCCGCGGTCCTCCTCGCCTGCTTCTCCGATCCCGGCGTCTCCCTCCTGGACCTCGCGGGCCGCGTCAAGCTCTCCCGGCAGAGCACGAGCAAGGTGGCCTCCGAGCTGTCCGATCTGGGCCTCGTCTCCCTCGTGGAGGACGGCCGCTTCCGCCGGCACTATCCCACGGACCTGATGAACCGCAAGCGCGACGCGAACGTCCCGCGGGCGAAGGCCTTCGCCCACGCCTTCGTGCGCCGCCTTGCGGACGACGCGCTCTCGCCGGAGCTCTTGCGGGACGAGGGCGGCGTGATCCTCGTGCGGTTCGGCACGAGTTCGAAGCGGGTCGTGCTCGACCTGCCCTTGGATCCTTACGCGACCGTGTGGCGCTCCGGGCGCTGAGCGAGACATGGTAACGGATTGGCTATTCACCATGATTCGCGGGATACAACCCCTTTATTAAGGGAGGCCCACGGCCAATCCGAACATGGACGAGAGCTACCTCGAGTGGCTACGATCCCTCCCCGGTCTCACCCCCGCGAAGGTGCGCAAGGTGGCGGAGCGCTTCCCCACCTTCGAGCATCTCCGCGCCGCCCGCCCCGAGGAGCTCGCGTCCGTGGAGGGCCTCACGTCCGAAGACGTCGAGGTCCTCCACCACCTTCCCCGGAGCCCGCCGGGCCGGGACGCCTCCGGTCATCTCTTCCTTTGCCCCGAGTGCGGCTCGTTCGCCGGAGCCTCGGCCCGGAGCTGTCCCTTCTGTGGCGTCGCCTTCGAGGACGCCTCCGAGGAGACCCCGGCCGTCGAGGGCCTCGACGAGTTCCTCCGAGAGGGGGAGTCCCTTGCGGTCCTGTGCTCCCGGTGCGGTGCCGCCATGGAGAAGGGCGCGACGCGCTGCCCCGTGTGCCGGCGCGAGTACACGCAGGCCGAACTGCGGCTCCTGCCCGGCATGGAGGCGTCCCTCGAGACCGCGTCCCGGTTCTGCCCTCGCTGCGGGGCCTACCTCTTCGCGGATGAGGCCGAGTGCGCGATCTGCGGCGTGGATGTCCTGCGTGCGGGCGAGCCCGCGGGCGCCCACAACGGGAAGGGCCTGAGCCACGGGTTCCTGAGCCGCTGGCAGCACGTCTCCGAGGCCGCGCCCCAGACGGAGGCGGAGCGCCTCCTGGAGGAGCTGGAGCGGTACGAGAAGCTTCTCGACGCCGACCCCGCCCTCGAGCGGGGGTGGGCGAAGCGCGGGCGCCTCCTGGCGAAGATGGGCCGCGCGGTCGAGGCTGTTGAGTCCCTCGCGAAGGCCGCGGACCTGGAGCCCGCGCGCGACGAGGAATACCGCCTCGAGGTTCTGGATATCCTGCGGGCCAAGGGCGACATGTCCTTTCTGCCCTCGCGCTGGCAGCAGCCCGCGGCGACGGCCGCCCCGCGGCAGGTCGACGCCCGCCTCGTCGAGGCGCTCGGCCACTACGAATCCCTGCTGCGCGCCGACCCGTCCTCGATCGTCGCCTGGCGGACGAAGGGCGAGATCCTCGAGCGCCTCGCTCGGCCCGTGGAGGCCCGCGAGGCCTTCGACCGCGCGACCTGGCTCGAGGGCCACGAGGACCAGTCCCTGAAGGCGAGCCTCTCCGGCCTCCAGACGACCGGCCCAAGGCCCTCTCTGTCTCCGTCCCGCGCGTCTGGCGGGCGGAACGGGCACACGAACGGCCGGACGAACGGTCGCACGAACGGCCGCGTGAACGGCCTCGCGGAGGGCCGCGTGAACGGCCTCACGAACGGCGCGGTGAACGGCCTGGGCCTGGGAGGTCTCTCCCGCGGCGAGGGCCGGACGAACGGCCTCGTGAACGGGAACGGCTTCACGAACGGGCGCCGGGGCCGCTACACGCCCCGCACCGTCCCGTCCCAGCCCCACTGGGCCCGATCCCTCGTCGGGATCGCCGCGGTCGTCGCGCTCATGGTCCTCGTCCCGATCCTCGCGAGCATCCTCTCCCCGTCTCCCGCGACGCCAAGCGCGATCCAGATCGACCGCGACTTCGGAGAGTGGTCGCAGCTCACGGCCTACGTGAACGCGCCGCCCTCGAACCTGAACAACCCCGACATCAACCTCCTCGAGGTCAAGGTCTCGACGGATCCCTACAACCTGTACGTCTACGCGCGGGTCCAGGGCACGCTCTTCCAGGCCCCGTGGACGAACGGCACGGAAAGTCTCCTCGTCTTCGTGGATGCGGACCGCAACGGGCCCACGGGCTACCCGATCGGCGGGCTCGGGGCCGACGTGCTCGGCCAGGTCAGCGGCTGGGACGGGCAGCTGCAGACCGCGGGCCGCTTCCGGTTCAACGGCACTTCGTCGAACGACTTCCGCCAGTTCCTCTCCGACCAGTCCATGGCCGCGGCCGCGGCGGGCTCCCAGATCGAGATGCGGATTCCCCTGGACACGGACCCGGCCCAGGCGCGCGTCCTCGTGTCCGCGGCGGACAACCGCGGGAACCGGGATTCCATGGTCGGGCTCATCCAGCCCTCCCGGCCGACCGTCGTCGTCGCGCAGCGGACGGTCGCGCCCGCGATCCTGACGAACCTCACGACGCCGGTGCTCCGCGCAGACCTGACCCCCATGGGCGGCACGCCCTTCGTGAGCGGCCTGAACCTCACCCGCTCGGGCACGTCCGCAGACCCGCTCACCCTGTCCGCGTACCGGGATGACGGCAGCGGGACCTTCGACGCGGGGGACGTCCTCCTGGGGACCGCGGCCCTCGCCGGGCCTCGGGTGCGGCTGCCCCTGAACCTGAGCCTTTCCTCCTCGGCGACCCTCTGGGTCGTGGGCGCGTGGACGACCATGACTCCCGAGCAGACCTTCGGCCTCCAGATCGCCGACGTCGTGGGGAACGGGACCGTGAGCCTGCGGGCCCCCGAGACGACGTTGGACTACCTGGCACGCGCCCCCTCGAGCCCCATGGTCGACGGCGCGTTCGGGGACTGGGCCGGCCGAGCCTACGGGCAGGACCTCCTGGGCGACGTCGTGAACCGCTCGGGCAACCTGATCTACAACGCGAACGTGGACCTCCTCGCCACCGCGGTCGACGTGGCGGCGAACTTCACCGGCTTTGCCCAGGTGGACGGCCGCATGCTCGGCGGGGAGGACATCCCGAACGACGTCCAGCGACCCATCCCGTCGACGGGCGGCAACAACACGACGATCCCGGGGCCCTACATCCCGCAGACCGGGGTCGACGTCATGTACACCTACGTCGACGCGGACAACTCGACCGCCACGGGTCTCTGGGCGTCCGTGGAGAACCGGACGTACGGCTTCGACGATGTGCTGGCGGTCATCGGCCGCAACGGCGCGATCACCTCGAGCGGGCTGTATGCCTACGCGCCCGCGAACAACACGAGCTGGCGGTTCGTCGCCCCGCTCCGCGCGGCCCTGGACGCCCACCGCGTCGAGTTCGAGGCGGACGCGGGCCGGATGAACCTCTCCGCAGGCTTCCGGGTCGTGTATTACGCGACGGACTGGCGGCTCCAGTACGACGTGGCGCTGCCCGACGCTGCGGTCCGGCTCTTCTCCCTCTCCTCCCTCGCGATCGCCACGAGCGTCGTGATCAACGAGGTCTCGCCTTCGCCGAATCCGGAGTGGATCGAGGTCGCCAACCCGACCGGGGTGAGTGTGAACATCGGAGGTTGGACCCTCGCGATCCTGAAGGGCGGGCGGCCGTCCACGGTGTACACCTTCCCCGCAGGGACCATCCTGGGGCCCTTCGGCTCCGGGTCGGAGTACTTCGTCGCGGTGCCGCCCAAGAACTCCCTGCCGAACGGGAACAACCAGGTCTTCCTGGTCAACGGCCTCGTGACGGTCGACACGACGTCGTACACGGCGAGCGTGGGCGGGGCGCAGACGTGGTCGCGGTTCAAGGACGCGTCGACGGGCCAGCCCACGGACTCGAACAACGACGCCGTGGACTTCTACATCTCCGTGGGCCCCACCCGCGGCCAGCCCAACGACCGCACCCGGCCGATCTTCGCGGTCTCGAAGACGGTGAGTGCGGCCCGCGCGACCCCGGGCGACCTGCTCACGTACTCGATCTACTACAACAACACGGGGGACGGGGTCGCGAAGTTCGTCTGGATCAACGACACGCTTCCCGCGGGCGTCACGTACGTGAGCTCGAGCCTCCCGCCCGCCTCGATCGTCGGATCGACCGTGGGCTGGGTCCTCGGGAACGTGGCCCCGGGAGCGCACGCCTTCACCGTGACGGTCCAGGTGAACGGGAACGGGGCCGACGGCTCCCTCCAGTCGAATCGCGTCACCCTCGCGTACACGGACCAGCTGCGGCGCATGATGGCGTCCAGCCAGGCCTGGGCGAACTTCACCGTGACCCGGCCCGCGATCACGATCGTGAAGACCGTCTCTCCGGCGAGTGCGGTCGCGGGCCAGACGGTGACCTTCACGATTTACTACAACAACACGGGCTCCTCACCGGCGGGCAGCGTCTCTATCGTCGACACCCTTCCGAGCGGGTTGAACTACACAGGCAGCAGCCCCGTGCCCACGGGTGTGAGCGGCCGCACCTACTACTGGAACTTCACAAACGTGGCGCCCGGGGCGCACAGCATCACGATGACGGCGCTCGTGAGCTCGACGGCCACGGGGACGCAGCTCGTGAACTGGGCCTTCCTGAACTACACCTCGATCCGCGGTTACGCCCTCCAGGGGAGCGCGTCCTCCGTGATCGTCGCGATCCCTGAGCTGAGCGACTTCCTCTTCGTGGCCGCGGTCCCCTCCCTGATCCTCGGCCTGCGGATGCGGGCGCGCCGCAAGGCCGCCGCGGGAAACGCGGAGAGCGAGTAGGCGCGTCCCGTGCACCCGGGCTTTGGACGGGTGGGCGCCAGCCTCTCGCGAGGGCGGCGCTTTCGCCGAAAGAGAAGGAAAGGGAGTGGCTGACAGCGTTCCATGAGCCGGCGGCCGTTAGAGCGCCACGGTTCGTCGTCCACCACAAGGGTGGACGGCTAGCGTGACTAGGTCGTCGGCCCAAGCCCCGGTCAGGCCGGGGCGGGCTTCCCGCGGGCTCGCGCACCGCAGTAATACAGGGAACGTGGGCGGGCTTAACTTCCGGGTTCGGGATGGGACCGGGTGTATCCCCGCCGCTTTGGCCGTCAAACCACTGCTGGGGCAACCCAGAGCCGACGCGCTATTTCAGAGTTTTGGTCCTACGCGCGGGGCAGGACCGCGCCGAGGAAACCCAAGAGCAGGTTCCCCGCGAGGAAGGCGATGAGGAACCCGCCCAGGAGGGGCACGAGGAAGGGGACTTGGGGCTGGATCCACGCCCGCGCGACGCCCGCGGCCCTCAGCTTCTCGGCTTCCTCCTTCGGGTCCCGCCCGCGACGCGGGAAGAGGACCAGGACGTGCTCCCCCTTCGTGTCGATTCGCTCCATGAGCCAGACGTGAGCCGGGAGCGAGGCCAGGTCCGCCCGGGTGCCGAAGAGGGCCTGGGGGAGCTCGAGGTCGCCGCGGACCGCATTGATTGCGAGGTACGCGAGGGGGACCGCGAGGAAGAGCACCGCGGCATCGATGAGGACGACGAGGGAGAAGGGGAAGACGGGCTCGATCGCACCGCGGACGCGGGGATCGAGGACGAGCAGGGGGAACGGTTCCGCGTTCGGGTACAGGGGCACGAGGAGGGTGAGGGCGATGAGCCCTTTCGTGTCCGCGCCGCCGTGGAGAAGGCCCAACTGGTACATGCCCTGATACACGAGGACCATCGTCGGCAGGGCGAGGAGCGCCGCGAAGGCGCCGAGCTCACCCGAGCCCGTGGCGGCCGCGAGGAACCCCGAGCCTACGACAAGGGCGGCCGCGACAGCGAACCACGCGAGCCGCGCGGGCCGCAGGTGGAGGCCGTCCTCCTCGACGAGCGGGTTGCCGTAGAAGATCGCGTAGAAGAGGATCGCGGTCGCCGCGACGAGCCCGTAGCGGGGGAGACCCGCGGACCCCGCGGCAAGCTCCGCGACCAGGACCGCGACGCCGATCGTCCCGAGGGCCACCCACAGGGGGTCACGCACCCGCCGCGAGCGCAGGTCCATCCCGGCCGCGACCGCGAGGAACCCCGTGCCGATCGCGAGGCGCGCGGCCGCGAACGCGTCCACGCCGGCGCATCGGGGCCTCCTTATTTCAAGGGTTCGACCTGAGTCGCGATTCGGACCGCGCGACGAGCAGCTCGGAGTCCTCGGGGAGGTGCGCGCATGCCGCGAACCGACTCCAAACGACTAAATACACCCTGACAAATCTCAATCCCTCGGAAGGATCGACGGCCTCGCTCCGCGGTCGGACGCACATGATGGAACCTCGAAGGATGAAGGTGAAGATCTGCCTCGTGGGCGAGCACGCCGTGGGCAAGACCTCCCTCATCAAGCGCTACGTGCTCAACGAGTACGACGACCGCTACATCGTCACCCTTGGCGCGAAGGTCTCCAAGAAGGAGATGCTCCTCACCCCGAAGGGCGGGGGACCGATCCAGATGGACATGACAATCTGGGACATCATGGGATCGAAGGGCTTCCGCGAGCTCCTCCGGGAAGCCTACTTCCACGGGGCCCAGGGCATCCTGGCCGTCGCGGACATCACCCGCTACGACACCCTCGAGGACCTGGACTCCTGGGTCGAGTCCGTGTTCCGCACGGTCGGGGAGATCCCCGTGACGTTCACGGTGAATAAGGTCGACATGAAGGACCAGGCGGCCTTCGGCGAGGAGCAGCTGAAGCAGGCCACGGAGGCCTTCGACGCGCCCTACTTCTACTCGTCCGCGAAGACGGGCGAGAACGTCGAAACGGTCTTCCGCAGCCTCGGCGAGACGATCGCGAAAACCGCGCCGGGCTCCGAGCCTTAAGGACGCGGCCATAGAATCAAGTATCCCGCGCCTTCTCCCCCGCTTCCGTTGTCCCTCCCTTCGGAGTCAGGCGCCGTCCGGGTCCGCGTCACGCGGGACCTGGGCCTCTTCGACGTGACGATGGCCGCGGTCGGGGCCATGGTGGGCGCCGCAATCTTCCTCCTCGTCGGCGCGACGTTCGCCGTGGCGGGTTCCTGGGCCTTCGCGAGCGTCACCTTCGCCGCCCTCCTCGCGCTCCTCGCGGGGATGGCCTACGCGGAGCTCGCCTCCGGCCGGCCGGACGCGTCGGGCGGGGCCTACGTCTGGGTGCGGTCCGCGTTGCCCGCGCCGAGCGGGTTCCTCAGCGGCTGGCTCTCCTGGGGCGGCGCGATGGCCACCTCCTCCCTGTGCGCCCTGGGCACGGGCCTTTTCCTCCTCGAGCTCTTGCAGCCCCCCAGCGTCTACTTCTCCGCGAGCCCGCTCGGCGCTGCGGGCGTCGGGGCCGCGGTGATCGGCCTCGCGGCGGTCTCCCACTTCGCACGGCTCCACCTGTCCGCACGCGCCCTCGGCCGCCTGACGCTCGTCAAGATCGTCCTCATTGTCCTCCTCGCGGGGGTGGGCCTCGCCTCGATGCCCGCCGCCTCGCCGGTCCCGGGGACCGGGGGCCCGAGCAGCTTGGGCATCGTCCTGGGCGCCGGGATCTTCTTCATCGCGTTCCAGGGGTTCGAGGTCGTCGCCCAGCTCTCGGACCAGGCGAAGCGGCCCGAGCGGACCGTCCCGCGGGCCATGTTCCTAGCGGTCGCGATCGCCCTCGGGGTGTACGGCCTCTTCGTCCTCTCCGTCCTCGGCAACGTCGGGCCCGCGTACACGACGGGCTGGCCGAACTGCCCCGCCTGCCGCGGGGCGTCCGAGGACATGTTCTTCGCGGCCCTCCAGAACGTTGCGTTGGCCCAGCCCTACGTTCGGCTGGCGTTCCTCCTCCTCGGGGTCGTCTCCCTGTACGGCGCCCTCAACGCGAGCCTGACGTCCGCGATCCGGACATCCTTCAGCATGGCGCGGGAAGGCCTCCTCCCTCCGTTCTTCGGCAAGGTCGGATCGAGACAGGTGCCTCCGGTCGCCCTCGTGATCACCGCGGCCGGCGCGTGCGTGGCCCTGATCCTGAGCCTCGAGACGATCGCGATCCTCGCGAGCCTGGCCTTCCTCGGTCTCTTCGCGTTCGTGCAGGCGTCCGTGATCGCGTTGCGGCGCCGGGAGCGGCGGAGCGCCCCGGGCTTCCGAGTGCCCCTGGTCCCCGCCCTGCCGCTCTTCGCCATCGCCCTGGACTTGGCCGTGGGGGGCGTGCTCTGGAACTACCCGACCACGGGGGGCGCGATCCTGGCCCTCCCGACGGGCGACGTTGCCACCTACCTGGGCGCGCTGTGGCTCGCTCTCGGATTGATCTACCACTACTTCGCGGGCGGCCGCGAGGCGATCCGGAAGGGTCGGCCTGCCGCCCGCGCCGACGTGGCCTCGATCCTGACGATCCAGGAGGATGCGGTCGAGCTCGAGCGGTACCGTGTGTTCCTGCCGCTCCGGGAGTTCGAGGACACGGAGCTCGTCGAGTTCGGCGCGCGGGTGGCGGGGGCCCGGAACGGGGAGCTGAGCCTCCTCAACGTGGTCGAGATCCCGCGGAACCTGCCGCCGAAGGCGATCCGCTTCCGATACGTGGACGACCGCATCCGTGGGCTCCAGAAGCTTGCGAAGATCGGGACGCAGATGGGGGTCGACACGAGGCCCGTGGTCAAGATCGGCTACAAGGTCTACGAGATCATCCTGGACACGATCCGGGAGGAGGCCGTGAACCTCCTCGTCATGGGCTGGCGGGGCGCGCGGATCGAGGGCGACCGCCGCATCCTCGGCAGCAACATCGACTACCTCATCGAGAACGCGCCGTGCGACGTCGTCGTGTTCAAGACCCAGGGCATGGCGCGGCCCCTGAAGAAGATCGTCCTCCTCACCTCGCCGATCTGGAGCGCTCAGGCGATCGGAGACCTCGCCCTGGTCCTCGCGGAGGCGGACCGTGCGGCGATCGAGATCGTGAGCTTCGTCCGCGATCCCGCGGAGGCGGAGCGGCTCAAGCAGGACGCGTCGATCGTCCTCGAGCGCTGCCAGGTCCTCGGCCTGCCCGCGGAGCACAAGATCCTCTACTCGACGCAGTGGGAGTCCGCGGCCCTCCAGGAGAGCGCGGAGGCCTCCCTGCTCATGATCCGCGCGACCTCCCCGGGCGGACTGCGGAAGTTCTCCCTCAGTCCGGTCGAGGACCGCATCGTCAAGCTCGCGAAGTGTCCGGTGCTCATCCTGCGGAAGGGCGCGTCCTAGGACCCGGAGGCCCGCGTGCTCGGGCGGATCCCCGCGCCGCCGAAGAGGTCCTGGATCTTGAAGACGAGGGCGGACTTGATCTCCTTCATCCGCTCGGGCTGGTCCGTGTACGCGAAGAGCTGGTACAGCACCGCGTCGCCCTCGACGTCCGTGCCAAAGACCTCCGGGGCCCGGTCCTTCACGATGCCCTCCGTCTCCGTCGCCGCCTTCACGAGGAGGTCCCGGACCCGCTCGTGGGCCACGTCGAAGGCGACGGAGACCTCGACGAAGATCGCGTAGGGCTTCGAGCGGCTGAAGTTGACCACGGGCATCTCGAGGAGCCGCGTGTTCGGGATCTGGACGATCTCTCCCCGGAGGGTGCGGACCCGGGTCATCGTCAGGGTCATCGAGACCACGTCGCAGACGAGGTCGTCCCCGATCTTCACCCGGTTCCCGACGTCGAACGGATCCCCCCGCAGGAGCGTCACCCCGGCGAGGGCGTTCCGGACCGGCTCGAAGGCGATGATTCCCACGACGACCATGAAGCTCACGAACCCGACCACGAAGACGATTAGGCGGGACTCGGACAGGATGAGCCCCAGGAAGATGAAGAGCAGGACGATCGCGCCGACGATCCAGACGCCGTAGCGGGCGATCCCCTTGAACTCGTCGAGCATGCGGGCGCTGAACTTCGTCGTGCGCCGCTTCAGGTCCTCGAAGATCGAATCCACGAAGCGGTCCGCGATCACGACGATCGCGAAGCCGAGGAGGACCTCGAGGATCGCGATGGGCTCGACGCTCGGGAGCGTGCCGATGTTGTCCGTGACGTACGCCTGGTCCTCGGGCGGCAGGGCCCGGAGGCTCCCCAGGGTGGCGATGACCAGGGCGCTGATGTAGATCACGTACTTCAGCACGATCTCCGTGAAGGCCAGGGCCGTCGTGGGGGCGACCCGCTTCGGCTTTGCCTTGAGCTCGCCCCGGAGGTACGCGGCGAAGCGGTGGATGGCCCGTACCACAATCGCGGCCGCGAAGAGGACGAAGACGAACAGGAAGATCGACGGAACGCGCCGGACGAAGGCGACGAGGTAATCGTGCAGGGTCGTGGACCGGACCTGGGCGATCGTCAGGACGCCGATCGCCATGAACGCGATCCAGACCGCCTCGAGGACGCGCCGCACGAAGTCGAGGGTCTCGCGGTCCAGCCAGGCGCTCTCGACCGTCTTCAGGTACTCGAAGTAGCGGGAGATGAAGGCGAGGATCCACATCATCGCCCCCACGAGGACGACGATCAGGATGATGATGGGCAGGAACCCCAGGATCGTCGAGACCGGGTCCCCCTCGACCTGGAAGGGGAGCGGCAGGGCCGCGAACTCCACGCCGCAGGCACCCTTAGTTCCGCATATAAGGTTTGGCGGGGCGGATTGAAATAGGCCGCCCGCGGCCCTTCGACGGCGGGTTTAAGACACGGCGGACTTTCCATGGCGGGGGAGGTTGTCCATCGCTCGCGCTTCGCCGCTCCCGTGGCCCGGCTTCATCTCGAAATGGCGGCTCGCGCTCCTCGTCGCGACCGCCCTGGCCCTCGCCGGGATTGCCGTCTCCGTCGAGAGCCGCCCGACGGTCTCCCTGGTCCTCGCGACGACGACGAGCACGCGGGACACGGGCCTCCTCGACTACCTGGACCCGATCTTCCAGGTGGACACGGGCATCCAGGTGCAGTACGTGGCCGTGGGCACGGGGCTCGCCCTCGACATGGCCCGCCGAGGCGACGCGGACGCCGCGATGGTCCACGCGCCTTCCCTCGAGGAGGCCTTCATGGCGG
>Ga0209341_10001103_pt1 | contig 27088 bp, 26 predicted proteins | sample RifCSP13_2_FD_184020 | JGI IMG/M metagenome (GOLD analysis project Ga0209341, IMG submission 184020) | Soil microbial communities from Rifle, Colorado - Rifle CSP2_sed 13_2 (SPAdes) (version 2) | ecosystem: Environmental > Terrestrial > Deep subsurface > Rock core/Sediment | place: Rifle... | reverse complement strand
AGCGATGAATATGCTCTTCGAGGGCTTAAAAGAGCGCGGCGCCCTGGTGATTATCCCCAGCAGCGCGGTGGACACGATGAACCTGGGCGGGTTAAGCGGAATGGTCGCGCTGGCCGAAACCACGAAGAAGGCAGCCGACCAGGAGTAAGATCATGGCCACACAGGATGCCTGGGAATATCGTTGCGAACGGTTTGGTTCGGTCTGGCGAGAGGCGAAAGACGAGGATATTGAGGCCACCCTCAACGAATGGGGCGCAGAAGGCTGGGATGTGATCAGCACGGCTGTCGAATCAGGGAAGGTCCTGATCCTGGCTAAACGACCGCTCACCTCCACGACCCGCCGCCAGCGCAGCATGCCTGATTATTAGCACCTCCCAAAAGTAGCGACGTTTCACGTGAAACGTCAGCAATAAAAAGGATAGGGCGGCAATCGAACTGTCGCCCTCTCTCTTTAAATCATGATTGTTTCACGTGAAACATCAAGCGAGTAGAACTCCGAGACTAAAGCTGCTGAAATTTGCGGTCTCATTGGCGCTCTGCCTGGTTGAGCGCCAATGTTTTACTCTTGTGGAGTGATCAGCACCTTGTCCACCCGGTAACCATCCATATCGACAACCTCGATATGCCAATTGCTTATTTCGATGGAATCCCCACTGGCTGGGATACGTCCCAATTGCGCCATCAATAAGCCGCCTATGGTCTCGTACATTCCCCCTTCCTCATCGGGTAATACACTTAAATCAAGAAGGACTTTAAATTCATCGATCGAAAGCAGGCCATCCAGCAGCAGCGAACCATCTGCGCGGTAGATCACCTGGGGTTCCTCTCCTTCTTCGACTGAAGGGATGTCGCCAACGATCGTCTCCAGTACATCCTTAAGCGTCACCAGACCTGTGACTCCACCAAACTCATCGAATACCAGAGCCATGTGGTCTTTCTTTTCTTTGAAAATAGCTAAAACTTCCAGGGCGGTCATTGATTCAGGGATAAACAGGGGAGGAAGCAGGATCGACTTGAGATCGATGGATTGATGCGTCTGGGAGAAAGCAAACAGATCCTTAACATGGATAATTCCCAGAATCTGGTCAAGGCTTGCGTGGCACACTGGGAAGCAGGAATGTCCAGATAGTGCAACCTTCTGAAGATTTTCTTCTTGTGAATCGTCAATGTCCAACCAGTCCACCTCGGTGCGGTAAGTCATCATCGTGCTTACTTTCCGGTCTCCAAGACGAAACACGCGTTCAACTATTTCCTTTTCGACCTCTTCGAACACTCCCACCCGGGTGCCTTCATATATCATCAGCTTGATTTCTTCCTCTGTAACGGAGAGGCCTTGGGATGGCTGAACGCGCAAAATACGCAACACAACATCGGTTGACGCGCTCAACAAGCGAACTGCGGGTGTAGCAATCTGGGAGAGTACGTTCATTAAAGGTGAAACAACTGTGGCTACAATCTCTGCATTGCTCAAACCGATTCGTTTCGGAACCAGTTCGCCGAGAACCAAGGAGAGGTAAGCGATCACCACCACGACAATACCGATACCGATCGCCTCACTATATGGAGTGAGCCATTGAATCTCATTGAGCAGTGCAGCAATTTCTTCGGCGATTGTCGCCCCACCAAATGCGCCGGTCAGAATGCCAATCAGGGTAATACCGATCTGGACTGTTGACAGAAAACGGTTAGGTTCTTGAGCTAACTCCAAAGCAGCCTTAGCCCCCTGATCACCTGTTTTGGCTTGCTGCTGCAGACGCGCCTTACGAGCTGATAGAATTGCCAATTCCGACATCGCAAATATACTGTTGGCAAATATCAGCAACAAAACGATAATGATTTCAATTATCAGATCGCTCATCTGAAGCCGCATATTTCGATCGGCCAGTGACACTGATCCAAATTCTATCACAGTGTTCCCTGGTCGGTTTCTTGTGAAACTCAGAACAAGGATTTAGACCCTTGCGTTATAGTGAATCCCTTCTCACAAAATGGGGTTTTTCGCTCGCTCCGCCACAGATGGCAACTTGGATAATTGAGAAAACCAAGCAGGCTTCTGAGTCTGCCTGGTTTTCTTTTATTTCGTAACCTCCAGCCGGCACCATGCAAACAGCGCGTCGTAGACCTCGAACTGGCGCGCCAGATTTTCCTCGTCGTCCGGATAGCGCAGACTATACCCCACGGCAATCGCTTCCAGGCCGCGGGCGATGGGATCGGTATCGATGTCTGCAGCGACATCGGCGGCGTGGACGATCTTCGCCAGGCGCAGCAATGCCTGATCCTTGAGTTCATACTTCAGGATGATAGATTCAAACGAGCAACGGCCGTTGTGATGGCCCAACTCCACCCCAGGCGCGTCGAAGGGGATGGCGCCGGTTTCCTCTACTACCTTCCCGATTTCACTCTTGGGGACGAATAAGAATTCGGATGCGCTGTCGATAAAGCGCCTGATCAACCATGGGCAAGCTACACGGTCAACATGGACATGAGAACGAGTAACCCATTTCATCTTTTATCTCCTATCGCATTTGACAGATCCCCGAGATTTAATACTCTCGCTCTTCCGGCGGCCTCAAGCCCCGGAAACTACGATACAAGGCCAGGTCATAGACGATCTTCAGACCGCCGGATATGAAAAAGGGCAGCCCTAATAATAACGGGTTGGACAGGAAAACGCCTGAAAAAACCGGAGCCAAGGATGCGCCAATGGTGCGCGCCACCCCGGTGATTCCCGCCGCGGCGGAGCGCTCGTCTGGGTCCACCATTGCCATTGTATAGGACTGGCGGGTAGGCACATCCATCTGGGAGATGCTGAAGCGCAAGAGCAGGACGGTCACCGCCAGCGACAGGCCTGGCATAAGCGGCACCAGCATCAAGAGAACATTCGAGGGAAGATGGGTGAACACCATCGTATTGATCAACCCAACGCGTTTAGCGACCCAGGCGGCACTCAAAGCAGAGATGCCAGCCAGGAGGTTGGCTGCAAAAAAGATACTCCCTAAAACTCCCAGTGCGACGCCAAACTTGACGTGAAACCAGTAAGCCACCAGGCTCTGCACCACGAATCCCCCTGCAAAGGCATCCAGGCTGAACAGGGCCGCCAGCCTGAGCACGATTTTCTGCGAGCGATGCAGCCCCAGAGATGAACGCTGGGTTTGAGTAATACTGGAGCGACCTGGATCCTTCTCCCGAACCGTTGGCTTAACGATCTCGACTGCGGGCGACAGACCGGTAAACAAGCTTAGCAAAAAGAAACCGATCACCCCATAGCCCAACACAACTATCCTGGAGCTGCTCAACGGTGAGAGACCAGAATTCTGCAATTGCTGAGCTAATAAACCACTCACCAGAGCGCCTGTTGCGGTGGCGAACGAACCGGCCAGGTTGTACCAGGCAAAAAGCCGCGTGCGGAGTTCATCTGGGACGAGCTGGGAGATAGAGGCCTGTTCAATAGACAGGAATGGCCCGACTTCATATCCGCTGGGGCTGATCACGCCAATCGTGGCAGCCAACAAGAGCAGATAAAAGTTACGGGTCAATGCAAAGAGCACACCAGCGAAGATCATCAGCGCCGCGCCAGCCAGGAGCATCCGCTTCCGGCCGATGCGGTCGGCATTGGTCGTAATCCATAGTGAAACCGCCGTATCGCCCAACAGGGTCAGGGTGAGCAGCAGGCCGATCTGCGCTTCCTTCAGACCTAGCTGCGCCAGGTAAATAGCCATCACCACCGATAAAAACCCGTAAGCGAACAGGCGGAGAATGCGCGTACCAAAAAGCAGTCGAACGTCAGCTGGCAACGTCAGTATCTGTTTAACTCTCGACCAAGATGGTTGATTGAAGCCGCTTTTACTCGACGCCCGCGGCGCGCGCCCAGTCGTCCAGGATCTCCTCGACCGTATCCAGATAAGCATCCAGGGCCGCGACGCGTTGGGCGAACCCTTCCCCCTGCAAACCCATCCGCTGGAAGGCCTCCGCCCATTCCTGGCGTTGAATGCCGCTCTCCGGAAGGAATAGCATCACCTGAGCCCAGGTACGCAGCATCGGCCAGAGGACATCGTGCGGATGGTTTCCGCTCAGAATCTTCTCGAAAGCCCTTTTATAATACGCACAGCGCACCGGATGCAGGCGCGGCGGGGCTTGCGCGGCAGGAATGGCCTGGAAGGCAGACTGCCAGGCAGGCAGCCAGGCGCTTAGGGTCTGCCCATCTACATTAGGCCCGCCCAGCAAGCCTAACAAGCCCGGATACAGCCCTGGGCGACCGACCGCCTCGGCTCGCGACGGAAAACGCATCAAGAAGCGCCGTTCCGTCAGCGGTGAGCCGCTCAGGCTGGCAACGGCGTTGACGGCGTGTTCGATAGCTTGCAGATACAGGTTGATCTCGGCCAGGCCAGGCTCACTGGTCAGGTCATGGAGCGAAAACCACATCTGGCGAGCATGGTCTGCCTGCCCGCGGGCGCGCCCGAGCACGTTATCTGGCTGGTTGAACTGGCCGCGCACGCTGGCCTGGGTGAAATCCATAAAATGTTGTGGATCATATAGTATTTTGCAATTAATTATGGTTGGCCCCAACCAGGGATGCAGGCGCAAGGAGCGCGCCCAGCGGTAATCGCTACGCGCATGGTGAGCAATGTCCAGGTGCACCTCGTCCGTCAGGCGCTGGATTTCCCGCTCTACACTATGCTCCTCGTCGTGGATGAATACCAGGTCGATATCGGCGGTGCCCCCTAGCAAGGGGTCATCCTCCAGCAAGGAGCCGTGCAAGTAGATCGAAAGCAGGCCATGATCGCTGCGTGTGCGTTGCGCTACGGTGTCACGGGCAATTTTCAGCAGGAGGGCAGGGGTGATGCGCATGCTTCTCTTTATTCATAAACGGCCTTCCAGCGGTAGTTCCTGCTGAAAGGGGGGCAGTCTGAGCGCCTGGCGCAGACGCTCCTCGACATACTTCAGTGCTTCCGGATCCTTTACATAATCTAACTGATCGGTATCGATCGCCAGCACCGCCGCTCCCCGGTGGCTGTCGCCGAAGAAATCTTCATACCCCCAATGGAGCTGTTCAATATATTCGCGCTCCATATTGCGTTCATATGAGCGGTCGCGCGAGGCGATGCGTTGCATCAGCACGTCCGGGCTGGCGCGCAGGTATACAATCAGGTCTGGTGGAGGGATTTTCTCGGCCAGGGCTTCATGAACACGATAATACATCTCAAGTTCGTCACCTTGCAAGTTGATGCGTGCGAATAGGGAATCTTTCTCGAAGGTGTAATCGGAGATCAGGTTGACGCCGCCCGCCAAGACCTCTTGCACCGTGCGCCGCTGTTGGTGATAGCGGCTGAGCAGGAAAAAGATCTGTGTCTGAAAAGCATAACGCTCCCGGTCGGTGTAAAAATCCGACAGGAAGGGGTTCTCCTCAAAGACTTCCAGCAGTAAGGCAGACTGAAAGGCTGGCTGTAGCAGCCGGGCCAGGGTCGTCTTACCGACGCCGATCACGCCTTCGATTGCGATGTACATACACATTAAGCATACCAGCGAATGGCGGAGTGCGCAACCACTTGACAATTTAAAAACCTGGGCTAAACTTTAAATGCGAACCATATTCCTCTATAAAATTAGATTTCCGGAGGGAAGCATGCCCGCACTCAACCGTGTCCAATTGATCGGCCGCCTAGGGAGAGATCCCGAAACCCGCTTCATCCCAACTGGCAGAAAGGTCTGCACATTTAGCCTGGCAGTCAACCGCCGCTGGAAGAGCAAGGAAGGAGAAACCCGGGAAGCCACCGACTGGTTCAACGTGGAGGCCTGGGGACGGCTGGGCGAGATCTGCCAGGAATATCTCACCAAAGGGTCTCTGGTTTATGTTGAAGGCCGCCTGCAAACCGATCGCTACGAGCAAGAAGGCGAAACGCGCTACTTCACCAAGGTGATCGCCCGCCACATGCAGATGCTCGACAGGCGACCGGAGGAAGAAGAGGTCGAGGCTGCCGCTGAAGACGTGATCCCGGAAGACGAATAAAAAGGGAGCTCCCATAACCGAGGGGAACTCCCGAGATCAGTTGTCAGTCGTTAGACGTCAGCGGTCGGAGCCCCCCGTCTAACAGGAAATCCTGGACGACCTTTGACGGAGCAGGAGGCTGGAGACCTTTAAGGGGTCATCACCTTCACTGGCATCGCTTCCAGCTGCTCGACCAGGCTTTGGATGACGTCATAACCGCCCTGCCAAAACTCAGCGCGACGGATGTCGATGCCGGCCTCATCCAGGATGCGGGCCGGGGCGTTTGAACCGCCCGCCGACAGGATCTTAATGTAGCGCGGCTTGAACGATTCGCCTTCGGCTTTGAACTGCTGGTAGAGCGAGAAGACCAGCAACTGCCCAAAGGCGTAAGCATACACATAGAAGGGCACGTGGTAAATGTGGGGGATGGAAACCCATTCCCAGCGAAACTCATCGCGCAGCTCCACAGCTTCCCCAAATTGCGCTTGCAGGTTTTCCATATAGGCACTGGCCAAATCGTCAACCATGGCGCCCTGGTGAGTCAGTTCATGCGCCTGGCGCTCAAAGAGCGCAAAGAAGACCTGGCGCATGATGGTGGCATAGGCGTCGTCCACCTGGCGGAAGAGCAGGTCCCGGCGCACCTCTTCGTCGCTCTCCTCGGTGAGCAGGCGGTCGACCACCATCATCTCACCGAAGGTGGAAGCTGTCTCCGCCAGGGGCAAAGAGGAATGGAACGTGTACTGGGTATGGTTGGCGGCTAGCATGGCGTGGATGGCATGGCCCAGCTCGTGCGCCAGCGTGAGCACATCGTCGGCGCGCCCCTGGTAATTGAGCTGCATCCAAGGCGTCAATCCAGGGTTAACCGACCAGCAAAAGGCGCCGCTTCGCTTCCCTTTGCGTACCTCACTGTCGATGTGTTTGTCAGCGAATAAACGCTGCGCCAGGGTCGCAAGGCGGGGATCGAACCTGTGGAACGAGTCCAGCACCATCCCGGTGGCTGTGTCGAAGGCGTAGGTTTTATCAGACTTCACTACCGGCGCGTAGATATCATAACGGCGCAGGCGATCCAATCCCAGCCAGCGCGCCTTGAGACGGAAGAAGCGTTGGAAGATGGGCGCGTTGCGTTTGCTCACCTCGAGCAATGTATCCACCACCTCGTCGGGGATGTCGTTCGCTAGGTTACGGGCAGAGATTGGGTTGGCGAAGCGGCGCAAGTCGATCTGTTCATTGCGCCAGTCCCGCACCAGGTTCTGGTACATCATGCCCAGGACAGCGCCATCTTGCCCGTAGACCCGGTACAGCTCCTGATAAGCGGCAGCGCGCATCTTGGGATCGTGCTGGCGGACGTAGACCATCAATGAGTCGCGCGTCAGCTCCTTTTCTTCGCCATCCACAGCGATTTTAAAGACATAGCGGTTGGTAAGGGTATCGTAGAGGGTGCTGAGGGCGCTGACCCCGGTGGTGTTTTTGATATTGACTATCTTCTCTTCCGGTTCGCTGAGGGTGTGCGGCTTGAAGTGGCGCATCTCCTCCAGCCAGTAATGATAGTCCCCGGTGTTTTCCATCAGACGATCCGCGGCAGTCTCGTCCAGGGCCTTCCACCACAGGCCGAAGAACAGCGTGCGGTTCTCTATACCGGCGACGAACTGGTCGACCCGCGCCTGCAGGTTTTGCGCGGCCTGGTTCTGGGTATCTTCGGAGAACCACAGGCCGGCGAAGGCATAGATGCGGTAGATTAAACGGGTGATCTGCTCCCCCAGGCGGACAAAGCCCATAAAGGTTTCGTGATCGATGTCGGAGGTCAGCAAAGACCGCTTGCCCTCGAAGTCGGCGACTTTGGCTTCGACCTCGGCAAAAGTGGCTTTCATCTCCGGGCCGTCGGGGGATGGGAATAGATCGGCCAGGCTCCAGCGCTCCAGGGTGTAGGGTAAATTAGAGAATGTCATAGCCTATCCAAGCCTCCAAAAAATGACTCCCCCGATTATACCAGCCTAGCAGGGAACTATCTGAGTTCGGAAGCAGTGCGAATCGTGTTCGCCTGAGACTCAGGATGTCATTTCCCAGGATTTCAGACGTTAAAGCGCACGTGCATGACCTCGCCATCATGCAGCACGTAGTCTTTGCCCTCCAGACGTAATTTACCCTTGGCGCGCGCCTCGCTTAAACCGCCCAGCGCGACGAGATCTGCCCAAGGGATCACCTCGGCGCGGATAAAACCCTTCTGCAAGTCAGTGTGGACGGCGCCGGCAGCTTCGTGCGCGGTGGCGTCGCGCGGCACTGTCCAGGCCCGCACCTCGTCTGGCCCGACGGTGAAAAATGAAATCAAGCCAAGCAGGTCATACGAAAGACGGATGACCCGATCCAGGCCGGGTTCGGAGATGCCATATTCTTCCAGAAACACCTGGGCTTCATTGAGCGGCAATTGGGCGATCTCCATCTCCAGCTTACCTTGCAGTGGCACGGCCGCACTGCGTTGGTGAGGATATACCACCTGGGGCGGGGCTTGCCCTTCTCCTAAATTAAGCACGATCAAGATCGGCTTGCGCGTGAGCAGCCCATACCCCGAGAGCACCCTCTCGTCCTCGGCGGTAATCTCGACATCGCGCAAGGGTTTTTCGGCAGAGAGATCGGCCTGCATGCGCTCAAACAATGCGATCTCGCGTTCGATCTGAGTCTTGTCCCGTCCTCCACCTTTCCGTCTCTCTTCAACCAGGCGCTCAACCTTGCGCTCCACGGCGATCAGATCGTTGAGCAAAAGTTCAGCATCCATTGCCGCTATGTCGCGCTCCGGATTGAGGCTGCCTGCCGGGTGAGGCACACCGAGGTCTTCAAAGCAGCGCACGACATGCAGAAAGCCGTCCATCTGGTTGAGCTGGTTGAGCAGTTGCCCGGAGATCCCGCCGCTAGCGCTGCCATCCAGCCCGGCGATGTCGACATAAGTAACCTTGGTATAGATGGTCTTTTCCGGCTTGTATAAGGCTGAGAGGCTGTCCAGGCGTGGATCGGGAACGTCCACCACGGCAGTATGGACATCAAAACGGCCGCCGCTGGCGACGATTCGCCACGGGTCAGGGCGTTGAAGACCGTGGTTTTACCGGATTGAGGCAGGCCGATGATGCCGAGGCGCATAGGTAAAATGTGAAGCGTGAAACGTGATGCGTGATGCGTGATGCGTGATGCGTGAAGATTATAGCCGTTTTCAAACCAGAGATGGCAAATTATCCACCAGCTGCGGATGGCGGGCGAAATATTCTTCACGCAGCAGGTCCACGATCAAATTGTCGTACAGCTCGCCGTTTTTGAAGATCGCCTGGCGCTGGCGCGCCGAGACCTGGAAGCCGGCCTTTTCTGCCAGCTTAACGGCGCGCGGGTTGCCGCCGTGGGTGTAAAGCCGGACGACGCGCAAGCCCAGCTCCAGGAATAGGAATTTGAGCATCACCTCCTGTGCGTCGTGGGCGAAGCCCGTCCCCCAGAACTGCTTAACCAGCATAATACCGATGATGACCGACCAGCGCGGGCGCAAGTTGTAGTAACCGAACGTCCCGGCGCTCTCGCCTGTTTGTTTGGAGGTAATGATGAAGCGCCCGTCGTTGCGATCAAACGAGAACTCGCGGCTCTCAAAACGCTTCATGAGCATCGCTTCGGTATAGTCTGGCGGCAGGGTCTTGCTCCAGGCCTGGGTTTCCAGGTCGTTGCGCAAGACAACCAGGAACTTCATATCCTCGGGGCGCTCTTCACGCAGGATGACGAGTTTACCTTCAAGCGGCATGGCGCTTATCTCCCCGGCTGACTTGCCATTCCGGGTGGAGGATATCGACCAGGACAGCATCGAAATACCTCCCCTGGCGCAAGCCCTCGTGCCGTGAGCGCCCGCTCTCACGAAAACCGTGCTCTTGAGCAAACCGCCTGGCAGCCTGGTTCCAGTCCGCCATCCAGCTGTGGACGTTGTGGGCCGGCGTGTTCTCGAACAGGTAGCGCAAGAGCAGTCGCAACACCTCCGATCCATAGCCCTGGCGCTGGTGGGAGGGGGCGATCAGCACTGCAACGAACGGGCAGTGCGGGTCCCAATCCCAATCTAATTGAGTATGGCCAATAAGTTCTTGCTTGTCCTGTGAGACAACCGCCAGGTGTGACTCATTTTCACCCTCGCACCACTTGTTGTATATGCCCTCCACCTGTTTCGCTGAGAGGGGCAGGTCCTCGGGGAAGCTCCAGGGGATATAGCGCCGGCCGGCCAGCTCGGGGTGGTTGAGGTAGGCCTGCAAGGCCGGCAGGTCTCCTGGTTCGAAAGGCCGCAAGAAGATACGTACAGTTTGAAAGAGGAACGAGTCCGGCATGGCTGGAGTATCTCCTTCTGTGCGTGAATCTTACCACTTAGTCCAATAAAAAGATCAGTTTACCCGCGAATTCGGCGAAACCTGGCGCATGCACGCTAAAAACAGAGGAAGACCGGCATTAAGTGGCATGTATTCGTGAAAAAAAGGACATTGACATTTCCAAAATCCATGCTATGATATGGAAAAGGTTTTCCGGAAAACGTTTTCTTTATCTGCGCCAGTCAGGATTCCCCATGACATGCACATATTGAAAGCAACCTTCGCTCTTACTCCGGATGTCTGTTCTACAATAAGCGATTCGGGGGGACAAATCAAGCAATTGCCCAGGAAAAACTACGCATTTAATATTGGCCAGGGTTGGCCTTTGGTACTACCCCAGTTTGAGCTATCGAGAATAAGGAGGTGGGATCTCAGAAATAACCGCGCCCAGAAAAAATAACCTCATTCCGCTGGCAAATTGATGTGTTCCTTATGGAGGATAAGACAATGAGAATCTGTACCAAATCCGTCCGAGCATGGATGCAGCTGCTGCTCAGCCTTTTCGTAGTCGTGGCGATGTTAGCGGCTTGCGCTCCAGCTGCGGAACCGACCACCGCACCGGAACAGCCCCCCGCTGAAGTCGAACAACCGACCGAACCCCCAGCCGTCGAAACCGAACCGGCGCCGGCCGAAGAAGCTAAAACGGTCACCGTTTGGGGATTCGTGTGGACGGCAGACTGGTTGGATGCCATCGCCCCCCAATTCGAGGCCGAACATCCCGGTGTGAAGGTTAAAGTTGAACGCTTCGAATACGATCCCTACCAGGACATGGTCTTAACCACACTCGCCTCTGGGGAGGGCGTCCCGGACGTGGTGACTCTCGACCCGATGTGGGCTGGCGACCTGATCCGCGGGGAAACCGTGCTGCCGTTGGACAAGGCCACCACCGAGCTCAACGTGGGCGATTTTGTCCCTGGCGGCTGGAACCTGTATGCCTGGCAAGGGGTGCAGTATGGGGTGCCGCTCGACCTGGACTTCAACCTGCTTTTCTATCGCAAGGACGTATACGAAGCGGCTATGCAAACCCTGGGGATGACGGAATTCCCCACGAATACGGAGGATTACCTCAAGCTGGCCGATCAAGTGGTTAAGGATACTGGCAAGCCGGCTGTGATCATTTACCAGGGTGATTACTACGCCTGGTACCAGAGCTTCCTGGCGCCCATGGGCGGTAACCTGATCAATGAAGCGGGTACCGAGTACATTTTCAACGACGCGAAAGGTATCGAAGCGCTGCAGCTCTATGCGGACGTGGCCAACCAATACAAGGTGGGCAAACTTTGGGATTTCGACACAGATGGCGACCCGATGGTTGCTCTGAGCGGGGGGGATGTCATGGGAGTCATGCACGGCTCCTGGTTTGCCACCGAGATCGCCTCTGGCGCCCCAGACATGGCCGGGCAATGGGCGATCGCGCCCGTTCCTTGGGGCGCAACAGGGCGACCCAATGACGCTGCCACAGGCGGTGCATGCCTGTCGATCCCTGCGAATGCCGCCGAGCCAGACCTGGCCTGGGAGTTCATCAAGTTCTCGATGACGCCCGAGAACCAGGTCGAGTATTTCAAGATCGTCGCTGGCGTGCCGTCTCTCAAGACATCTTGGGGCGACCCGGCCTTCGACGAGGTCAACGAATATTTCGGCATCCCGCTGGGTCGTTCAGTTGCTGATTGGTCATTGCGCGCCGTGCCCATGCAGCTGCCGTCGATGGAAGTCTCCGATCTGATCGGCGAGGCGATTACGAAGGCGACTTTGGGAGAGGCTACGCCACAAGAAGCGCTTGACGAAGCGGTAAACCTGGCGCCACCGCTGGAGTAGCGACTGGACCTGTTACTTTAATTACCTAAGGCGAGGTTTCGGCTGGATGAAGTCTGGCCGGAACCTCGCCAACCTAAGTGGTTCTCTCGCCAAGAATTTGTGGTCTTCCGCCCGGCTTCCAGGCATCAGCCGGAGGTTTTATCTATTAGCTGACCCGCTGAAGCGTCGTTTTCCGCCTGCCGGTTAGGACTTTACTTTTTCGGAGAAATTCTATTAGTATAAGAGGAAGCACTATGGGAATCAAAGAAATGACTCTTGAAAAACCTATCGCCCTTTCCGGAGCCACGCCCTGGCAGCGATTTGTGCGCAAGGCCACCCCTTATTTCTTTATCTCACCTTTCTTCTTGGGATTTGCGATCTTTTCGCTCCTGCCGATCGTTTTTTCCTTATATCTCAGTCTTGCCCAATGGAACGGCATGAGCGCCATCAAATTCGTTGGCCTGGATAATTTCGCCACATTGTTAAAAGACCCGAAATTCTGGAATGCGCTGAGGGTGTCCTTTGTGATTACGGTAGTCTGCACACTGCTGGGTACAGCCGGGGCGACGATCCTTGCCGTACTTCTTGAGAAGGTACCCGATCGCCTGGCCTCCTTGCTCAGGGTGATCTTCTTCCTGCCTGCTGTGACTTCCGTTGTGGTGATCACTTACGTTTGGAGACAGCTCTACAGCACTGATTACGGTTATTTCAACGCCTTGTTGACCAACCTGGGCCTTCCCCGACAAGAGTGGCTTGCCAATCCCGATCTGGCGCTATGGGCGCTGATCGTCATGCTGATCTGGGCTGGGCTGGGTTGGGACGCGCTGATCATTACAGCAGGACTGCGGGCAATCCCCGATGAACTCTACGATGCAGCTAAGGTGGACGGGACGAATGAATGGACTGAGTTCCGGCATATCACCTTACCTCTCCTGCGTCCAACCCTGCTATTCGTCCTAGTCACCGGGGTCATCTTCCTGTGGGGGTTGTTCGCTCAATCTCAACTATTAACAGGCGGCGGGCCTTTGCGCCACACGCAGACTGTTGCTTTATTCCTTTACGATCAGGGTTTTCAATACCACAAGTTCGGATATGCCTCAGCGATCGCCGTGGTCTTATCCATAATAATGGCCATCTCCAGTTACTTGAACATCCGCTTTGTGAGATATGAGGCCGAATAATCTTAGACCTTAACAAATCGTATCGAGAGGAGGTTGTAAATGGCTCGCAGGCGCAAGATCCTGGCTTATGGCATTGGCGGTTTCCTGGTTTTGTTTGCAATCTTGTACTTATTCCCCTATATCTGGATGTTGAGTATGTCTCTGAAACCAGATGCGGAGATATACTCCGGAAAGATATTTCCTGAAAATGCTTCCCTGGAACAATATCAACGGCTTTTCTACGGCTACCAGTTCAAGGATATCACCCTGGAAATTGAATATCCTACCTATTATAAGAACACAGCCATCATCACCGTAATCAGCCTGGTGCTGGTCCTTTTCTTAGACGCCCTGGCAGCGTACGGTTTTGCCAAGTTCGAGTTTCGTGGAAAGACCGTCCTGTTCTGGCTGATGATCGGCACGATGATGCTTCCGATCTACGCCACGTTGATTCCTTCCTTCTGGTTGTTCTCAAAACTAAAACTGATCAACACTTACTATGCGCTGATCTTGCCTGGGGTAGTGGATGCCTACGGCATATTTCTATTAAAGCAATACATGGAAACCATCCCAAGTGAACTGCTCGACTCAGCCAAAGTTGATGGGGCGGGCGCCTTCCGGCGATTCTGGCAGATCGTTGTGCCGCTGAGCCGGCCTGCCCTGGGGACATTGGCTGTTTTTCGATTTCTCTTCGTCTGGAACGATTACCTTTGGCCTCTGGTGGTCATCCGCAAAGAGGAAATGTACACATTGACTATCGGGATCGCCAATATGGAGCTGCGCCAGGGGATGATCGTCTGGGGGAGCCAGATGGCTGCCTCCGTGTTGGCCACATTACCGGTGATCTTGATTGTGCTGTTCATGCAACGGCAATTCCTGCGCGGCCTGACCGCGGGAGCTTTTAAGGCATAGGCGTCAAGGAAATTGATTAGGGAGGCAACGCATGGGTCTAAAGATCGCAGTCATTGGCGCCGCCAGTAGCTATACACCAGAGCTGTTCGCAAACCTGATTGAACTTTACGCGCAGATTGAGGTAGAGCGCGTGACGCTCGTGGACCTCAACCTTGAGAAGGTCAACTTCATCGCCGGAGTGTGCAATCGACTGCTAGAAGGATCGAATAAGAAAATCAAGGTCGGGGTGACTCAGCACCGCCAGGAAGCGATTTCCGGGGCCGATTTCATCATCTTGCAAATCCGAGTTGGGGGATTGGAGGCGCGGGTAAGGGATGAGCGGCTACCAATGGAATTCGACCTGGTAGGCAATGAGACGACTGGAGCTGGGGGATTCGTCTGCGCTATACGTACGGTGCCCGTTGCCCTGGAAATTGCCCAAGACATTGAGCGTCTATCTCCTAAAGCCTGGCTCCTGAATCTCAGCAACCCGGCAGGGATCGTCACCGAAGCCCTGCTCAAGCACAGCCAGGTGCGCACGGTTGGCTTCTGTAATATTCCCATTAACACACAATACACGATCAGCGAAATCCTCGACGTACCCCCAGCAAAGGTGCGCTTAGATTCTTTCGGACTTAACCATTTGAGCTGGGTGCGAGGGGCTTATGTTGATGGACAGGAAATGCTGCAGCCTTTGATCACGAAGGTGCACACCCGTCGTTCAATCCTCTACCGACTTGGTCTGGTAGATTCCTTGATCGATCCTGAGTGGCTGCAAACCTTAGGCTTGATCCCGGGATGGTATTTACGCTACTTCTATTACACTGGCAAGGTTCTGGAGGCGGATAGACACAGCCTGCGGAGCAAAGGCGAAAAGGATATGACTGCAGAGGAGAAGCTCCGCCAGATATACGCAACTTCAGGGTATAACGAAGCCGCGCGACATATCCTGGAGTCGAAGGGGGGAGCACAATATTATCTTCCCGTTTTACAGGTGATCGATTCGATCGTCCACGATCGCGGCGAGGTGGTGGTTGTCGATGTGAGGAATGGCGGCGCGATGCCCGATCTCCCGCCCGAGGTCTGTGTAGAAGTCCCGGCGCGCATCTACAAGGAGCGCATTGACCCGCTCCCTTCAGGACCCATGCCGCTTAACGTTCGCGGACTTGCGCAGACGGTGAAGACCTATGAAGAATTAACCGTAAAGGCGGTGATCACCGGCGATCGCAGGACTGCGCTTGCAGCCCTGATGGCTAATCCCCTGGTTGGTACGTATCCCAAGGCCAGGCAATTTTTTGAGCGCGTGCTGGAGAACGAACGCTCATTCCTCCGGCAGTTCTTCAAAGACGGTTAATGCTATGGCCCGCACACGCGGTTATTTAGAAAGGTCGCCTGGCGTCTTGACTTATGCCTGGGCGATGTATTTCTGCTACTATCTGGCGCTCGGAGCCTTCCTGCCATACATTAACCTTTACTATGAACGCATCGGGCTCAGCGGGGTGCAGATCGGCACGCTGGCTGCACTTCCGCTGCTGGTAGGTTCGGTAACCTCCCTGTTCTGGGGCGCTATCTCCGACGCCTTCCACTTGCACGGTAGAATTCTCAGTCTGGCACTGCTCTTAGCCCCGCTGGCCGTATTAATGCTGTCTCAAGCCAGCAACTATTATTCCCTCGTCCCATATGTTTTTGCTTATGCGTTCATGAGCAGCCCCATCATTCCTCTCCTGGATAGCACTGCGCTTGAGGTCGCAAGGACCCAACGAAGCACATACGGGGGACTACGCGCCTGGGGGTCAATCGGGTGGTCGATCTCTACCCTGTCAGTTGGAGCGTTGATTCAAGAGTTCAACCTGCGCATATTCTTCTATTGCTACGCCATACTGATGGGATTGACCTTTCTTCTATCCCTCTTCCAACCAGCCCGTATTACCGTCATGCGATCGCCTTTAGGGCAGGGCTTGCGGCGTTTGATGCGCCCCGAGATATTAATTTTCCTGTTGAGCATCTTTCTGCTCTCCGTGACGATGAGCGCCGTCAACTCTTTCTTCAGCATCTACATTTATGGGCTGGGCGCCGGAGAGGGAAAGATCGGCCTGGCCTGGGCCCTGGCGGCAGTGGGCGAGGTGCCGGTGATGATCTTCTCCGGCAAGATCATGCGCCGCATCGGCGCTGGCGGGTTATTAAAGGTGGCTTTCTTTACCTTCGCGCTGCGTTGGCTGCTTTTCTCCTTTATTGATTCACCTACCTGGGTATTGATCGTGCAGCCCCTTCACGGTCTGGCCTTCGCGGCTTTTTTGGTCGGCGGGGTCACCTATATGAACGCTCAGACGCCAGAGGGTCTGAGCACTACTGCTCAGGCGATCTTCAACGCCGCCACTTTCGGGATCGGCTCCATTATTGGGGCTCTACTGGGCGGTTACCTATACGATACGGTTGGGATGGTGAACCTGTTCCGGATTCTCACCCTGGTGGCGGTTGCCGGTCTTGCCATCTTCTGGCTGGGCAGCAGGGCACCCAGCGAGGTGGCTGTAGAGATAACTCTTGGCGAATCCTGAATCCATTATCCGGAGTGTATGGGAGCTAATGTTGGAAAGAAGGTGAAAGGTCAGATGTCTGAAAATATAAAAGTGAGTGTGATCGGCGGCGGATCAACCTATACGCCTGAATTAGTCAACGGGTTTCTGGCGCGGACTGACTCTTTCCCGCTAAGGGAACTATGGTTGATGGATATCGATGCCCGACGCCTGGAGATCGTTGGTGATTTTGCCCGGCGCATGGCAAGGGCAAAAGGCGCGCCATTCGCAGTGCACCTCACCACAGACCGGCAGGAAGCCATCGCTGGCGCCTCCTATGTCATCACCCAATTGCGGGTGGGCCAGATGGAAGCCCGGCGGGCGGACGAATACCTGGGAAGGCGGCACAATCTGATCGGCCAGGAGACAACAGGGATCGGCGGCATGGCTAAAGCCCTGCGCACCATCCCAATTATCCTGAAGATCGCCGCTGATATGCACCAGCTGGCTCCTGGGGCGCTGCTGGTGAATTTCACCAATCCCGCCGGCCTGATCACCGAGGCCGTGAGCCGTTACGCATCACAGGTACCCGCCGTGGGCCTGTGCAATTGGCCGATTACGACCAAGATGTATCTCTTGACCGATCTGCCCGGACCCTGGCAGGGTTGCCTCCCAGAACGTGCCGAATTACAGACGCTCGGCCTGAACCATCTGTCATGGCACCGCGGCCTGGTCGTGGACGGTGAAGATATGGGCCCGCAAGTAATAGAAAGCTACATCGCCCAACTCCGAGCTGACCCGGAGCCAGAGTGGGACGTGCGCACCGTTGAAGTGCTCGGTATGGTCCCCAACTCCTACCTGCAGTATTACTATTACACCGAGCGCAAGCTGGCTGCCCAGCAAAAATGGCCGCCTTCCCGCGCCGAAGAAGTGATGGCGGTCGAAAAGGACCTTTTGCGGCATTATGCCGATCGCAACCTGATTGAACCGCCCTCCGACCTGATGAAACGCGGCGGCGCATATTATTCTACCGTGGCAGCGCAGTTGCTCAACGCCCACTACAATGACCTGGGTGAGACACACATCGTCAATATACGCCACGACGGCGCAGTAAGCGGCTGGCCGCGAGAATGGGTGCTTGAGATGCCCTGCCGGGTAGATCGTTCCGGGATCCACCCTCTGCCGGCAGAACCGCTCCCGCCGGTGTGCTTCGGGCTGCTGGCGCAGGTGAAAAGCTACGAAATTTTGACTGTGGAAGCAGCTGTGCACGGCGACCGGGTCGCCGCCCACCAGGCTTTGCTTGCCCACCCTCTTGGACCCCAGGCAGACCAAGTCCAAGCTGTGCTCGATGACCTCTTAGAGACTCACCGGGCATATCTACCCCAATTCTTTCCCGGAGGCTGAGGTTGCGTTACGCCCTGGGAGTAGACGGCGGCAACAGTAAGACCCATGCCCTGGTCGTGGATGAGAGCGGCCAGTCACTCGGGTTTGGGCACTCCGGGGGTGGCAACCACCAAACCCGGGGATTTAAAGCTGCACGGCGGGAGATCGAACGCGCCACTGGGACAGCCATCAGGAAAGCAAGCCTTTCAAAGCAGCCGCTCGATATGGGATGCTTCTGCCTGGCGGGCGCCGATCTGCCAGAGGATTACGCCATGCTGCAAGAGGCGATGGAGGATTTAGGCCTGACCAAAACCACCCTCATCAAGAACGACACGATCGCCGCGTTAAGAGCCGGGCTGACCCGCTCCTGGGGGGTAGTGATTATCTGTGGCTCAGGATTCAACGCGGCGGGGCGCGCCCCAGATGGCAGAGAGATCGTGCTGCCCGGCCTGGGGCCTGAATCCGGCGATTGGGGCGGCGGGGGAATGCTCAGCCAGGAGATGATCAGGATGGTCATGCGTGCCTGGGATGGCAGGGGAAAGCCCACCCTTCTGACCCAATTCGTATTACAAGCTTTACAGGCGCCATCGGAGGAGGTACTGCTCTCCAGGCTTTATCACGAGGAGATCCGGCGCTCGCGTTTGCTTGAGCTGGTACCGCTCCTGTTCGAGGCGGCAGAGGCAGGGGATGAGGTAGCCCGAGAATTGGTTATCCAGATGGGAAGCGAGGTGGGGATCACGGCTCTGGCAATTATCCGGCGGCTTGGACTTGAGTTGGAAGATGTCGAAGTGATCCTGGGAGGGAGTGTCTTCAAGGGGAAAGGCTCTCTCTTGCTGGATACGATTAACCGGGTGGTACACGCGCGAGCCCCTAGAGCGCGCGTGATCAAGCCTCGCTTCGAACCGGTTGTGGGAGCCGCGCTCCTGGCTCTGGAAGCGATGGGCGTGAACGTCGATGAGCAGCTCTACAAGATCCTAGCAAGTACCCTGCCTGAACGGCTTGTCATCACTAGCACAGGATTGGCCCCGCTCCCCGGAGACCCCAATTATCGGATGGAGAAAAGAGCATGAGAGAGTTACTTAAAGTCGGATTATGGATCGAAGGACAGGAGATCGCCGCACAAACAGGCCAGACATTCGCTGTTTTTGACCCCGGGCGGGGTGAAGTGATCGCTTCCGCTGCCCGAGGGGATCAAGCGGATATTCATCATGCGATTGAGGTGGCCAGACAGGCTTTCAATTCTCCGGCCTGGCGTTCGCTTACCCCGTACCAGCGCGGGCGCCTCTTGTGGAAATGGGCGCGCAGGATCGAGAACGAGAAGGACCACCTGGCCCGGCTCCTTTCTTTGGAGAACGGCAAGCCGCTTAAACAGGCCTACGATGAAGTAGGGACCACCATTCGCAACTTTGAATACTACGCCGGTTGGGCTGACAAAATCCATGGGCGGGTCGTGCCCGTTTCAGAGCAGGTCTTCGACTACATCCGGCAGGAACCCCTGGGGGTGGTTGGGCACATCATCCCATGGAACTACCCGCTGGACATTTTCGCCCGCGGTGTGGCTCCCTGTCTGGCGGTCGGCAACACCATCGTCGCAAAACCCGCCGAGGAGACCCCGCTTTCCACGCTTGAACTCGCTCGCCTGGCTGCAGAGGTGGGACTCCCTCCAGGGGTGGTAAACATTGTGACCGGTTTTGGCCAAGAGGCTGGCGCTACCCTGGCCGGCCATCCGGGCATCCAGGCGCTGGCTTTCTGTGGGTCCGTTGCCACGGGCAAGCAGGTTCTCACCGCCGCTGCTGGTTGCATCACCCCAGTTGTGTCCCTAGAGTTAGGCGGCAAATCGCCCTGCATTATTTTTCCAGATGCAGATGTGGAAAGGGCAGCTGAAGCGGCGGCATGGGGGATCTGTTACAACACCGGCCAATCGTGCGGTGCGCTTTCCCGTTTATTCGTCCCGCGCGAGCTGTATGACACAGTCGTTGAAAAGGTGAGAGCCACCATGGCGACGATCCGGGTAGGCTACGGCCCAGAAGACGCCGACATGGGGCCTCTTGTTTCTGAAGAACAACTTGAGCGGGTGCTGGGTTACGTTGGAGAGGGGTGCCGGGAGGGCGCCAAACTGGTCTTTGGGGGACGGCGTCCGGATAGTGATCCGCTCTCACGGGGCTACTACATCGAGCCCACATTGTTTGGCGAGGCTCAACCGGGCATGCGTATCGTAGAGGAGGAAATCTTCGGCCCGGTATTGAGCATCCTGACCTTCGATTCTGAAGAGCACGCGGTAGAGCTGGCCAACGCCTCCAGCTACGGTCTTTCGGCGGAGATTTGGACGCGCGATCTCAGCCGCGCCCACCGCGTGGCAGCACAACTGGACGTCAGTCACGTGACCGTCAATGGTGGCGGCGGATTCGGCGTCGAGGCGCCATTTGGCGGCGTGAAGCAGAGCGGCTTTGGCCGCGAAGGAGGCTGGGAATCGATCCTGCAATACTCAAGAGTGAAGAACATTTGGATTAACCTGGATACCCCGAGCACCAACTAGCGGTTGTCTTTTAGAAACCGATTGAAGCCTCGAATCCGGGAGGATGTCTCAAGGAACGCGGAGTGTATGGTATCGATTATCGATGTCGCGAGATTGGCGAATGTATCCATTGCCACCGCCTCGAGGGTGCTTAGCGGAAGCTCGCATCCTGTCAGCGACGAAAGACGGGCGCGGGTTTTAGAAGCTGCCCGGACGCTTAATTACTCGCCAAGCGCCCTGGCGAAGGCCATGGTCACAGGCGATACCAATATCGTGGGCGTGATCATCGGCGATGCGACCGATCCATATTTCGCGACGATCATCCGTGGGGTGGAGGATTTCGCCCGCACCCAGGGTTATCTGGTGATTGTCTGCAACTCCGATCGGGTACCCGCCATGGAACTGAGGTATCTGAACACACTGAACGATTACCGGGTCGACGGGGTGATCTTCGCCGGGGGTGGTCTGATCGACGAGGATTATCTGCGGGCGATGGAACAGATCCTGGAAATCTTCCGGGAGCGGAAAGCGGCCTGCGTGTCCCTGGGTAAACATTTATTTCCTTCGGTTTCTGTCCTGGTTGACAATGTACAGGTCATCCAGGAGGCGGTGGATTACCTGATCGGCCTGGGGCACTCTTCGATCGCCTATATATCCGGGCCGGGTTTGCTCACCACGGCGGAACTTCGCCTGAACGGCTACAAAATGGCGCTAAAGAGACACGCCATCGAACAAAATCCAGAGTTGATCCTGAAGGGAGACTTTACATACGAAGCGGGATTGCGCGCCGCCAGGGTTATCGATGCCCTAGCCAAAAAACCGACTGCGGTGCTGGCCTCCAATGATTTGATGGCAATTGGCTGCCTGGTTGGATTGAAAGAATTGGGATATAAAATTCCTGAAGACATCAGTGTGATGGGGATCGACGATATCGCCATCGCCCAATTTGTTGACCCGCCGTTGACCACAGTTTCACTGCCGCTTTATGAGCTAGGAAAGGTTGGAATGGAGAGCCTGATCAAGCTGCGCTATGGTGAGATGAAGATTTCCGATACCCTCCTGCTTCCGCACCAACTGGTCGTGCGTAAATCAACGGCGCAACCGAGGATCAAAAATCAAAGGATAGAACCATGAAGTTTGGCTTCATCCCAACTGAGGGTGGTCCTTTCTACCAGGAATTTGTTGAAGAAGTCCTGCTAGGCGAGTCCCTGGGCTTTGACTCAATCTGGCTGGAAGAGCATCATGGCGTCAAAAACCACTACTGGCCGTCGCCTCTGATGGGGCTGGCAGGGGTAGCCGCGCGGACGGAGCGGATCATCCTTGGCACGGACATCCTGATCCTGCCTTTCTACCATCCGGTGCGCGTCGCCGAAGATGGGGCGCTGCTCGACATCATGACGCAGGGCCGCTTCATTCTGGGCGTTGCCATCGGTTATAAGCCCGACGAATTTGCTTTGTACCAGGTGCCGCTGGAAAAACGCGGGGCGCGGTTCGAGGAAGCAGTGTGCCTGATCAAGCAGTTATGGACAGAAGAGAAGGTTGATTTCGAAGGGCAGTATTATCAGGTGAAAGGTCTGAAGATTGAGCCACGGCCGTTCAGAAGCCCCCACCCTCCCCTGTGGTTAGGTGGTTGGGGAGAGCTGGCGCTCGCCCGGGCTGCCAAACTGGGGGATGCCTGGATTCCTGGCCCAACCGCCAGCCTGGACAAACTCTTGCAGGCTCAAAAAATCTATCATCAGAATTTGAGGGCTATCGGGGTGGACCCGACCACCCGACCCACCCCATTAACGCGCGAGGTCATTATCGCCGATAGCGACGAAAAGGCGTGCGAAATGGCAGAAAGGCATCTGCTGATTAATTATCGAGATGAATATGGCAGTGGAAAATGGGCGCACCCCCTAATCGGTAGAGAAGACGCAGCGCCGGTGGCTGATCTGGCGGCGATCAGCCGGGATCGCTTCCTGGTGGGCGGCCCGGAAACCATCATCAAGCAACTGCAGAAATTCAAAGACGCATTCGGAGTCGATCACCTGATCTGCAGATTGTTTTTCGCGGGTATGCCGCACGCCTTCATCCTGAATGAGCTCCGGCAGTTGGCCAGGGAAGTGATACCCGTTTTCAAATAATCAAGAGAAAATATGAAGATCAGCATCATCACCGATGAAATCAGCTCCGATCCCGAGACGGCCATCGAATTGGGAGTCGCATGGGGGGTGCACGACTTTGAACTGCGGGGCTTCTTCACAGACCGGGCGCCGCGTTTTTCCGATTACCAAAAGCAGCGGCTGCGCGATCTGCTTGCCGAGCATCAAGCCCGGATCGTAGCGATCGGACCTGGACTCTTCAAAATGGCCTTTCCAGCGCAGCAAGCACCCCGCGCTGCTCTGGGATGGATGGATCGAAATGGATATGAGAGTTGGTCTGAAGCCATACGAGCAGTACAGTATCATCTCAACGAGCTGCTACCCGAATCGCTTGACTATGCCAATGAACTTGGCGCCCCCTTGGTAGTGATCTTCGGTTTCGACCGGGCGGGGGCGCGGCCAGGCGAGCCACCCGAAGAGGCGCTGAATTGCCTGCGGCTGGCAGCCGAGCGAGCTGAAACGGCCGGACTGGAACTCGCACTTGAAAACGAAGCCGGCTTTTGGGCAGATACAGGGGCGCGCACGGCACACATCGTGCGCGCTATCAACCACCCAGCCCTGAGCATAAATTGGGACCCCGGCAATGCCTTTTGCGCCGGTGACCTTCCTTTTCCTGAGGGTTACTCCGCCGTGCGAGGGCTGATGCACCATGTCCATTTCAAAGATGCCGATCGAGATAAGGATGGGGAGCTATATTACAGTCTGGAAGGCCAGATCAACTGGGCGGACCAGATCAAGGCACTCTCAGCCGATGGCTATGAGGGTTTCATCTCGATCGAGACGCATCTAAGACCCAAGGTGGCGGCCGGGCGTGCCGCGCTGGAACGTCTGCGGACATTAATCAACGCAGCGCAGGATCACTTGACCGATACTCAGTAATCAGAGACTATAGAAGGAGGTGCGATCTATGCAAACCTTAAATCTGGAAGGGATCATCCCGGCAGTCATCGTACCGATGCGCCAGGATTATTCGATCGACTTTACCGCCTTCCGGCGCTATCTGGAATGGGTCATCATCCAAGGCCCGGTGGGCCTAGCCGTGAACGTTGACACAGGCGAAGGGCCATATCTCACTCCCGAAGAACGGGTCCAGGTGGTTCACACTGCGCGCGCAGTAGCCGCCGGGCGGTGCGCCATCGTGGCTGGCGTTGGGGGGCCTGGAACCCTGACTGCGATCACCAATGCTAAAGCAGCTCAGGAAGCTGGAGCCGACGCTCTATTGGTGTTCCCTACCCCAGCTTTTCTTAACGACCCACTCGATGGACGCATTGCTTATGACTATCATCGGGCGATTGCCGAGGCCTCGGGCCTGCCCTTGATCGTTTTCCAGCTCGGCCCGATCTTCGGCGGTGTCAACTATCCACCGGGGGCCCTGGCCAGGCTATTAGAATTACCCCAGGTGGTGGGCTTAAAGGACGCCTCCTTCGACGCCCAGCGCTTTCTCCTCACCCGCGATCTCGTCCGGCAAGCCGATCACTCAATTACTTTGCTGACCGGCAACGACAATTTCCTGTTGGAGAGTTTCTTGCTGGGGGCACAGGGAGGGCTGTTAGGTTATGCGGCGGTTGGGGTTGGTTTGCTGGTGGAGTTACTCGAGGCGGTCAAGAAAGAGGATTTTACCAAAGCAGTGGCCATGCGGAGGCACGTTCAGGGCTTTTGTGATTATGTTTACGGCCGGCCAATTGGCGACTACCGGGCGCGCTGCAAAGTGGCATTGGTTCACATGGGCCTGCTTGCACCCGAACAAACCTATGTCCGCCCACCTTACCTCTCCCTTTGGCAGGCAGAAAAGGATGTCGCGCGCCAGGCCGTCGAGGCAGCCGGATTGTTGGCGATTGCCATAAGCTGATCCCGTTTGTGATGCATACCTCTGATGGCATGGCAGCTACACTGCTGTGCCCACCGCAGTACAACTATGGCGAGAACAAGGGAGAAGATCAGGTATAATACTCCTCACCAACCGGCCGAAGTGGCGGAACTGGCAGACGCGCACGACTCAAAATCGTGTTCCTTCGGGAGTGTGGGTTCGATTCCCACCTTCGGCACCACTATCCCATGCCATCCATGAATGACATCCTGGGGGTAATCTTGGGAGGCGGGCGGGGGGCGCGCCTCTACCCGCTGACGCGCGACCGGGCCAAGCCTGCCGTGCCGATCGCCGGCAAGTACCGCCTGATCGATATCCCAATCAGCAACTGCATCAACTCCGGCATCACGCGCATCGCCGTCTTGACCCAGTTCAATTCGGTCTCCCTGCACAGGCATATTGCCCAGACCTATGTTTTCGACGCGTTCCATCGCGGCTGGGTGCAGATCCTGGCCGCCGAGCAGACCCCGCAAAGCGAGACCTGGTACCAGGGCACCGCCGACGCGGTGCGCAAGCAGCTGCTCGAGATCCAGACCACAGGCGCCGAATATGTGCTCATCCTGGCCGGCGACCACCTCTATCGCATGGATTACGAACCCCTGGCCGAATACCACTGGCAGAACGACGCTGACATCACCGTCGCCGTACAGCCCGTGCTGCGTGAGGAGGCCTTCCGCTACGGCCTGTTGAAACGCGACGCCGACGGGCGCATCACCGATTTCGTCGAGAAACCTAAAGACCCACAATTGCAGGATCGCTTCGTCAGCCGGGATGACCCCGGACGCCCATTCCTGGGCTCAATGGGCATTTACCTGTTCAAAACCGGGGCGCTGGTCGACCTGCTGACCTCCACCGTCGACGACGACTTCGGCGGCGAGGTCATCCCCAGCGCGATCGGCACGCGGCGCGTGTTCGGCTTCGACTTCGACGGCTTCTGGGAGGATATCGGGACGATCCGCTCGTTTTACGAAACCAACCTGATGCTGACCAAGCCTGACTCACCCTTCGACTTCCACGACCCGGCACGCCCGATCTATACCCGCCCGCGCTACCTGCCCGGCTCGATCATCGACGGGTCCACGTTGCACGATGTCTTCCTGGCGGACGGCTGCCGCATCCACCGCGCCGAAATCCGCGACTCGATCATCGGTCTGCGCAGCCACATCGCCAGCGGAGCTCGCATCGCCGACAGCATCCTGATGGGAGCCGACTACTACGACTCTGGCACTAACCCTGCGGAGGGCATCCGCCTGGGGATCGGCGAGGACTGCGACATCCAGGGTGCCATCCTGGACAAGAACGTGCGTCTGGGGGCGGGAGTGGTGATCCGGCCCTTCCCGCGCGGCACGGAGATCGATCAGGACGAGTGGGTTGTGCGGGATGGGATCGTGGTCATCCCCAAGAACACGCTGCTGCCGGGCGGTACGTATATCGGGCCAGAGCGAGAGGAAGCAGAGGAAAGTTAATTTCAGAGGAAATTGAAAAAACCACTTCTATCCACCCTGATCATCTTACTGCTCAGCCTGGCCTGCCGTTTAGGGGGACTTGCCAGGCCGGAAGTCACCCACTACCCCCAGCCAGACCTGGCAGTCGAGCTGGAGCCGTTTCGCCAAGCTGGCTGCACGGCGGATGAGTACGATCGCTGGACGTGCCCAGAGGCGAGCCCGCTCAACGCACTGGGATGCGACGCGCTGATCAAGCCCAATGAGCTGCTTGGCGGGCTGGACCCCGCTTACCCGCTGGCGCTGTGCCGCTACATGCCCATCCAGCACGGCGAAAGCCCGCGCGGTTCTCCCACGGACGAGTTCATCTATAATGACGGCTGTTTGGCAGCGAGCTACGTGCGCTACGCCATCCAAAAGGATGGCCAGTTTCAATTGGTGAAGACCCAGAGGGACTTGAAGGCGACCTACGCCCCGATCGAGTCGCCAGACGAGGCGCTCAGCTACGCCCTGGCCAGCAGCAGCCTGGAAGCTCGTTACAACCTGGAAACCCCGCTGGGCTACCGCTACCAGGTTAACAAACTGGAGGATTCGCATGTCGTCGAGACAGGGACTGGGTATGAAGTGCTGCTGTACCATTACAAGGTGTGCGGCTGCGGCCCACATACCACCTCAGCGGTGCTCCTGCAGGTGACAGGCGAGGGGGATATCCAGGAGATCGAGCGAACGCCCGCCTTCGAAGACCCCAAAGAAGATGGGCTGTGCGTCGATTAACGAACCATCTTCTCAATGCGGAAGAATAGGATATACTAGCTCTTAATAGCGGGCGAATTGCATCTCGATCCATTCCTCCCCCAAATCCATTATTGATCACCGATCTCGCCTGGCGGCGAAGATCGGCTCTCGAATAAAATATAGCGTTTTTCGAATGGCTGACTTACCCAGCGGAACGATTACGTTTCTTTTTACTGACATTGAAGGCAGTACGTCGATGTGGGAGCGCACCCGGAGACGATG
>Ga0209341_10001101_pt1 | contig 27098 bp, 41 predicted proteins | sample RifCSP13_2_FD_184020 | JGI IMG/M metagenome (GOLD analysis project Ga0209341, IMG submission 184020) | Soil microbial communities from Rifle, Colorado - Rifle CSP2_sed 13_2 (SPAdes) (version 2) | ecosystem: Environmental > Terrestrial > Deep subsurface > Rock core/Sediment | place: Rifle... | reverse complement strand
CACGTTCAAGAAACGGATCGCCATCATCGCATCCTGGGCAGGGTCGATCACAGCCTGGCTGCACCAGGACAGCAAGGTGCTGACGACGGCGGCCCTGGCGGGCATTTCGGTAGCGCTGCTGATCTATCCGACCAAGCTGGACCTGACCGACTATTTCAGCGGCAACGCCATTTTCTCAGCCAACCTGGGCGGCGGGGTCGCTTCGGGCGTGAACCGGAGCGCCACGTTCGAGGGCGATGATACCCTGACGATCACCGGGTTCGCGTAAGAGGCGAGGGGCGAGGGGGCAGGGGAGGGGCGGGTCTGAGACCCGCCCGTACAGACCCGCCCGTACAGACCCGCCCCGACAAGCCCCAACAATGGGAGGAAAGATGGCGAAGATTAAGGTCGATGAAAAACGGCCAGGGTATTACGAGTCGGATGTCGAAGGGTACCCGGGTCACATCCAGTTCCCCTACCCGCTGATCCTGCCCCAATTCAAAGCCTGGTGGAAGGTGGCGATCGAGCCGCTCAAGACATTGAGTAAGCTGGACTTCGAGCATTTCGACGCGGAATGGCAAGGAGCGAAGGTGCTGTTGACGGAGTTCGGCGAGTGGGCGGTGGAGGGGGTACCGGTTGGGGAAGCCAAGGCGGACCGGGTGCCGCTGGAGGTGATGAGCTGGGTAGTGGATTGCGCCGATGAATATATCTGGCCGCAATTATCGGAAAAAAAAGCGCGTTTGCTGTCTACCGTTTCCTGACCGGAGAGATAGGCGGCAAACCCTGGGCGCTGGAGCTGGCAGAACAATGTATGGACCTGGCGAACGGGACATGGCTGAATATGCCCTTCGAGGGGCCGGTGATGGAGCAGCCGGATTTCATCATGCGGGCGATGAGCACGGCGCGCAAGTGCTGGGTGGTGCACGCCTACAAGCCGGCCAACCGCATCCCTTATGACGGGGCCGATTTCGAATTCACGGAATGGTTCATGCCGAAGGATTATAAGCCGGTGAGCGCTGTGGAATACGATGTCGAGGCGGTAAAGGATATCAAGAGGAGTCTGGAGCAGAGCGGCGGATAATTATGGTTAGCGGTTCAGGATTTATGCGGGAAATGAAAGGAGCCGGAGATCGCTCTCCGACTCCAGCCTTGCCATGCCTCGTCGAGCCAAGCCTTAACCGACCACACCGTACATCGCCTGGCCTTGCCCCGCCACACCATGCCGCGCCCTTCCATGCCTTATCATACTGCGACTTCAGTATTATGGACTGCGAAGAGAACGACCAGAAACCGACCAAAGCGCGGGCGGAAATCGCCTATACCGACCATACGGCCGGCGTAGACCAGGACATCATTGAGCAATTCGGGCTGAATCTCATTATCCAGAACCTGGATCTCGAAGGCCAGCTTCCAGCCGGGGCCAAAGGCTGGCCTGATGCGCACGACGCGGGCGCGGTTGACAACCACCGAGCGCACGTCCAGATAAAGTGGCTTAGAGGAGAATTCATCGAGCCCATCCGGGACATCCATACCATGCAGGATGTAATCTGGCTGGACGAAAACGCTGGATTGAAACAGCTCCTTATAAGTCTTGCCACGCTTGCCGGCGATTTTGAAGTTGGTGGCGGACTTGGCCATGGCTGCCTCGATATGGGCTGCGGGCTGATAAATATGACCTTCGGGGGTGGCGTAGAAATAATCGCGCCATTCCTGGGTGTAGTCAATCGCTCCGGTAGATTTCTTGCCCCCCTTGCTAAGAGCGCTCAATTCTGGGATGGGGAATTTATGCTGCAAGAGGGGAGCGATGCCTTGAATTTCGACTTTGACGGTATACATTCACTCATCTCCTTCTGGAAACACAATATTGATCACGAGGGAACGCTCGGCTGGGCTGAGCAAGAAATAGAGAACCACGAATTCGAGCAGGCCGAGGATGTTTCGCAGCCAAGCAAGAAGGTCAGCCAGCCATTTCAAGGGATAAAAGTACAAAATGCGCATGGGACAGTCCTTTCGTTTCAGGACCCCATGGATACAAACGCCGCACATTGGAGTGCGGCGGGGAGACGAGGGCCTCGCGTGATAAAATACGCTCAGCCTGGCTCCGTGGTATCCGCACGGGGTTGGGTTAGAGCCGCCGAGGTGTTAGTGGCACCTTTGCGGCTCGTTTTGATCGAGAACTCAGGAAGAGTCTTTCACCTCCTTGGGCGGTTGTGGGGAAGGATCGTAATGGACTTCGGGGGAGTATTTAAGATAATACTCGATAGCCCGCAAGATTTCGGCATGGATCGAACGCCGATTACGATTGGCACTGGCCTTGATGGCCTGAAACAAGTCGTCGGGAAATCGAAGACTAAAATTTACCATACGTCTATTGTAGACCTATTTACGATGTAAGTCAAGAGGCAAAATTTTGGCCGAAAAACGACTGAGAGCATTCATCGAAAGCCGATACGATGGGAAAGGCATCAACCAGGCTGAGAAAGATTTGAAGGACTTGGGTAGAACCGGTACTCAATCGGCTGGGGGATTAGGCAAGGCCTCGACGGCTGCCGGGAGTCTATTGAGCAGCTTCGGGGGCCTGGTGTCGGCTGGAGTCGTGCTGGCGATCGGGCGACAGATCATGCAGGTGGCAGCAGCATCGGTGCAGGCAGCCTCGCGGGTTGAGGAGATGGAGTCCAAATTCGCCATTGTTTTCGGAAAATCGGCGCCAGAAGCCAGCCAAGCACTGAGAGAATTTGGGATGGCGGCCAACCGGTCGCGATATGACCTGCAGGAGATGGCGGCCAGCGTCCAAGACACCTTCGTGCCATTGGGCTTTGCGCGCGACGTGGCAGCGGATATGTCGGTGGAGCTGGTTCGATTAGCAACCGATGTTGCAAGTTTTAATAATGCAACCGACATCGAAGTAATGCGCAACTTCCAATCGGGGCTCGTAGGAAATCATGAGGCACTCCGAAGCTATGGAATCGTGATCACCGAGGCGACGCTCAAGCAGGAACTGGCGCGAATGGGAGCGGAAAACCTGACCGGGGCGGCATTGGAACAGAGCAAGGTGCAGGCCAGGCTGAACCTGATCATTGCCGGCACGTCGGACGCGCAGGGCGACGCGGAGCGGACGTCTGGCAGCTACGCCAATGCGAGCCGGGGGCTGGAAGCGGCGATGCTGGATCTCAAAGTTATTATTGGAGAAGGTTTGCTCCCTGAGCTGGCAAAGTTGAAAGCCGAAAGCGCAGATTCAATAAGCACTTATGTCGCGCTGATGAGCGCGGTGAAAGAGGGGGCAATCTCAGGTTCAGAAGGCGTATCGATGCTTTGGAAAATGATCTTGACAGGTAAAGATGCTGAGGGAGTTGTCGCGGAGCTGACCAAAAGGTTCGAGGAGCAGGCAGCGGAGATGGCGCGGGCGGGCTGGACATCGAGCCGCTATAACAACCTGAGCCGAGAAGGGGCGCAGTCAACGCAGGAGCTATCCGGCGAGCTCGCGAAGCAAGTGTTCCCGTTGCACGATGCGACGGAGGCGTGGGGGAAGATGAACGAGAAGGCCAGTGATTATATCCCCCTTGCCTACCGGATGGAAACGCTGGCGGAGGCGGTGGCGGCGGGGATCAGCGGCGAGCTGCAGCAGGCGATGGAAGGCTATCTCTCGACGACCGAGGATATCAACCAGGAGCACGGCGAGCTGCAAGAGCAGCTGGACGACCTGCTTGAGCGGGGTTGGAGCCCGACTTCGGAGAAGGTGCTGGAGCTGCAGGGGCGGATCGATGAGCTGAAGACCAAGGAGCAGGAAGCGGGCGAGGCGCTGGCAGAAGCCACGGCGCAGATGATTTACCAGCAGGCGGCGGCGGGGTTGGACGCGGGCGCATCGCTGGAGCTGGCCAGGGCGATGGGGATACTCTCGGAGCAGGACTACGCGGTGTCTAAGACGCTGCAAGACCTGCGGATGAGCTTCGACGCAAATGCGGATGGGATGATCAATGCCAGCGAGGGGGCGCGGGACTTCGCCGGCCAGGTGGCTAATATCTACGAGGCAGTGAGCAATTTGCAGGCGCAGGACGTGCCGATCACGTTCGAGAATATCCAGGCGGAGCTGGAGAAGATAGATTTGCAGAAGACAGCGGAGGAGATGGACGCGGCGAAGCTGGCAGCAGAGGAAGCGGCCGTACCACTCGATGCGGCGGCCAGCGGTCTGGCTCTGGTGGGAGAGAAAGCGGAGGGATCACGGGTACCGATCGAGAATTTCGAGGGGGGGATAGCCGACGCCGATGCGGCTGCGGAGCTGGCGAAGAAGCCGATGGACGACCTGGCGGGCTCGGTGGAGATATTGGGCGGCCAGGCTGTGACGACGAAGGGGCTGGTGAACGACCTGGCGACGGCGATCGATAACCTGCCGTCGGTCAAGAATATTGATATCTATTATCGAATTCATGTCGAGGGAACCCCCCCCAAGGGTCGGCAACATGGCGGGCCGGTGGAGGCGGGCGTGCCTTACATGATCGGGGAAACCGGGCCGGAGCTGTTTGTATCGCCGCTTGCGGGCCGGATCATTTCCCACGGGCAGATGAACGCCAGAACCGGTAATGCGAATTACCGGAATATAGGCGGGGATACTTATAACATTCATAACTACACCAGAGAAGCCGCGGTAATGACGATGACGCAGATCGAGCTATCCCGGCGCCGGCGGCTGAACCAATCCATGAGCGGGTAAAAGATGGCTGCCAAACTGCAAATCGTCGACGACGAAGGAACGGTTACCGCCAATCTAAAATCGACCAACTTATATATGATCGCCGGGACCTGGAGCACTTCGCCGCCGAGCAAAAATGGTCGGGTAGTCGAGAACTTCGACGTGATGGTAAAAGGAGTCGATGACGCGGCCATCGTATCGGAGATCAACCGGATCGGCAAGCTGAGGACGAAATGCATCGATTATTTCAGTGCCACCAACAACAGCAACCCCGTATGGTGGGAGGTCGGATACGATACAGAGACAAGGCATGCCCTCATTTATGCGGTAACTATCACACCAAAACCGATAGGCACCAGACATACACAAATGCTGGGATTTAAAGCAGCGGTTTATGCGATCACGTTAACTCGCTCTGAAATATGGGAGCTAAAAGGCTCGTCAACAGTAGTTAACCTGAACAACATATCAACGCTTGGCGATAAGCTCACCATGTCCGCGATAACTTCCGGGACAGACAACCCGCGCATTCCGTCGATCAATTTCATATACGATACCGGGGCAACCCTCAGGACTTTTTGGTTTGGGATGCGCCCGGCGCTGAAAGGGGTGACGAACTTCCAGCCGAAATGGGAGCTGGAAGCGACCAGCATTGGGCTTGGCTTTGACTCGACCAAGGTTGCGGACGCGCAGGCCAGCGGGTCGGGAAACAATGCCATCCAGTGCACTTTCGCCACGCACACCGAGATGGCGACCAGGGTCGAGATCAAAGCCTCCGACGTGGCCGCCATGGGCGACGATCTGATCGGCGATTACCTGGTGCTGGCGAGGATGAAAGTGACCCTGTTCGCGGCCTGCGGGGTGCGCCTGATCAGCGGCAACTATGATGCAACGCTGGGCAGCATCAACAAGGTATATCATCGCCCGGTGTTCGGCGTGCAGAAATCGGGTGCCTACGCATGGTATGAGCTGGGTTATATTAGCATCCCGCCCGTGCCGGCCAGGCCGGTCAACGTCAGCGGGCTGGACCCTGGAAACTTCCTGCTGGGGATCCAGGCCACGCGGACGACCGGCACAGGTAGCGACTCGCTGTGGATGGACTGCCTGGCTCTGGTGCCGTCGACTCACCTGATCAAAGTCTCTAATGCCTTCGACATCGCCGTTAATCGGAGCTCTTACGTATACACATCCGAGAAAGGTGAGATCTGGGGGTACGTGCGCGATGCTTCGTCTGAAGCGCTCCTCGACATCTCCGAGGTGACTCACAGCGATGACTGGAGCTACCCCTATACTGGCGGGGTGGGAGTATTCGTGGCCGATTACACCGGGTTGACCGACCAGGTCGATATTATCTTGAGATACCTGCCGCGCACGAGCATGCACTTCTGATGGAAAAACCAACGCTTTTATTGATGACGTCCGCCCTGAACGGGGCGAGCCAGAGCGTGATCGGGGATATCACCGAGATGGCCGGCGCGTGGCAGCGCAGCACGCGCATCAACGGCGGATTCTGGCTCGGGTCATTTGTGATCGAGGACAAGATTTCTTTATTAAAAAGTTTTTTCCACGACTACAAAGGCGCGCATCTCAAGGAGCAGTCCGCCGGCGTGACTACCTGGGAAGGGATGATCTACGACATGGATCTGCCTGACCCTCCAGCGGAAAGCGGCGAGGAGAACTCTCGCCTGTCCGTCGGCGTGTGCGGGTACGCGCACACGGCCAGCTGGCGGTTCGTCACCACAGCCACGGCCACCGGAGCGATGGCGAACGTCTCGGCCTGGATCAACGATCTGGTGGTCAACCACTGCTCGGACTTCCTGGTGATCGGACAGGTGGATACTAACACTTTGCAGGTCAAGCGGGCGTTGCCGCGCGACATGCGTGCCTGGGAGGCGATCGTGGACGCCACCATGCTCGGCGACGCGAACGCCGACCCCTGGTGCTCTTACGTCGACGTCGGGCGCCGGTTTTATTACAAGAAAATAGATATGGCACCGATCTACTGGGTGCGCGGTGGGGTGACGCGGAGATGGTCGTACGACCTGATGGCGAACTACGTCGACGGGACCTTCATCGACGAGAACAATGAGGTGCAGCCGCTGGCGGCCGTGTCCCAGGCGCAGAGCATCGAGACGCACGGGCGGCGGGAGGAGAAGATTTACATGGACACCGTGCCGCTGACGGCGGCACAGAAGAGGCGAGATTTTTACCTGAAAGAGAACTCCTGGCCCTGGGCACGCGGGATTGGCTCGATAGACGTGCAAGTGGAAACTCCATCAGGGGAGATTGCTCGCAATCCGTGGTCGGTGCGGCCAGGGGTGTACCGTGATATGAGCTATATCCTGGGCGGGGCTGATGTCGGCTTCTGGCTACCGGATGCGCGCGATTTCCTGGTCGAGGAGGTCACCTGCGGCGTCGAAACTGGCTTGAGCCTCAGCACCTGGCAATTCGAAGAAAGCGAGCAGCTAGCGATCCAGGAGGAGTACAGGCGCTGGCTCGAAAGGCAAGAGGAGGAATAGCGGAGTGCAGCGGAGCAGGCTCGGGCATCGGACGATCCAGAGGGATGTGGGTGATTTGCGGGTCATGATGAGCATGGCCGGCGGTCCAGCCGGCAGCTTTGAGTTTCGCTACCGGCTCGGCCTGGCGACCGGGGTGGGAGCGACGTCAGCCACGCTGAACCTGCCGTACCCCGCTGCCGTTGCCTACCAAACCTGGGTGATCATCGACCCGTTTACGGTCGAATGCGAGGTGCGCAGGATAACCGCTGTGACCGGGCTGGTTTACTCTTTCAGTGCGCTGACTTACACGCATGCCGCCAATGACCTGGTCTGGTTCACAGAGAATCCAGATTTGTATATCATGTGGTTCGGGGCGAAGTGGGATAAAACGACCGACGACACCACTGCGCTCAACAGAGCTGTTGCCCAGGCTACCCGGGCAGATGTCGATCATCGCGTAATAAGATTACCGGGGGGAGAGGGGCTGATAACCAGCACTATCGCGGTTGCTGCTTATGGTCTGATGCTGAAAGGGGCCAGGACACGTCGTCCGGTATCGGAAACCGCGGACCCGGTAGGGGCGACTCGCATAAATTACACCGGAACGGGAGAGTTGTTCAAGCTGGGAACAGACAGCGGCAACCCATACGACAGCGCCGAGTACGACGGCTATCATGGGTTCACGCTGCGCGATCTGGCATTGAAGTATACCGGCTCAACAGACACTGCGCTGAACAACGGTGGCGGCAATTATAAAGCTGGAACGTACGGCATCCGCGACTGGCGGGGCGGTGAAGTGAACCTGAATAACGTGTGGATTGAGGGCTTCCACTATGGTTTCTGGGGCATCCAGTCCGACCAGAACAGGTGGGACACGGTGATGTTCCGCTACAACAAAGAGGGAGCTTACCTTGGCCCGCGCAGCGATGGTTTGACCGCCACACACCTGGGATCATTGAGGAACGACGTCGCCTTGCATCTTGACCGGACCGAAGGTCACAATTACCTCGGATGCGCGTTCGTCGGAGACGGATCGAACGTCGATTACCCGATCAAGATCGGAAGCGCATGGGCAAGCGAAGGTTGCCGGGGCATCAGATTTAATGGTTGTTGGTTCGAGCATTACCAGGGTTACAGCACAATTGAGGCATTTGTCTCTGTTGGGAAAGGCGATTCAATCGAGAGCACAGACATCTTCTTTCGGGATAGCCACATCATGACCAACCCGGTGGCCACGCCGCGGGCAAAGTATTTTATCGAGGTAGATGAGTGCGACGGGGTTTTGGTCGACGGGTTGTCTGGCGTACCAATGAATCTGGACAATATCGTTTCCTACGTGGGGGGGACGGCGGCTCACGTGAGTTATGAGGCTAATCGGGACTACACGACTGTCATAGGATATGATGATAACAGCGGTGGGGCAGCCACGATACTTTTTTCACAAAACTCAATCGGGATGCGGGACACGACGTTCGAGCTGTGGTATCAGAACAACGTGCCGGCCAGCCAAACAGCCGTTGTCCTGGCACGCACCGACCACGTGGGGAGCGCCCCAGCCGCGTACGTAAATACGTTGATCCTTGGCAGGCCAGGGAGAGTGCGATACATATATGTCAAACTCAACGCCAATCGAAGCGCAGGGACGCTGACCGTCACTTTGGAGATCGACGGGGTGGCTCAGTCGATGACGGCGGTGATCAACACGGCAGTTTCTTTCGCCCTCTCGGCCTGGGGCAATATAGCCTATACCGGAGCCAATCGGTTGTCATTGACCGTCACCACGGACAGCTCGTGGGCACCGACCACGGCAGACTTGCGGGCAGGTATGATTCTCGAGTCTTTTTAATGGATTATCGGCAGGGATTGGAGATGAGCTTGCTCTACCGATAAGTGTGATTATCGGAAGATGGGCGAGTCAGGCGAAACGGAGTTTCGCACGCTCGCCCCTACAAAAGCGTCGGGCCCGGGGGAAGCCGGGTCCGACTTGGATGAGGCAGCGCTGCAGGGCGAACATGCACCTGGTGGGCGTCTCACCCATTTGCCCGGGCAACGTCTCCCGGTAGCGGCCTTTTACGGTAGGAGCATGTTGTATAGTTATTGTAGCACAAATGTACAAGATTGTCTAGTGGAGTAGTACGACAATAGAAATAAAAGAACCCCCGCCAGGTGGCGGGGGTTATATTTTGTGCTATCTTCGGTCAGGTCATGCTGAAAACAGCCGGCTCCGGACATATTCGCTCAGGCTCTGACCTCCCGCGTTAGCCATCGCTTCCAGCTCGAAGCGCTCGACAGCTGTCAGACGCACACGGAGCGTGTAATCGCGATTTTGGCCATTGTGCGTCAAATTTTCGATGATTATGCGCAAGGCTTCCATTTTGCTTCGGCAGACAATCTCCTCGCCATTGTCACACACCGACCAGGTCTTGTCATCGTTCAGAAATAGGACGGTCGTATCAGCGACATCGGCAGGCTCGCCAATGGCGACAGATTTCAATGCTTTTAGTGCCAATCGTTTTGCTTTTTGCGTATTCATTTCGTTTTTCCTGTTTATCTATATTCTTCGTCATTTCGGTAATCACGATATTTCTCTTCATCGTCGGGAGAGATTATTCGATATACAGCTGACCAAAGTGTTCGTTCTGCCGCCTTTGTAATTTTTACAGCGTTGATGGTTGCTTTACCAATAGCGAAGATTTTTTTCTTATCATTTTCGCCGGCTCGATGAGCTTCTTCCATCTTTTCAATTGCCTGATCTATATGTTCTCCAAGTCCATTCGCTTTTATCATTTCGTTCTCCTGTGTCTTTATTGTCCTTATTGTAGCATAGTGTAGCAACAAAGTCAAGCGAAAATGGTAGTACTTAAGTACCAACTTTTCAAAGTCTCCAATTAGCGACGGGGGAGGCTCGGCGGTGGTTGGCGTCTAGGTCGGATTGGGCGATGGCCAGGTAGGTCTTGACCATCTCCATAGTTGAGTGGCCGAGCATGATCTGGAGCGAGTAGGGGTCACCGCCATTACGCAGGAAATTTATAGCGAAGGTGTGGCGGAAGCGGTGGACGTTGACGTGGCGCAGGCCGGCGCGCCGGCCGATAGCGCGCATGGCGTGGAGCAGCTGGCTATAGTCCAGGGGATGGCCGTCGCGGGTGGTGAAGAGGCGGTCGCCAACAGGGTCGTCCTTGCGCTCGGACAGGTAACGCCAGATGGCCTGGCCGGTGGCGGGCGAGATGGGGATGGAGCGCTCCTTGCTGCCCTTGCCGAAGACGGTGACACGGCGGTTTTTCAGGTCCACCTGGTGGGTCTCCAGGTCGCACAGTTCGGTGGAGCGGATGCCGGTGTCGACGAGCAGCAGGATGATAGCGCGGTTGCGGACGGCGTGGGGGACGGTGTGCGAGGAGTCGCGATAGCCCGGGCGGGAGTAGAGGGGAGTGGTGGCCAGGCTGGTGAGCATGGCGCGGACGTCATCCAGGGTGTAGGGGACGATGGCGCGTTTCTCGGGCCTGGGGCGCTGGACTCGCTTGAGGATGCTCTCGACGACCAGGCCCTCGGCCTGGCACCAGGTCCACAGGGCGGAGAGGCCGGTGTGGTAGTTGAGCAGAGTCTTCTTGGAGACGGCCTGGCCGGCCAGGAAGGACTGTACCTGGGGGGGGGTGATGCTGGCAATAAGGGGGTCGTCGACCAGGAACGCCTGGAATTTATGGTAGGTGTTGAAGTAATCCAGGAGAGTGTGCGGGCTGAGGCGGCGGGCGAGGGCGGCGAGTTCGTAGCCGGCGACAGCCTGGGAGAAGGTGATCGTGCTGGGTTTGCTTTTCATCCGTAAGACCTCCGGTTCAAAAAAACAGAGCCGATAATTATCGATTCAGAACCGATAATAATTTTGGGTGGGCTTTTTTTTATTTAAGAGGTGCAGCAGGATGAAAACCGTGATGGGGATGGTTATAATCCCAAGGGTCGGAGACATCACGGATGGTTGTAACGAGTATCCGGAATGCAGGAGGTGGGCGCGGAGGGGCTCGAACCCCCGACCTTACGGATGTGAACCAGAGGCGGGGGAGGCGGGCACCGGCGACATTATGGTCATGGATTATGGGGTAGCCATGATGGGGGAGGTTGGGTCATCCGGGATGGGGGAGGTGGGAATCCTGCTGGGGGGGGGAAGTGATCAGTAGTCAGTATTCAGTGTTCAGTATTTAGAGCCGATAATGAAGTTTATCGGACGGGACGATGGAGGCGAAGGCGGGCAAGGCGGCGGAGGAGGGCGCGCTGAGCGGGGGAGAGGCGGAAATAGAAGAGGATCCAGAGCAGGAACTTGAACACAAAACATTGGTAGCACGATGCACTCTCCGGGTCAATCCCCTGGGAGGGGAATTTAGGGGGAATTTATGGGTTACTCTCAAGGATCAGGGGAAGATGTTGTTGATGGCGGTGGTGGCGATGAAGTAAGCCCAAATGGCGCCGATCAGGATGCCTGTGCCAAGCCCAGCAGCGAAGAGGAACCAGGCGTATTTGCGTTTGGTGACGAAGTAGGCCACAAAGCCTGCCAGTAATAAAGTGATCCCACAACCATCCATGATGGCCTCCTATTTTTTAGAGCGACGGGCCAGGGCGCGGGCGATATCGAGCAGGTATTCCCGGTCCTGCACTTCGGCGACGCGGTAGAGGTGGATCCATTCGGAGAGGTCAGGCGGGTCGTCTGGTTTAGATGTAAGAAGGCCGGCCTGTCGAAACACGTCGTCTTCCGGCAAATTCAAAGCTCTTGCAATTTTCTTGCATGTATCAGGACCAATGCCTCTGGTTCCATTCAAAATCCTGGTTATTTGCGATTGAGATATCTTGCTCTTCTTTGAAAATTTTGCCTGAGACCACTCGCGCTTATTTAGCTCTCCCTGCAACCATTCTATAAATTCAAGACTTTCCATAGACACGAAAATCTTACCATCAGTCAACAAGCCTACGGGAATGTTATAATTGCCTATTGACAATTATTGCCAATCGTATATAATTGACATTAGGCAAGTAACTCTTTCCTAGAGTGTAACAATATTTTTGTAAAAACGTTTAAGGAGTTGCATGGCAAAGTACATAACCAAAAATGTGGTTTTGGAAAAAGAAGATGTTGAAGATGTCATTGCCTATGCTAAGAGTAAGGGGCTTGACAATAAGCGCGGCTTTTCAGCAGCCGTCCGTGGGATTATCCGCGAACACAAGGAAAAAGAAAAGCGGGAAGAAGAATTAAAGAAACAGGGCAGCTAAACCTTTGGTGAGGGGCTGCCCTGTTCTGGAAGGATTAATTTCCATGACTATTATAGCACAAGCCAGCACGACCGGCGGGGAAAACGTCGGAACCGGAAGCCAGCAAGCCGGCCAGAAGCTTTCCACAGGGGAGCTTCGTAAACTATCCCCAGCCATCAAGATTTGTCCAAAATGCTATAAGCCGAAGCAAGAGAACGAGTGGGGTTTCACCATGTGCCGAATGTGCGAGATAGGTGGTAAGTCATGGATGAAATGAAAACACACAAGATGAGCCGCATCGTATTGTGGACGATCATTATATTTATGACATTGGTCTGTGGCTCAGGAGTGTACCTGGTCACCGGGCGATGGTGGATGGCAGCGTTAAATGGGCTGGGAGCCGGGATCCTGGTATGGCTGTATGGGGGGTTATGGTTGGCGGCGGGGAGGCTAAAAGATAATGAGCACTAACGAGAACATGGAACTGGTGCCCCTGTTCAGGGCAGAGGTGGGGCTGGCGGAGGTGATCGTGGGGGGCGGGCCGACGCCGGTGGACCGGATGCGCGCCTGGACGGATGCCTTCGAAGCCTGGATGGATAACCTGCGATCGGAGAACACGCGCCGGGCGTACCGGGCGGCCTGGCGGGATTTCTTGGCATTCACAGACAAGATGCCGTGGGAGATTGGGAAGAGCCAGGTGGCGGAGTGGGCGGCGGCGATGCGCCAGCAGGGACTGTCGGATGCGACGCTGCAGCAGCGGCTGGCGGCGCTGAGCTCGTTTTATTCTTTCACGATGGACGATTATACGGTGATCAACCCGTCTGGGCGGGAGGTGGCGCTGCACGATTACAACCCGGCGGCGTCGGGGAAGCTGCGACCGAAGATCAGCCCGTATGGCAAGGCAATCTATTTGAGCGCAGAGGAAGCGCGGGCACTGCTGTGGGCGATTAAGCGGTCGACGGTGCAAGGGCTGCGGGATTACGCGCTGTTCCTGGCGTACCTGGCCACGGGCCGGCGTAACTCGGAGATCCGGCTGCTGAGGTGGGGGGACTTCGAGCGCAATGGCGGGCGGATCTGGTACCGCTGGTCCGGGAAGGGGAAGGACGATATGAGGAACGAGTGCCCGCTGAGGTTGTGGGAGGCGATTGTCGAGTATTTGAAGGCGGCGGGAAGATTGACGGAGGACAGCCCGGAGGGGATGAGGGACGAGGATTATATCTTCACAGCGTTGACCAACAAGGCGGGCAGGCTGCCGAACGTGAGCGCGACGGAGTGGGAGCCAGGCGCGCAGCCGCTTTCGATGCGCGAGGTTGGGCGGCTATTGAAGCGGTACGCCAGGCTGGCTGGATTAGACGCCAAGAAAATTCACGTGCACACGCTGCGGCACACGGCGGCAATGTTAAGGCACGAGGCGGGAGACAACGTGGAGGAGATCTGCGCTTTCCTGGCGCACAGCAGCCTGGCGATCACGCAAATATACCTCCACCGGGTGGAGGGGAAGAAGGACACCTCCTGGAGCAAGGTGGAGGCGTTGTTGGGACTTTAGGAGCAAATCGAAGTGAGTACACACGCGCACCATAAATTGCTTCATGACCTGATTTCTGAAATCAGGCGATTACGGCAAGAGCTGGAGGATACAACAGCTATGGCCGAAACATACTCCGAAGATGCTTATCGAGCCGAGCAGCGAGCAGAAAGAGCCCGCCAAGATGTACGCTATCGGGTAAAGGAAGCCCAACGCGCGGCCGATGATGCCAGTTATCGAAATTGGGAGCAGGAAAAAGCTCTAAAAGAACTGGTGCGCGCGCGCGAATATGGCGATGATTGGGCTGAAGAGCGGGCGCTAAGGAAACTGAAGAGCTTGTAATAACGCAGGGTTGATTTCAGAACAGCTAAGCAAAAGGAGTTGTACATGAAACAGGCCTTTGTCACGAAGAACTTCCGGCTACCCACTCTTGAACAAATCAATCTACTCAACGTTATTATCGAAGAATACAGAGAAGATGGGTATACATTGACTCTCAGGCAGTTGTATTACCAGATGGTCGCCAGGGGTTACATCGAGAACTCTACACATTCTTACAAGCGAATTGTAGGAATTGTTGGGGATGCCAGACTGGCAGGCCTGATTGACTGGTCGATGATAACAGATAGAAACCGGGAAAACTTGACCCCGGCGCATTGGGTTAGTCCAGGTGAGATTATCAAGGCAGCGGCGAGACAATTTGCTATCGATAAGTGGCGAGACCAACATTATCACATCGAAGTCATGGTCGAGAAGGATGCCTTGACGGGGGTTTTATGGCCTGTGTGTCAAGAGTTGGATATTGGCTTTACAGCTAACCGTGGTTACAACTCCTTATCAAATATGTACGAGGCAGGTCAGAGAATGGAAAGCAAGGCGGCTGATGGGAAAACAGTCGTAGTTTTCTACCTGGGCGACCATGACCCCTCGGGAATTGACATGACAAGGGATGTAAGAGAACGGCTATCGTTGTTTTCTGGGTTGGATGTCGGGAATTTAGAGATTGATCGGTTGGCACTTAATTTTGACCAGGTCGAGACTCTTAATCCCCCACCGAATCCAGCGAAGGAAACGGATTCGAGGTATGCGGCATATCTGGTGGAATTTGGAGAGACCTCATGGGAACTGGACGCAATAGAGCCGAGGGCATTAGCCAACCTTGTGATATCCGCAACGGAGGCTCTCAGGGACAACGAAAAATGGGAGGCCGCGATTGAAGAAGAAGCAGCGATGAAAGACATTTTGCAGGAATTTTCAAGCAATTGGAGAAAGGCGAATAAAGATAAGCGCGGCAGCGAATAATTTTATGAGCAAGGTGGAGGCGTTGTTGGGATTGTAGTAGAAGTAATCAGTGTTCAGTAATCAGTGTTCAGTAAGGAGTTTGAGATGGACGAGGTTGATTATTTGAAAGCAGAGCTAGATAACTTGCGTTATCGAGAGGAGCAGCGGATAGACAATGAGATCCAGGCGCGTAAGGAGCGGGACCGAGAACGCAATGCTGTCTATGAAGAGGGGCTGCAGATGGCTAATGACTGGCCGGAGGCTCTTCAGAACCAGATGGTATTGATGGGACGGGAGGTGAGTCTCGATGAAGATGAATTGGACAACTGGTTGGATAACTGGTTCGTTGATGGGAAGCGGGCTTGCGAACGAGCATTGGAGCTATGGAGAGAAGTTGCTGCTTCGAAACAGGAACGTATTGCGCAGCTGCGCCAGGAGTTAGATAGCATACAGGATGAAATCAGGCTGGAAGTTGTAGCCAGGTTGAATGATGAAAGCCAACGGCCAGGATGGAAGGCCATTGGCAATCTGCTGGCAGAAGGGGATTTGGATACTTTTCTTCATTGGTGAATCAGAACAGGTAATGTGGGTTAGCGGACGGGTGCGGGGATTGCCTTCGCCCCGCACCTGGGAAGGAGGAACAATGATCGGAATGCTGTGGTTCGATAATAGCGAGAGTGAGCTAGCGGTGAAGATCGAGAGAGCTGCTGAATATTACCGGGAGAAGTACGGGAAGCGGCCGAATTTATGCTTCGTGCACCCGAGCATGGAACCGCCGGATAGACGAGTCGATGGGATCGAGGTGCGGGGGACCCGGGCAGTGATGCCTAACCATTTTTTGGTCGGTGTGGAACAGGTCCAAGTGGCGTATGAAAATTAGCGAGGGGAACTGGTACTTGCGACGGGAGTACAAGCGAGCTGATCCTGTTTTGATGGCAGCTTACAGGAAATTGCCCAAGCAGGACCGGATGACGATCGACGCGCTGGTGATGATGCTGTGCGAAAAAATCGACGGCATGGGGCCGGCGAGCGCGCTGGAGTTGCTGTACAAACTGGGAAAGTTCATCCTGAAAGGAAACGGGAAATGAACAAAATTGTTGCCGTGGCTCTGGTCATTATTGCCATGCTGTTGTTATTCGGCCTGTTGCTGATGCAGGTGCGGGCGGCGGGGGGAGCAGCTCAGGACAGTTGCCGTGATAACCCGATTGTCTTTGAGTGTTACCCCGATTTCGGCTGTACTGTTGACCCAATATTTTCGAGAACTGTTATAGAGATGGCGCAATCTCTCAGACTGCCAGACCATAATTATCGACCATGCCGGCTGGTGATCGATACCGACGCGGGCCGGTTCGAGGTCTCTCATCCACTGCTTTATCTGTGTTGGACCTGGCGGGAAGTTTGCGGGATCACTGCTAAAGACTACGCTACCGCATGGCGCGGCGAGGGAGTGGTGATCACGCACACGCAGGTTTGGTTGGAGCGTCACATTCCCCATTATTTGCCGATCGCGGTGGAGGACGGCGAGTGGACCGAGCAAGGGATAAGGCGAGGGAATAAAATCTTGCCGGTGGGGATTGGTTACCCGCCACCGATAGAATTCCCGGAGCCGCCGTATCCATAAGAAATGGCAAGAAGAAGCGATTAGCGATTAGCGATTAGCGAAAGGAAAAGACATGGCACCAAAAACGATAATTGTTATTGAACATGGAAAAGATGGAGGGCTGGAACGGTATTATAACCGGGCCAGTGAACTGATCGAAGAAGAGCTGCGCAATGCCCCGACCGGGTTGAAACCAATGACCATGACGGATGTGGAAAGAGCTCTTGATCTTGAGTGTAGGGCATTAGTAGGTGAGATGGTCAAGAATGTGCCTACCGGAAAATTAGTGGTCTGAGGTGTAAAACGTTTTGGCTAATCGTCGGCTGTGTCGGCGGGGTGGTGATTATCTTAACGCTGCTGGTAATCGCAGCGTGCATGCTTTCGTCGAGGATTAGCCGGAAATTAGGAGAATGATGGAGATCAAAGATGGACGGGATTTGGGTGGGAATAAAATGGCTCGGCTGCTGCATCTTCGTGGGGCTGATTTTAGCCGCGCTCTGCATGTTGCAGCCGCTTATACTTATGCGATAGCCCGGGCGCTGCTGGCCGGCCTGGTGATTGGGCTATTCTGGCTGGGGCTGCTGGCGCTGAAGGCATTCTCGCGTTTACTTGATTGAGGAATCCAATGCAGCGTTATTTCACGATCGCCTTTTTTATCTGCCTTTTCGTGGGGATGGCGATTCTGGCATTGGTGGGGTGCGAGCCGTTGAGCAATGGGGGCAGGTCACAGACCAGCCTCTACGATCTGGAACAGACCGGGCTGGACGCGCAGGCGACGCTGAACGCGGCTGACCTGGCCGGGAAGCGCACGGAGCAGGCGCGGGCCGAGGCGGAGAAGCAAGCGGAGATCCAGGCGGCCCAGACGGAGGGGGCTTCGAAGGCGGAGATCGAGCGCATCCAGCAGGAGATGGCGGGGACGAGACAGGCGTTCGATGTGCAATACCAGGGGATGAGGGCGACCCAGGAGGCGGGGATGCTCTACGCGCAGATGACACAGCAGGTCGTGGCGACGCAGACGGCCTACCCGCAAACTGCCACGCCGCTGGCGGCGACGCAGGCAGCGGTTGTGCGTGGCGCACAACGGGACGAGCGCCGGGCGTACTGGAGCCAGGCGACCGATCCGTTCGTGGCGATCGCGCCGACGATGTTTTGGATGACCATGCTGGCATTGCTCATCCTGGGCGGGGTGCTGGCATATAAACGGCTGATGCCGGTGCTCGAGCTTAGGCTGAGGGCGATCCGGCGAGGGGGAAATGATGCGCCGCTGGTGATGCTGCGCCTGCCGGATGGGGCGATCCTGGCCTACGACCCGGACCGCAACTTTAGCCCAGGGATGATCCTGGACGCCAACGGCGCCACGCAGACCGGGTCAGCGGCGGACCATTTGCAGGCGGAGGTGACACGCCGTGACCAGGCGGTGGACGCGGTGCGGGCACTGCCGCCGATTATCCACCGAGATACGCAGCGGATCATAGAAGAGGTTGGGGCGAATCATGATTCGCCCGTACAGCCCCTACCGCCGTTCGCGCCATGGGAGGCAGTGCAGTCGTACCGCGGGGAAGGACTGCCGCTGGGGCTGGGCGCGCAAGGATTGATCGCCACCAACCCGGAGCTCTCGCCGCACTTGCTGATCGCCGGCACGACCGGCAGCGGTAAGACGCGCTATGGACTGCGGCCGGTGATCGCCAGCGCTCTGGCCGAGGGCTACCAGGCGGCGATCTTCGACCGGAGCGGTCTGGACTTCCAGCCGTTCCAGGGACACCCCAACGCTCAGATTATCCGGCTGGAGCAGCCCGAGCAGGCTATCGGGTATCTGCGGGCGATGTACGCCGAGATCGAGCGGCGGGTGGAGCTGCTGCTGGAGTCGGGCGCCTCCACCTGGGGTCACCTGCCGAACGCGGGGCCACGGTTTTTGGGCGTGTTCGACGAGTTCTCCAACCTGGCGGACAGTATGGAGAACCGGGAGCGGGAGGAGCTGTGGCGGGGAGCGCGCATGGTGGCGGCAGAAGGCAGGAAAGCCGGGGTGCACCTGGCGTTGGCGTTGCAGGACCCGACTCACCGCAGTATCGACCTGCGCATCCGGAGGAACACGACTCCGCTGTCGTTCCGGGTGCGGGATGACGCGGCCAGCCGGGTGGTGCTGAACGCGGGCGGGGCGGAAGCGCTGCCGCCCAGGCAGTTTCTGGCATTGATCGGAGCAGCGCTGGTGAGGGGAGTGGCGTTTTCACCGGATGACGAACAGATCGTGCAGTTCCTGGCCTCGCGGCCGGTGGCTGAGCTGCCAGCAGCGGATTGGTTGGAGGGGAGCGGGGCGAGATTACCAAATGAGGAGATCGTCGAATTGGCGGAGGCGATCCGGCCATTATGGGAGGGCGGGGAGCGGAATATGAGCGCGCTGGCGCGGGCGGCCGGCGGGCAGAACGCGGGCAGCTTTCACTATAAGTTGGTGGAGGCGATGGGTTTGTTGGACTCTACTACTTCTACTGGCTCTACGGAAGAGGGGCTGTAGAGCGGTGCGAGTAGTAGTAGAAGAGGTATTCAGTTTTCAGTAAAAGAGGTTGAGATGAATGAGAAGCAACATATTCAGAATGCACAGATGTTAATAGATCGGGCGGTGGGGGATTATGGCAATCAGTTGATGGCACTGGTGGGGATCGCGGACGCGTTGATCGCCATTGCTATGGTGCTTGAACAGATCAATGAGCGGGGAAAGAAAGCCGAGATGGAACGGGAAGCCGATATTGAGCTGGAAGAGCTCAGGAAACGAAAAACGGATGAGCTGCGAGCAGTCGGCGGGCCATTGCCGCCATTCAGTCCGATGACATTAACTGACATCGGCCAATAAGGGCGATTAGCGGTTCTGAACAGTAATCAGTATTCAGTGTTCAGTTTTCAGTGTGGAGGAAGAGATGGCTAAGTTTCTTATCCCTTTGACGCTCGATGAAGAGAAGAACAACAGCCTGGTGGCATTGATGGCTTCGCTGGAGGAATGCTTCGAGGATGTGAAGGTGCGGGACATGCTGGAAGTGGAGACGGATAACAATTTGCTAACCCCGATGCTTATGGTTTTATCTTTGGGATTAGAGACCTCAGGTCCCTGGGATGCCAATTGGGTCACTGCAACGAAAGAGGAGGCCTTATGAATGTAAGAAAAGTGTCAACCCCGATTACCGAGCGGCTATTGAAGCTACTTAAATGTTTTTTAGCTCTTGTTATTTTACTGCTTCCTGCACTCAACGTAGATGCCGCTTCGCAAGAGTATGTCGTTTTTGTACCGTTGATGGTTAGACCGCCTCGTTATACATATTTCATTAATGAGATTGATTGGGATTTCTGGTCTGACCTGGTGTGTAAAGCAAAAATAATTTGTACGAAGTCATTATTGAATCCACGTTTCTCCTTCGAAATAACTCCAGAATTATTCCCTTACATGGTCATAGTTTATGACGAATTCAACAATGCCTTCGTATTTCCACTTGCGCTTTATCCTGACGAAGACGCAATTTGCGCTGCCTGGGTCTGTCTTTATAGGATGCCACAGAATATGCTTTTGATAACTGGCGGAACTTATTATCCTTTTGCTGCGATCTTCACAGATGAACGAAGAGATGCGCAAGCACAGTATCAGAATACAAGTCAAATGTTACATGCTCAAACAGTCTACTATGGAATTCCTGTTAGGTGAGGAAGGCAAAGGGCAATGATTACCATAGCTGTGGGAAATCAGAAGGGGGGGGTGGGTAAAACTACGACGGCGGTGGCGCTGGGGCAATTTTTCTCCAGGCGAGGGAAGCGGGTATTAATCGTGGACCTGGACGCGCAGGGGCACGTGGCGGAGAGCCTGGGAGTCAATAAAAGCGGTGGGCTTTTCAGGCTAATCTGCCAGGGCCTGGCGGTGGAGCAGGTAGCGGAAAACGTACGGGGGGACCTGGATATCATCGCCAATGACCATACAGCGGAGCAGGTGAAGGCTTTTGCGGCGCAATCGGATTTCCGGGCGTATATTCTGGCGCAGGCGTTGAGCGAGGCGGAATACGATGTAGTGTTTTTAGACATGCCGCCGTCGACGGATGTGCTGCACGTGGCGGCGCTGGTGGCCAGTGATTATCTGCTGGTGCCGGCGATCATGGATCACCTGGCGCTGACAGGCGTGATGACGATCATCCACACGGCGCAGGCGCTGGGGAAGTACCCCAACGTCACGCCGCCGGCGCTGCTGGGGGTGCTGCCGACGCTGTTCGAGCGGATGACGACGGAGACGCGCGAGAACGTGGCGCACCTGGCGGAGGCGCTGGGCGACGCGCGCTATCTGCTGCCGCCGATCCCGCGCGACACGAAGGTGAGAGAGGCGAGCAGCTACGGACAGACGATCTGGGAGTACGCGCCGAGCTCGCCAGCGGCGGTTGGGTACAGGAATGGGTCACCGGTGAAGAATTCCCTGGGGTTTGTGGGGGGGTACGTGCATGCCGGCGAGATCGTGGAAGGAATTATAGGACGCTGATGAACGCTGATGGCGCTGATATTGTTGCGTATAGGCAAACTATATTTAAGTTTATCCCCCTACCCTGCCAGCTGATCTTCCAGCTCAGCATGCAGGAGGCTTAGAAAGTGAAGTACCGGTTTTTCCGGTTTAAGAGAAAGGATAGTCGATATGGCAGTCAAAGATAAATTGAAAAGGCGACCATTGGAGGACGCGGCGGTATCGGCGGCCATGGGGAATAATGGTTCTTCGGATCCGCTGTATGGGAAGATGGCGGCGCAGGATCTGAGGGCGCGCAGGATGACGCCGGCGCAGCGCAAGCAGGCGCGGCGTGACGCGGGGCGCAATAAGAAAACGTATGACCTGCCAGAGGGGATTACCAGCCAGGTGGAGACCCTGGCCGAACAGCACGGGGTGCCGCCGAGCCACCTGGTGGCGCTGCTGCTGAAGGCTGGCTTGCGGGAAGTGGAGGATGGGCAGCTGGACATCCGGGCCTATAAACGCAGCTCGCCGGTGCCGAGGTACGAGTGGTTTTTGGAGGTGGAGTAATGAATACTACAGGATGGAAAATCACACATTGGCTTTGGAGCAACCCCCCATTACCTCATTGGCAGAGGTTGTCAATGTTTTGGTGTTACATCCCCTTATTGGTTTGGCGATTTCTGATTGGCAAACCTGTCGTTTTGGCTAAGGAGGTGATAATAGAAGATTGGAGGCCGTTGAAGGTCGAAGAAGAAGAGCGATTAAAAGATGAGTTGCGAGCTATGCAGAAAGCTTTGATGATGACACGAGAGGCATTGATATGGTGTTCTGGTTCATTTGATTTCTCGCCAGAAGGTAAAGCCTATATGGGGTGGAAAAATCTTGCCGTTCCAGCAATAGAATTATCAGGTCGTGTTCTAGGGAATTGGGTTTCTGAGAAAGAAAAGTGATGGAATCAACAGGAAGGCCATGGTTCGCCGGAATCGCCCAAAATCCAGGGCGGTTGGTGATTGTGGTTGGCTATGCTGGCATTGAGGCGGGCATAGACGCTGGCGATAAGGCTGGCGTTGGAAATGGGCTAGGCTGGCGTTTATGCCAGCATAACGCTCCACAGGAAGGCCCAGGACGGGCGGAGAAGACAGTAAACAGTATTTAGTATTCAGTGTTCAGTAGTCGATATTTGGCGCAATTATTCAGAGCAGATAAGAACAGTTAGCGGACGGGTATTGGAGCGGGAATGACATCATGATCACAGAGCGGATGCAGATACAGGCGGTGGCGGATAAACTGGCCGGGCTGCCGGCGAAGGTGAAGGCCGGCGAGCTGAGCGAACCGTGGGCGACGTGCTGGCGGGTTTTGGAATCAAGCAACGGGACGACGAACCAGGCGCTGCTCGAGGCGCTGAAAGATGAGCCGGAGCGGGAGCGGATCGTGGGGGCGATCCTGTCGGCCAGGCCGGGCTACTCGCCGCAGTATCCTTCGCTGAAGGATATCGCTGAGGACCTGCCGCCGATCGAATGGCTGTGGCCGGGTTGGATCCCACGCGGGATGCTGACCCTGCTCGGCGCGGCGCCTGGCTCTGGTAAATCTTTTACGGTATTGGATCTGTCATGGCGCATCATCCATAACAAAGGATTTCCGGATGGAAGGCCAATTCCCAAGCCAGGCGCAAATGTGCTCTATGTCGATGCTGAAATGGTGCCTCAGATATTGAACGAACGGGCGACCAATTATCAGATCGACCGGGGAAAGCTTTATATCATGATGCCGAAAGCGGGGGAGATGGTTGACTTCGCCGAGGGGATATATCGAGATCAGCTAATTGAGATGGTGGCCAGCCTGCAACCCGATCTGGTGATCGTGGATTCGCTATCCTCTATCCATTCGAAGGGTCAAAACAATGTGGAGGATGTGAGAGAGTTATTGGGCTTCCTGACTCAAGTGGCAGTGACATTCCGGGTTGGTTTGGTGCTGATCCACCATATCCGCAAACCGGGCGGGGGCGACCAGCAGATGTTGCAAAGGGATTTATCGATGGAGGATTTATCGGGATCTGGACATATCATTGCAATGGCACGCGTGGTTATTGGGATGCACGTCGTGCAGACGGGTCCGGAGTTCGACCCGAACGGGCCGCGGAAGTTGAAGATATTGAAGACAAATTTGGGGCCTTATGAAAAGCCGCTGGGGTTCGAGTTCGCCCCGCTGCATCCCAGCGGAGTATTCCTGAAATGGACGGATGCGCCGGCTCAGCGTTATATGGAGCCGACGAAATCGGATAACTGTTCTAACTGGCTGGTGGAGCTGTTGAGTGCGGGGCCGATGGCTCCAAATGAAATCGTCGAGCAGGCAGGGGATAGAGGCTTCAACCGCAGGATGGTCTATCGAGCGAGGGAGCTATTGGGAACCCGCATCCGCAACACAGCTGGGCGCAAGAGCCCAGATAACGAATGGGAATTGGTGGGCTGGGATGAAGAAGAGTAGAGAAAAAAGCTTCGAATGGGCTAAGAGTGACTCACTGTTAAGATACCCCTTTAAAATGCAGTGGTGTCTCATGTCACTTGACACTCTTGTCACTCTTGACACTATGAAGGCTGAAATCAGTAGATTTGTGACAACAGTGACAAGAATGACGTGTGACAAGGGTGGGGTGGAAAACTTGCCGCGACACTCATGTCACAGTGGCACTCTTGTCACTCTTGACACAATCAGAGGAATCGATGCACGACCTTGATTTGATCCGCGAGCGGATAGACCTGCACGACCTGGCTGAAGAGGCTGGAGCGGAGTTCAGGAATGATTCTTCTCGCTGCCCGCTGCACGGGGGCGATAATCCGACAGCGTTCCACGTCTACGAGAACGGGCGGAAGTGGCACTGCTTCACCAATTGCACGGAGGGTGAGAACGACGGGGACGTGTTCGCGTTCTACATGCGCTGGAAGGGTGTGGAGTTTAAGGAGGCGGTAAGGGAGCTGGCTGCGAGGGCGGCGGTTGATGGCTCTCGACCTCACCCCCAGCCCCTTTCCCAGGGGGAGAGGGGGGCGGCTAAAGCCGCTTTGCCGAAGGTGCCGGGAGAAGAGTGGAGGATAAGGGCGGAGCGGTTCGTTGAATGGGCGCATGAGCAGCTGCTGAGCGAGGCCGGCGCGCAGGCCAGGGCGTATCTGCTGGCGGAGCGCGGGCTGGATGAGCATATCTGGGAGGTTTACCGGTTGGGTTATTGCCCGATGGAGTTGTATGACAGGCCGGAGCGGTGGGGATTGAATTCTGGTAAGAAAATTTGGCTGCCGAAGGGGATCGTGATCCCGGGGATTTATGAGGGTCAGCTGTGGTATGTGAAGGTGCGGCGACCGGTTGATGAAAGGCTGGCAGATTATCTGGGAGCGGTTGAAACCATGACCAAGGCAAAGTTCGGCGGGCCGCGGGGGGGCGTTTTGGCGTTGTTCGGGGCAGAGACGTGGATCGGGAGGCCGGTGCTGATGCTGGTCGAGGGGGAGTGGGATTGCATGTTGACGTGGAAGGAAGCGGCCGGCCTGTGCGACGTGGGAACACTGGGCAGCGGTAGGAGCCGGGCGGACGTGGTCGACCTGGTGGCGCTGGCCAGGTATCCGGCAGTGCTGGTGGTTTACGATATGGACCAGGCCGGCGACGAGGCGCGCCGATATTGGAAGAAGGTGCAGGAGTCAGTGCCACGCATCCAGATCGTGACGCCGCCCGACCACGACCTGACGGATTATCGCAACCACGGCGGGAATCTGCGGCGATGGATCGCCGAGCAGGTGGGGGGACAGATGGAGTCGCTGATGGCCATGCTGGACAAAAAACATTATCCGAACGCCTGGGAAGAGTGGCAGGCGATCAAGATGGCAGCGGAAGAGTGGGCGGTGTTTGGGGAGGAATGAGCAGTGGTCAGTAATCAGTATTCAGTATTCAGTGGAGATGAAGAGGTGGGTGAGTTGAAGCAGAAGTGGGCAGAGGCGGAGGAGACGCTAAGGCTGGAGCGGCGGCGGTCCCACCGGGCGGCGGCCAGGTGGGTGGACGAGATGAGCAGCCTGGAGGAAGAGAATGTCAGGCTGAGGGGGGAGATTACACGGCTGCAGAAGATTGAAGAGGTAGCCAAGGAATACCAGCTGACCAGAAACATCAATTGGCGATTGGAGTTGTTCAGGCTGGTGAAGGAAGGAGGCTGAGGTGAAAATCTTAAAGCGGTGGCTGGTGAAGTGCGGGGCATGTCACGACAGATTTGATATGGAGGACCCGCAGGCGGGATGGTGCGAGCGTGCGGGCCGCTGTGCCCACACTGCGCGGTGAATCATGCGTGCAAGCAGGATTGATAAAGCGGCATTATCAGACTGGAGGAACACAAAATGGGCGAATGTGGTTGCGGTGACTTTCATCTATACGATTCTTACAGATTAGGCGATTATGTCCTGGCTATCGAAATTTATAAAGGTTGTTCTTACTGTAATACCGGCCTGATGGTTGGACTTCATTTGTTTACGGATGCAGAAGCTAGAAGCTATGATATTGAAGCCCACAAGGAATTTAAACCAGACGAGTATGGTCATAGTCAGATAGATTTGCCGATTATTGGAAAAGATGATCTGGTGAAAGCTGCTCAAAAATTAGAGCCGGAATTTTCCGAGTTTGGCGATTTAATGAGTTTTTTTTCTGATTATGGATTGGAATTGTTGCAGAATGCGATAAATAATCGCTTGGAAGAATTGAGACAGCAGAACCGATAATGATACTTAGCGGAAGTGAGGTGGGGTATGACGAAGATAGCGGTCAATAGGATATTGCCGAACCCGGAGCAGCCACGCAAGCGGTTCGATAAAGAGGAGCTGCGGGAGCTGGCCGATTCAATGGGGGAGAATGGGCTGGTGCAGGCGATTACAGTCGAAGCAATGAATGGGGATTATATTTTGCACGACGGGGAGCGGCGCTGGCGGGCGGCGAAGCTTCTCGGCTGGACGGAGATTGAAGCGAACGTGCAGCCGCCGTTAAATGGGACGGGCAGGCAGGACAGGCTGGTGCGGGCGATGGTGGCCAACCTGCAGCGCGCCGACCTGGACCCGATCGAGGAGGCGCAGGCTTACCGGAAGATGATCGACGAGCTGGGGATGAATAAATCCGAGATCAGCCGAAAGACCGGCAAAAATTTGAACCTGGTGGATGGTCGCTTGAAGCTGCTGGAGCTGCCGGAGTCAGTACAAGAGCTGGTGGCCGGGAAGCGGCTGCCGGCCGACCGGAGATTGGCGGAGGCGCTGCTGGGGATCCCGGATCGGGCGGCGCAGGTCAAGACGGCGGAGAGACTGGCGGCCAGCGGGGCGAACCTGAACCATGCGATCCTGGCCTGCGAGAAGATTGCCCAGGCGATCCGGGAGCAGAGCCGGATCGAGGGGACACCGGCGCTGGAAATCGCCGGCCAGAGAGTGCGTGTCAGAAAGCTGCCGCTAATGAAATGGGATATGTTGCGCCAGGCAAGACAGGTGCCGGCCTGGCCGGTGGTGGTCCAGGCAGCGAAGGAAACGTGCGTAGCCTGCTCGCTGCGTTCGATGGCGAGCGAGAAGACGTGCGGCGACTGCCCGGCGGTAGAGCTGTTGAGGAGGATGATCGATGAATGCTGAGATGGAGCGGTTGATCGAGGCGGTGGCGGGGCAAGCGGGCCTGGAGTCGGGGGTTGCCCCGGCAGTGCTGGAGGCGCGAGGGGTGCGGATTATGCCGGTCCTGAAGCAGGACTTCCGCTGGGTAGGCCATTCCAACCGTTGGCTGCCAGAGGAGGAGCAGTTCCTGCGCGAGCATATCGGGCTGCTGAGTGATGTGGAGATCGGGGCGGC
>Ga0209341_10001098_pt1 | contig 27126 bp, 25 predicted proteins | sample RifCSP13_2_FD_184020 | JGI IMG/M metagenome (GOLD analysis project Ga0209341, IMG submission 184020) | Soil microbial communities from Rifle, Colorado - Rifle CSP2_sed 13_2 (SPAdes) (version 2) | ecosystem: Environmental > Terrestrial > Deep subsurface > Rock core/Sediment | place: Rifle... | reverse complement strand
CCGCCCCCGCCTCAACTCAAATCACTCATCAACTCAACGCAACAGCTCAATCTCAAACAATCTTTTTCCTCTGCTCTCCCCGTGCGCTGCAACTTGAGGCGGGGGCGGCGCAAAATGAAATTGAGTACTAAAGATAAACGTCTGAGCGCTTGCCCCCTTCCCAACCTGCGAATTATTGAACCTTGAACTCTGCTCTGGAAGGTGACGCTCTGAAACTTGAAGCGGGGGCGGCGCGGAATTAGATCGAGCACTGAAGATATTATTGTTGCCGCTTGCCCTCCTTCCCTACCTGCGAATTTGTCAAAGTTGAGCACTACCGATGTAATTGAATTCAGCCGGCCGATTGGAGATTGCCCAATCTGACGCACAGTCCAACTTTGATGGATCGACAATCGCTAATTGGCAATCGGCAATCCAATCCAACCTCCTCAAAACTCAACAGCGAATCTCTCTGCTGGGTTTCATTACTATTGCTTGCGGATTATCAGTGCGAGCCTCTTTCCCACCCACAGATAACTTTGGATTCTCGAGATACTTCGCCGCACTGAGGCTAGCATCAACAAAAGCGTGGGCCACCTCCGACAGGGCACGATCCTTCAACCAGACTAGCCACAAATCCCACTCTCGATTAATTCCCTCTACCTCAATCGTAGCTAGTTTCCCCAGCGCAACCTCTTCACGAACGCACATCAACGGCACGAACCCGACGCCCAGGTTCTCAGCCACCATGCGCTTGATCGCCTCAATCGCGATGTTCTCTACGCTGACGGTGAAAGCAGTTTCGGCATCCTGAAACGCTTGTACTATTCGTTCCCGCAAGACTGATTTCGCACCCTGAACGATTAGGTGCTCGCCTGCCAGATGGCTTACTTGGACCTTCTTCAACTGAGCAAGCGAATGTTCCGGGCTGGTTATTAACACAAGCTCATCCTTCACGATCAGATGCCCGTCAAACTGGGACTCATTTGCGACATCCACAACCAGCGCCAGCTCAATTGTTCGGTTCGCAAGCGCCGTCAAAAGACGCTCTGAATTACCACATACCACCTCAGTCCTGGTAGCCGGATGTACTAAGTTGAATGTTTGTATCAACCTCGGGAGGAGGTAGAGGCTAGTGCTTTCCAGCGTACCAATGCGCAGGCTGGGATGCTCGTCAAGACTCAGCTCCTTAATGGCAGCTGTTGCCTCTTTGCGCATGTCCAAGATGCGGGTCGCATAAGAATAGAGGGATCTGCCGGCCGGAGTCAGTTGGCGATGATTCCGTTCAGAGCGGTCAAAAAGCGGCGCGCCCAACTCTTCTTCTAACTTTCGCAGTGCAATGCTGACCGCTGGTGCAGTACGAAACACCCGCTCAGCGGCTCGACGTACACTTCCCTCCTCAACCACCGCCGCGAACATTTCCAGTTGTTGGAATTCCATAAACCCTCTCAGTCATCTTTGAGGACAGGAGCAAATACAAAAGGTCGTCATCGTTGAAGTTTCGATGACGACCTTTTGTTCAAAAAAGTCAGATTCTTAGATATTTGTCGTCATCCTCCTCGCATATAAGCACACACCGCCACCGACACGACAGCGGTGCGGAAACATCGACAACAGAAAGACGCGAAGCAGGTATCGCATGCCGCGACGACGGGACCCGGCATTGCAAGACCAGGCAATGAAGACTGAATCCGTTTTGGCATATACTTGGATTAACCTCAGGGGCAGTCAGAATACCCTTACCACCACAACAATTCAAGAGTTAGCAATTAAGTTCGGGGGATAGCGACAAAGTGTCCCTATCGTCGCTGGCACAAACTAGGCTAGAACCAATGCCTCTTCGACTACGAACCCTCTGGCTCTCTTCTGCGTGTCGCCTAACCCTGAAACCTACGGTCGGGCGCTCGGCGTGGGTGTCGGTTGAGCGAGCCGGGGAGGCATCTCGGATGGCTTAAATCTGGGGAGCATCTCGTCGCACATGGCAAGGTGGTAGACGGCGGCGGCGATGACAATGGCGGTTTTTTTGACGTCGTCCCCGACAATGCGTTCATAAGTGTCGAGGTTGGTGTGCCAGGTGTGGGTGCCCTATTCGATCGGGTCTATTGTCGTCCAGATACCAGGCAAGCCGTGAAGATTGAATACTGACTGCTCCGAACCGCCACGCCTTCTGCTCTTTAGTCGTCGTCGCACCAACCATTCCGAAATCAGGAAACTGTGTTGCGATCTCGCGAAGAGAACCAGCAGCCTCCGGCGGGCCAAAGTCAGTAAAGCCTCTCGGCCGCCCGGTTCCGGAATCGCTATTCGCGGCATAACCGTGCATGTCGTCCGCGTTAATGAGACCAGCGTTGCGATTCATCGCGCGGACGATCTCTCGGGCCGTGCGTCCGCTTTAGAATTCGTCAGGCCCATTTGTTTGTAGCCGGCGTAGCGTCAACGCTAGATCGGGCTGCCGGAAAAGATCGCCTTTGAGCAGATAAGCCTCGTGGCCCGGCGGGCCATCGGCAATCTCCGCCAGCATGTTGACCACAGCGCGTTGAAAAACTGAGTCCGTGGTCGTCATCGATTTTCCTCATTTCAGGCCGAGTTTCTTATTTTGCTCCAAGAGCGAGACGGCTTCTCGCAGGCGCCGCTCGCGCGTCTCCTCTTTGGCGGCATGCATGATCCACCCAATGTAGTGCCTGCGATAGGACGGCGCGAGGTTCCGGAAGTTCTCCCAGGCCTTCGCGTTTGCCAGCAGGGCCTGTTTGACGAAGTGAGGGATATCATCCGGATTGCCCTTGCTCTGCTCCAAGCGCGAGACCGCTTCTCGCAACCGCCGCTTGCGCGTCTCCTCTTTCTTGGCGTCCATGATCCAGTGAATGTAATGCCTGCGATGGGACGGCGCGAGGTTCCGGAAGTTTTCCCAGGCCTTCGCGTTTGCCAGCAGGGCCTGTTTGACGAAGTGAGGAATGTCGGCGTCGCCCCTATTCTGTTTCGATTGTGATTCTTCGCCGAGCATCACGAGGTCGACCTTCCCTAGCCCGGCCTCGGTCATTCGGCCTTCGCGTATCAGCTTGCGCAGCCTTCGTTTGTTCAGCGCCGACCATCTGGTGCAGTCACGACGAGGAGTGAACTTCTGAGCGAACTTTTCGTCGTCGATCCTCTTGACGATGCTATCGACCCAGCCGAAGCATAGGGCCTCCTCGACCGCTTGGTCGTAAGGAATGCGAGGCCGACCGGAATGTTTCTTGTAGTAGATGAGCCAAACCTCGGTCTTGGACTGGTAATGCTTCGTGAGCCAGGCGCGCCATTCCTCCCGGGTGGTTACATAGAGCGTCTTGCGAATTTCCATTTCGCCCTCTCCGCTGCGGTCGAAGACAACGATCGCCGGCGAACATCTTAAGTATCTATCAAAAGTGTTTGATAATACTCAGAAGAGCGGGATTATGCATCACCTGGCTGAAGAAGCTGATTGATTCAGTAGTCCCCTTATTTGAGAGAGAGCAAGCATTAACCATTACACTTCTCCCCCGGGATCAGTGCGGCGCGAAGTCTTGTGTGAGTCGGCGCTGCACATCGAGACAGAGAGGATAAACGCAGACCCGGCGAAAACTGGTCGCAACGACTTTTGTGTATTCAGAAACTAGTCGCATCCACTTCTGTGAAAAATGCCTTTTTGACCCTCTCAGTCGCATTCACTTCTGAAAATCACATCTCGGCCGGAATTGAGCGGAGTCGAATGCAGCCCGAGGCCTTATTGAATCAGCGCGTGTGTATGCGTTAGAAGAACGAATCATCGTTGCTTGATTTGCAGTTGGGAACGGGGCGCGCGCTCAGACGTCCTTCTTTAGCACTCAATCTCATTACGCGCTGCCCCCGCCTCCCAGTCGCCTGATCATCAACTGCAAGAGCACAATTCAACTTGAAATAATTCGCAGTCAGGAAGGGGGCGCGCGCTCACACTTCTATCTTTTAGCACTCAATCTCATCGCGCGCCGCCCCCGCTTCCAAGTCGCAGCGGCCCTGGAGTGGAGAGGAAAACATTGTTTGAGATTGAACAGTGCTGAGATGACACATGCGCCGCCCGTTACATGGAGATGCGGTCGACCCATTAGCACGGTTCGCGATGACAGTGGACCACGGCAATGACTACAATCGTTTCCTTGTCGATGCCATATACCAGTGAAATAGGGTGAGCGAGCGAACAGACATCTCCGATACCTTGTCGATTTCGGGATCGCGTTTGTCTAGATCCGTGAGAATAACATCGAGCAGCCGAAGCTTTTCTTCTTCTGAGAGGCCTCGGATTTCCGATACCAGCTTGTCTGCCTGGGTTGCCATGATAACTCTCCTTACTGACTCTTAATATACAATGAATTCTGTAATTGGATCACACTGGCTTTAACATCACTCTCAACAGCACAATTCAACGTGAAGCATTTATTGAAGGCCTACCCATAAGCTGCTATCTTATAGACAAATTAACTGCGAATTTATCTATCTGGGGTAGAAGCATGAAACTTGTACGAGACATCATGAGCTTATCCACTTTCAAGCGCGACAGTAATAAGGTTATGAAGCAGATGAAAAAAACCAAGGAGCCAGTAGTACTTACCGTTAACGGTAAGGCGGCCCTGGTGGTCCAGGACGCGGGAAGTTATCAGGCTTTGCTCGAACTGAAAGAGAGAACCGAAACCATTGAAACGCTGCGCCAGCGTTTGGCTACGCTCAAGAGCAGAAAGGGACGGACGGCGGATCAGTTTTTCAAGGAGTTTTTCGCTAAGAACCGTATTTCCGACCAAGACTGATGAAGAAATATTCGGTCATTCTCCATCCCGACGCAGAGATCGACATTCTGTCATCGTATGAATGGGGTTGCCGGGCTTGGGGAGAAGAACAGGCAAGATCGTGGGCTCGAGAGTTACGCGAAGCAATCATGACTCGGTTGGCATCATTGCCAGAAAGCTGTCCCTTGGCGCCCGAGACTGGCGAGCTCGGAATTCAGATACGGCAACTTTTGGTACGACGATACCGGATTCTGTTCCTTGTCAAGAAGAGGACTGTGACCATTCTGCACGTCAAAGGTGCGTATATTTCCAAGATCAACTGACTGATGTGAGAAGTCCTGGGCACCACCGGCATGATGGGATAGATGCGCCGTTCGGAGAAGCGGAACTCAACTCGACTCGAGTCGTACTCCTCAAGTCATTCATCAACGCAACCCAAAGCGGCGGCGCGTCGCAGAGACTCCTTGCCGACGCACTCCAAGGATTATGGTTTAGCTCTTTCTTTCCGTAATCTTCTTCCTTTTCGTTCATACCCGGTAATCAGTTGCGCTTCGCGAACCAGCGCGGCGCGAAAATCACTCAACACCCGCAGTAGAAGATCAATCTTCGCGAGACTCTGCCGACGAGCACGAGCATTGCCGAGGAAGAACTCAAAATGCACCGCTCGCTTACAGTCTGCGAGCGTGAGCATGTAACTGCCGAACTTGTACTGTCCATCACGACTTGACTCCACTTCAGCAAGCACGTGTGAAGTGTGACCCGTCGACACTGAACTAAGAAACAACCGTTTCCGATATGTAAACGTGGTAGTGGTCATGTGAGGCCTCAGTGATAAATAGACGTTCCTCCGAGCCAGTCTCGAATGACTGACCGATGCTTGAAATGTTGTACGTCTTGGGAGGCCTGATCAGTTGGTCAGAAATTTGTAAAATGTGTGTTGGAGGTTATACTGGGCATCGTTCTGATCAAGACCGGACGTGTTGAATAATACTGATCGTTATCCTGTTTTCTAGCGTGCGCATCATACGCTGACAATCTCACAGTGTCAACATAAAAGTTGGAATCAGATCCGCACAACGGAGCACACCAAAACCTCATGAAACTGATTGATCATGTTGCCGCGCAAATTAGGGAATTACGCACAACTTACAACAGTGGTGAAGGAATGTCGCAAGAAGCACTGGCGCGTCAACTGAACGTTGCTCCCAACACGGTCTCACGCTGGGAGACCGGTCTCTATCTCCCCAGCGTCAGCGATTTGGAACGTTTGGCACGCATCTTTGGCGTTTCGATCGTTAGCTTCTTTCCCTCAGACAAAGTCGGAGGGGAAGATGAAGCCCTACTGAGCCTGCTACGGACCGCCAGCCAGTTACATCCTGAAGACCTTGAGGAGTTAAGACGATATGCCGAGTTCCGGAAAGCTCGGAGAATGTACGAGGGAAAAAGCCGGCCAAAAGCTGGAAGAAAAAGGAGTAGACCGAAATGAATCCCGACTATTATGACCTAAAAAAGCTCGCACGACAGGTAAGAGCGGAAAACGGGTTGACATCAACACGAGTCCTTCAAACTGACCTGCGACGAATCTACTTTAAACACGGGATCGAGATCGATTACTGGCCCTATCGATTCAGAAACCTTCGCGGTGCCTTTATCTGTGATAGGTTCGGTACCACTGTGATGCTGGCACAAAATCTGCCCCAGGACCCAATGGTCTTCACCATGGCCCATGAACTGAAGCACTTTCTTACCGATCGTGATCTTCAAGCCTCGTTTTGTGATCTCTCAAACATCAACAGAGAGATTGAGATTGGCGCTGAGATCTTTGCTTCTGAACTTCTCTTTCCCGACCACAGTTTTGTTGAGCAGATGCAAAGCTTGGGCATAAAACGCCGCCAATGCACTCCAGAGACGCTCGTCAAGTTGAAACAACAAACCAAAACAACTCTGAGTTATGCGGGACTTGCGATCAAAGCTGAGCGTTTGCGATATGCACCGGTTGGATCTGTGACGAAAATAAGAACCTGGCGCAAGTTGGAGAAGCTATACAATCGGCAACTCGCGTATTGGAAGTCGTCTCGAGCGACGGGCTGCGCAATCTACTAAACCACCTGTCCTGCTCGTCGTGTTGCGCGCCCTGACGGTGTGCCACGCGTTGCTAAAGGCCGGAAGATAAGTGTGAGTTGTCCCCGCACTTTTATCTCTTTCGAGGCGACCGACCAGATCGCGCGTACTGGTGACTCATGATGTGAGATGAGCAGTACTGCATCGCCTTTTCGCTGTGCATAACAGCAGTGAAATCTCCCGCGATACTCGATCAAGTACACCGGACGATCAAACTCGGACCAATTGCCCTCAACGATCTTCCGACGCTTTTTATTAAGTTGCAAGAGTGTGCCCGGTGGCAAGAGTGGCCACATCATCAGATCCTCGAGTCCGATAAGAACCAGCGGCCCGAGTTCCCAATCTACATCCAGCATCATCAGCAAGGGAACGCTGGTCCAAGCTTCAAGTAGACGATGCGTGGTGCTGGAAGAATTCCTGAGCAACCTCGTCAATTGCAGCTTATCAGCGTATGAATTCAATTCCATTCCTTATGGTTCACCGCTTTGGTTGAGAACCACGGAACTTCGACAGATGTGAAGGCTTACCAGGCAACCTCTTCGGCAGGTCCAGGTCGTCATCGACCATCACGTCCAAGCAAACACCTGCGAGCCTCGCATATCGCAAGAGAATCGGTAACGGCGGTTCGCTCCCACCGAGTTCATAGCTTGAGATCGAGCTACGAGAAAGTGCCTCCGCTAACCCAAGCTTCTCCAACATCTGGTTCTGCGACAGTCCCAGCCCGATCCGGATCTGCAGCAGCTTCTCCCTGAGCCGGCGCGGTTTCGGACGAGCATACCTCGCCATCAGGAGTCACCTCCTGATGGCAACAATCCGCTATCAAAAATACTCTTGAGGTTAGACAGGAATCTGTCTAGACTAGGTGAGAAACTAACTGTCGCCGAGAGCTTAAATCTGTCTTGCTCTCTGACGAGGCTCATCACTTCAGATATGAAGCAGCGCCGTCAGCATCGCCTTATGCACCAGTGATTCCAAAGATCGTCGTGTGAAGGCGAAGAGTCTATCACACTTCGGTCCACTCAGAAGGTGGGCCACCTGGTTAACAGGTGATTGGCGCATGGGTGTTTTTGTGCCCTCATATCGCGATGCAACCCCAATCGAACGATCTTATTTGTTGATTCTCTATGAGATCTGCCAAGTGCTCGGGCTCATATCTATAGCGAGCCCGCGTAGTTCCAAATCGATTTGCAAAGGTCAGTGAGGATGCTGGATCCGCACAGGTTAATTCCCGAACAAGAGACCACCAGGGAGCAGGAATTCACAAAGCGGTATGATCGACTGCTCGGCTGGGCGCTGCGACTCACGAACCATCAACGCGCGAGTGCTGAAGACTTGGTCCAGGACGCTTTTATACAGTTTACTCGTGGCCGCACCAGTCTTGATGCGATCGAGAACTTGGATGGCTACCTTTACAGGATGTTACGAAATATGCACCTCTCACGCGTGAACAGGTGCGCACAACAAGTACAGAATAAGACCGTCTCAATCGCCGAACGTGAGCTTGATCTGAATTCGCAAGGATTGGAACTACAACAACGCTTACAGGCACACGAAGAGTTGTGCCGTATTTGCCAATATGCCTGTATTCGCAAGGAAAGTTCACGCGCCGGCAGCGTCCTGATCCTGCGCTTCTTTCATGAATACTCGCCCATTGAGATAGCCGAAGTCCTCTGTTGTTCTAGACATTGCGTCGATCAGTGGCAGAGGTTCGCCCGTCGCGAAGTTAAGCTTTATCTAGAGGATCCTCGGCGTCTCAAGTTTGTCACCGCGAAGGGAGCGGATGTATTACCGGCAATTAAGGTTTTTGGCGATCGTAGCTTGGCGGACGACTTACGCCTATTGATATTCCGTTCCAAACAAGGTGAGTGCGTGTCTCCAGAGGAGCTCAAACACACATACACGTCACGTGCCGCCGATGGTTTATCGACCGCGAAGTTGGCTCACATTGTGAGCTGTCGGGTCTGCCTTGATGAAGCGAATCGAGTACTGGGTCTTCCAACGCTGAGTCAGAGATATCAAAACGTAGTTCCCGACTCGAAACAACCGCCCACATCTGGCGGTAGCGGTGGCTCAGGCGGAGGGCCTACGGACGTCAAATCACAACTGCAACGTCGCCTGAACGAGGTTATAAGTCACAAACCAAAAGAATTACACATCGCAGTCAATGGCGCTCCAGTGGGCTCAATCAAGGTTGCTTCGGATCTTAGTGAGTTAGATCTGAAGCTGTCTCCCGATGAATCTATCGATTTCGTCGAGATTCTGAGCGAGCAAGGCATACAACTCCTGTTCTTTAATCTATCCTCAACAGTCTCCGCGACGAACGAACAGTGGGCACAAATCGAATTAAGCGAGGGTCGGGTTCTGGAAGCACGCGCGGGTCTACAAAACGGTTTACCGACAGTACAAATCACATATTCGCAAACCGCCTCTGTCTCTGAAATGTTGACTGATCCTGAAGATCTCTTAACGGCTTCGGATGGTCAGCACAGGAAAGAGAGTGGGCTATCCAAGGTAAGACTGCTGCTCGCATCTTTAATGCAAGCGCCCTGGTGGGTTAGGCCCCAATTCGTTACGGTCCTTGCTACGATCATTGCATTCGGCTTAATGATTCTTCTAAAACCCCCTCTAACTGGCAGAGAGGTGCTGGGTCAAGCCACGATAGCTGAAGCACGGAGGCAGTTATCCAGTCGCATCGTACACCGCGTGATCAAACTCGAGGAGCGGCGCGCTGGTGAATTGTTGTCAACCCATACGATCGAGATTTGGGAAGATTCGGCTAAAGGACAGCGTGCACGGCGCGTCTATGATCAGACAAATGTGTTGGTAGCTGGTCGGTGGGATCAACCAGATGGCACGCGTATTGTTTACCACCACGTATCAGGGCTTAAGAGCGAAGACAAACTCGAAACCACGGTTGACAGCTTGCTTGCGGAACCATGGCAACTCGCATTAACAGCAACCGAATTCGCTTATTTGACCAAAGCTGCAGATCTTGGAATTGTAGAAAGCACTACAAGCTACGAGATCAATTTCAGGGGTCAACTTTCGGTCGGCGGTGTGAAATTGTTAGCGGCAACTCTCACTTTGGTCAAACCCGATTTGAGGGCGGTTCAGCACACTATTGAGCTTGAGCGAGATGACACCATCTATCTGTACCGGCTCTCGGAACAGCTGTCGGAACGTCTGACAGATCAGCAACAGCCGGCTGAATACTTTATGCCTGATGCGTTCTTATCGAATCCAGCGGCGAGTCCGGAAAAGGAGTTGAAACTCAAGTCTCGAAATAACGTGCCCAGTAACGCATTGGGGCTCTCTAACTCAGCATCCACCGAACTGGAGATAGAAGTTGCCTATCTACTAAATCGCGCGAAGGCAGACCGAAACGAACAAATCACGTTGACTCGAACGAGCAGTGGTTCACTTATGATCGAAGGAGTTGTGGATACAGAAGAACGGAAGCATGAGATTGAAGCAGCTCTTCATTCTGTTAAGAACAATCCACTGGTCAGGGTCGACATTCAAACCGTGTCCCAAGCGGCCAATCGCACGGCGTTGAGCCTCCCGGGCAGGTTTGTGCAATCTGCTCCGGAGACGGCTAACACGATTCCTGTTTATGAGGAATTACGTGAGTATCTGGTTCGAACACAACCAGCGCTAGCGAAAAACGGCGAGGTCGACGAAGCTGTGCATAAGTTCTCTTCAGAGCTGGTCAATTCTGCATATCGTGCACTCTTTCACGCAATCGAATTGCGAGGATTAAAGAATCGCTTTTCCGATAATGAACTACGAACAGTCAGTCCTGACGCGCGAGTTAAGTGGCTCGAGATGATAACGAGACATGCCGCGGCCTTTGAATCTGAAGTTGCCACGGTAAGACGAAAGATCGGACCACTGCTCTTTGCGGGCGCAACGCCAAGCATGAGTACGGAGAACGTCTCGATAAGAAGTGACGCGGAATTGGGTCGGGCTATTGAGAGGCTTTGGAAACTAGCATTTGCAACCAATGGGGCAATACGTGACGCGTTCACAATTTCACCTCAGAGTTCGGGTGTGGCGGTGAAGTCCCTTCCCTTCTGGCAATCTCTTATCGAGTCTGGGGCTGTGGCGGCGGCAATCAAACAATATGAACAGTAACTACTTTTTCTTGGTTGTCTTCTTTGCAGATCGAATCGCAACTGGCTGATGGACAGGAGTGCTCGGAATTCGCTTAGGTAACTCTATTCTGTCATCCACGAGCACGTCCAGACACACCCCAGCCACGCGCGCATATTCCAATAAGACAAACAACGGCGGCTCTCTTTCATCCTGCTCATAATTAGAAATATTGGTTCTGGTGAACTCATCTGTGAGTCCCAGATGCCGGACCATTTCGCTCTGCGAGAGTTTAAGAGCATCTCGTATCTCACGAAGCTTACTGCCTAACCGGCGCTGGCGCCGACGCGGATATCTACCCATCAAGAGTTGCCTCCTGATGGATAGGTCGTGAGGAGTTATTGTTGCTCTCTCTAGCTGCATTTGCAGCTAGCATTGGGCTGCGTACTGAGTTTGCCGGGAGTGATAATCTCTCATGCTCCGCAGCAAAACCCATCAGTCGCGATTTAAAGCGGCTTCGGTCATGCGCGTTCCAGAATATTACTTATTGTGAAAGATCCGGCCCCCTGAAGTGATGTGAGAGTTTATCACAAAACCATTGACTCAAAGATTCTCTTGCCTTTAGCTGCAAATGCAGCTAGTATGCGCGCGACTCACAAGACGGTGCGTTCGCATGAGGTTCGCTGGACCATTCAAAGATCGTTTATACGTCGTCTGGTGCGACGTTGGGTCCGGACGATCACAAATATCATTTTCCTACTGGGACCGTTAATTTCGGAATATTAAACCTCCAAATGCAGGGTGCTGGAGGAGCTAAGACTAATTAGAGTGTTACAGCCGCCCACGCTAGGCGACAGTCGAAGCCGGTGCATGCGCCGCCTTCGACTGTCGTTTTTTGCTATCTGATTCTCTCTGTGGCCCTCTGCGGCTCAGTCAGCTCTGTGTTTTGGATTGAACAGTTCCTCGAACGATGCTATTTCGTTCTGGTTTGAGGTTTTTCGTGGATCGGCTCTTCCACGCAACGTGAATTAAAACTCACTACGCGTCCAACAATCTCAGCTTCTGTAGGGTGAACGAACTGGCGAATGGTCGATGGTGACAGATGGTGCGGGACCACCATGAGATTGTTACGATTCATCTCACACCATCCGCAGATGTATCCATTACGCAACTCAATGAAAAAGATTGGCCTCTCATATTCGTTGCGCCATACAGTAGTTCGACATTGATTCTGCTTCGTATCAACGCAAACAAATGAGCCGGGACGGATCAGCGGGTACATCGTCAAATCATTCAACCCGATGTACCCGTACACGAGATGTTCATGGGCTTCGGCCGAAAGCCGGTGAGCTGGGTAGTCAATCCCATCCCGCAATACAGCCGTCTTGGTCCCGAGAGGATGTGCATTGCTGGACGGCTGGCGCGACGCGCTTTCCGCCTGCGGAGATTCGGAATTCAGAAGCCTGGTCTTTTCAGGCGATGCCACGAGTCGGTACTTTTCAACCTCACCCAAGTCCATATCGTAGAGTTTGATGAGGTCTGCCAAGTTGATGTCATAGACGACGCTCATGCTGAAAAGCTTATAAATGCTCGGTGCTGATGTTCCATTTTCCAACCGCACAAGCCAGCCGTTGGAGATTCGAAATCGCCCATTTCGTTTTGCCTCGGCGAGCCGTTGACAAGCATTCTCGACATCACGCGCTGTGAGATTTCTGGTAGCGCGAAGCCACTTGAGTGTATTGCCAGCTTGCATCTTCCCTATGTTCGCTTCGGACATGCCAGCTTCTGCAAAGTGAAATGTAAAAGACTCCCTGGTAAGTCCCTTAACGAGAAAGTGAAAAGTGAAACCAGGCACGCGAGCTTAGTTTTGAGCGGCCGTATCCATACCACTTTCCAATGAGGGTGTAGTCACAGAAGTTTTTTGTCCGAGATTACGGAAGGAGTTCACCGGCACCGCAGCGTAAGATCCGCCGCCAGACTCGGCTCAGCACCGCGCGAGGCCTATTTGCGAAAGAGTAAACCCATGACCTGACCAACAATAGTTATTTCTTTCTCGTCAACCTCTTCGCGTACATGTCCGGCCAGCGGGTGAGGGACCAGCACAATTTTGCCCGCTGAACCATGTTCAAGATACGAACAGGTGAGACCATCTTGCGTCAGTACACAGTAGAGTTCGCGTTCGTGAAAGCTTACGTTTTCAGCGGCACATACTTCGGTTACGAGAGTGTTCACCAGTACTCTAGTACCTGGTCGCGCAACAGGCGACGCGTGAGTATCGCTTTCACCAATCACGAAATACCGCAGGTAAGGAGGATAAAATGAGGAGAAGTATTCGACCTCGGCGTTGGCCCAACGTTGAACGATTCCGCTCACAAACTGAGATATTGCTAAATCCGCGTTTTCGCGGAGAACAGGAATTCTAACCGTCCTCTGCCGGGTAACCGCATCAAGAGTAACTTCATGCGTTCGGAATGATTTCGTCTGCAGTTGCTCGACAAAGCGTCTTTGAGGCGCCAAGCCAATCGCCAGATCCAATTGGTTGCGTGTTAGATGTAGCAATATTCGCAAAGTGTCGAGCTTTGCGGTTCCGGGCTGCCGAATGCTACCGCTGATGATGTTGCCAAGGGTCGACTTGCCAATTCGCATATCGGGATTGTTATTCAAAGTCGCTAGTCGTTTACTTTCCGCAACCACCTGTTGATAACTAAGTCCCAGGGCTTTCATAGCGTCCTGAATCAACTTTCCTAACGGCGAAATGGTAGGAACCCTTCTCTTTCTGGGCTGCTTCGAACTGACTAAGTCTGAAGGTCCGTGCCGGATTGATGCGCCCGAATCATCTTCGTCTCGGCTCTTCAGTACACGAGGCAGAAAGGATCTTGATTCCGGCTGTTGATTAGATTTTGGGGATGAACAATCCAATGGATGTGAGGGGAACTTCATGATGACTCCTAAGGCAAGGCTCTCGAAGCTTTCTGTTTCGGATCTTGCCCAAAAGTTCCACAGATGCTCCGACATCCGTAAGTGAAATGTCCATTGCAGGAACATGTGTGGCCAGCGCGGGTTATCAATTTCGGCTGCAAGGGCGCCGAGTGTTTTTGAGGTTTTGAACCAGCGAATTCTACACCACGTGGGCCGTTGGAGCTACGGGATTTTTGACTGAAGCCGATTCCAACAAAGGCTTAAATACAACTCAAGACAAACTGAAGTTCTTAGGACAGTGCAGTCGCGCGCTGCCCTTCAAGTTGCAGGCAAACGCTAAAGAACGGAATGCCTTAGATGGAAGCAATCTATTGGTGGGGCGATCTTATTGGGAATTAGAGACAGAAAAAAGGTTTCTATCTCATACTATCTGACGAGAATCACTTCTTGTGAGCTTTCAAACTTGTGGGCGGACGACGGGCAGCCTTCAGAAAGTCTTTAGGTAAATCCAGCTTGTCATCAATCATTAGATCGACACTAATGCCAGCGAGTCGCGCATAGCCCACTACAATACTCAAAGGAGGCTCGCGTTTACTCAGTTCATAATTTGACAGATTGTTTCTGCCGTACTCCTCATCAAGACCCATTCGCCTAAGCATTTCGTTTTGGGAGATGCCCAAAGCCTCGCGGATACGACGCATCTTTTGCCCAAGCCTGCGAGGCTTGATTCGTGGCTTTCTACCCATCAGGACAAACCTCCCGATGGGCAGCGAACACAAATGCTTCTCTTGCCTATAGCTACAAATGTAGCTATAGTAAAGGCACTCACTTGGTTCGCCGGGAGCATCAAGCTTATCTGCTCCCTGGCGACGCGCATTACTCGTTATTTGAAGAGTCTGTGCCCATGCGCCGATGTGTGTGCTGCTAAGTGCAAAGAACTACCCTTGAGCCGGGTTCGAGAGTTTTGGCTCAGCGAAACGGGCGCATTTTACCAAGAATTCTTCACTACCATAACCTTCGAAACCCTCCTATCGTGGGCGGGATGTATTGTGCTCAGAAATCACCCCGCAACCTCTTATACTTCAAGAACTTAGCGCAGTTTTCTTTTTGACAAAATGCTGCTTGAACCACACATAAACAGTAGAGACCAGCTCTTGTCGCTACGGGCTTCAGATCAGCATGTTAAAGGTTTCCGTTTAGTCGCACCGTTTTTGCCAGCAGACCCGTAGCCGATCTGATGCCAAAGCAAATCGAAAAACCTGGAGAACTCATAATGCCCAAAGTTACGGATGATGCTTTCAGTTGCAACACTCCAAAGTCAAATACGGCAAAGCAAGCCGACGGCATCACGAAACCAGCGGCGCTGTATCTGGCGCCACTATTCGGCCGCATACATCAGGCGCACATCGCGATTCATCAATCAAGCGCTGCTCGAATTCTATTCGTTTGCATCATTTTCAGCATTCTTCAGTTTTCAGGCGCAGTCGGGGTCTTTGGGCAAAGCGGAAGCGCTACTCTGAATGGTTCGGTAGCAGATCAAAACGGTGCTGTTGTCCCTGATGTAAGCATTACCGTCATTAATATCTCCCAGGGATTTAAGAGGAATACTACTACGAATATTGAGGGCATATTTGTGGTACCACTCTTACCTCCTGGCAGCTATGTCTTGAAAGCTCAGCGAACAGGCTTCAGTACGACCGAAATTCGTGACGTAGTTCTCAACGTGAATGATCAGGTTGTGTTAAGAATCGAATTAAAGGTTGGTGGAATAACCGGCGATACCGTAACAGTAGTTGAGGGTGCATCCTTGATCGACCAATCACCCTCCGTTGGCACTATTGTAGACCGTCAATTTGTCGGCAACCTGCCCTTGAATGGTAGAAGCTTTCAGTCCTTGATCACGCTAACGCCTGGTGTTGTGTTAACAAAGGCCGATGCGAACAACCGCGGACAGTTTAGCGTCAACGGACAGCGCGCTGACGCAAACTATTTTACCGTCGATGGCGTGAGTGCAAATGTTAGCGTAACCAGTTCTGGAGGGTTCAGCCAAGCTGAATCAGGAGCTTTGCCGTCACTGACTGCGCTCGGTGGCACAAATAACCTAGTCTCAGTAGACGCGCTGCAAGAATTTAAGGTGCTAACCTCCTCGTATGCGGCAGAGTTTGGACGCACTCCAGGTGGTCAGGTGTCAATCGTCACGCGGGCAGGTACGAGGGAATTTCACGGAACATTGTTTGAGTATTTACGGAATGACGTGCTGGATGCCAATGACTGGTTTGCAAACGCGAATCGACTTCCCAAACCGGCGGAGAGACAGAATGATTTTGGTGGCGTATTTAGTGGGCCAGTTCTATTGCCACGATTCGGTGAAGGAGGTCGTCAACCTTGGTATGACGGCCGCAATCGAACATTCTTTTTCTTCTCATTCGAGGGACTGCGTTTGCGCCAACCGCAGACAGCATTGACGACAGTACCTTCGTTAAACTCGCGAATAATCGCTCCAGCTAACATCCAACCATATTTGAATGCGTTTCCGAGGCCGAATGGAAGCAATCTAGCGGACAATTTGTCGCAGTTTAATGCAAGCTTCTCCAATCCCTCAACCCTGAACGCCACGAGCTTGCGCGTGGATCATTTCATTAACAGTAATTTCACGGTATTCGGTAGATACAATTACGCGCCGTCCGAAGCCGTGCAGCGTGGGGGCAGTCGAAGCTTAAGCACCGTCTCCTTCGTGCGATCGAATACTGAGACGATTACCGTCGGTGCAACTGCTATCCTTAGTGCGCTGACCAACGAACTTCGTTTTAACTACAGCAGGTATAAGGCAGCCAGTTTCAATAAACTTGACAATTTTGGCGGTGCCACGGTACCTACTGAAACTGAAATATTCCCACCGTTTGCAAACAGCGACGATAGCCTTTTCGCCTTCTTCATAATTGGAGGAACAAATTCGAGTTTCAACCTGGGAAGGAATGCAGACAATAGGCAACGCCAACTGAATCTTGTTGATACATTGTTCCTAACGAACGGCCCGCACCAGTTAAAGTTCGGGATCGACTACCGGCGATTAGCGCCGGTTTTCAACCCACTTGTGTACACCCAGCAGGCCATCTTCTCAGGCGTAGCCGGTGTTTTATCGGGTAGAGCATCGTCGGTTTTCCTTCAGCAAACGCTCGGTAAAAGATTTCCTGTCTTCACTAACCTTTCCATGTTTGCGCAAGACAGCTGGCGGGTCACGCCACGTTTGAATTTTCATTTCGGCTTGCGCTGGGAGATGAACCCACCGCCGTCGGAACAGAACGGCAATGACCCATTTGCCTTAACTGGTATCGAGAATCCGGCGACGCTTGCGTTAGCGGCCCCGGGTGTAAAGCTATTTCAAACTACCTATGGCAATTTTGCGCCGCGATTTGGTGTAGCGTTCGATCTATCTCAAAAGCAGTCGTGGCAGACCATCTTGCGTGGCGGCTTTGGAATCTTCTATGACCTTCCTTCGGGGTTTATCGCGAACGCGTTTGCGAATGCATTTCCCAATCGAGTATTGCGGAACATCAGCAACGTTTCATTTCCAGTAGATCCAGTTACCGCGACTTTGCCTCCGTTCAGCCTTAGTCCGCCCTTTGATACGATTATTGGTGTTGATCCGCATTTGACTCTACCGCGAACGTATCAGTGGAATGTGGCAGTAGAGCAGTCACTAGGGTCCAGTCAAACGCTTTCCGTCTCTTATGTGGGAGCGAGAGGTCGTCGTCTATTGCGAAATGAATTACTAGTTAATCCCAATCCAAATTTCACTTTTGTAAATCTCACCAAGAACTCTGCGACATCTGATTACAACGCCCTCCAGATCCAATTTCAGCGGCGACTTTGGCGTGGCTTACAAGCACTGGCTTCCTATACGTGGGCCCACTCCATCGATAACGCATCCAGTGATACGTTGGCGGTAACTCCAACCAACAATGTCGATCCAACACGGGACAGGGGTCCTTCCGACTTCGACATTCGGCACGCTGTGAACGTAGCAGTTACTTACAATCTTCCGAGTCCCGGCAAACCGCGACTGTTATCGGCCTTGTTTCGACAGTGGTCAGTGGATTCGATTTTCGCGGCGCGATCAGCTCCACCGATCAACCTAATCACAGGACGCAATGTATTCGGAGTCTTTGGTGTTTCGCGGCCGGATGTGGTCCCGGGCGTGCCGCTCTACATCAACGATGAAAAGATAGCCGGAGGACGGCGAATCAATCGAATGGCATTTGCTTTTCCACCTGTCGGTGCTGATGGTTTTACGCCAACAAGACAGGGAACGCTCGGCCGAAACGCGTTGCGTGGATTTCCTATGTGGCAGATTGATTTCGCGATAAGACGGCAGATCAAGCTAACGGAGACGCTTAATCTGCAGTTACGAGCGGAGGCATTCAATCTTCTGAATCACCCCAATTTTGCGGATCCCGTTAACAACATAAGCAATTCACAATTCGGCCTGACCAATTCAATGCTGGGCAGAAGTCTGGGAACAGGCGGCACCGGCGGGGGACTGAATCAGCTTTACCAGGTTGGTGGCCCAAGATCTCTTCAGCTCGCATTGCGAGTGGTTTTCTAATGCAGCGAAAGTTCGCCGTTTAACCGGGCTCGAACGACGGAACGTGAGATTGCGATGACTGCTTTAGTAACCCTGGATGGATTCGTGGGCGCGCGACGAATCATACTACTCTGCGCGTTGACATTTAACTCAGTTCCACTCGTGGCGCAGCACGTCTTACCCCTTTCAGTTGATGATGCGATTGAGACCCGGCACTTCTTGCGCGAGTCACCTATAGATTTATCACCAGACGGAGAATGGGTAGCTTACACCGTCAAGCAATCCTTACCGACTCAGCAAGTGTTGACAAACTTTTCGCGCACTGGAATCAGCTTCAAAATTGGTGAGGGCGGTGAGGTGTGGCTTACCAACACCAAATCATTGGAGACCTTAAAACTGACACAACACAGCGGATCGAGTTGGTCACCCGTCTGGTCGCCCGACGGGCTATACCTCGCCTTTTTTTCAGATCGCGATGGGTACGCTCGAGTATGGACATGGTCAAGAAAGAATCGAGAGATAAGACGCGTCTCCGACCTGATTGTTCGTCCTAACTGGGCCTATCAAGTACCCCGATGGTCGCCTGCTGGCCGCTCGATCCTTGTGAAAGCCTTAAATCCATCAAGTCCAATTGACGGCGAATTCCGAAAGTTTAAGGACGATGGTATTGCTGGCGATTCGACGGAATCGGCATCTGGGCCTACTGTCAGGGTCTTTGAATTTCCCGGTGCGCCTGAAACTAATTTGTCGGATCTCGGGTCCGCGAGAGTTACGAATTTCGATCGTACGGACCCAGAATTCGCTGATTTAGCTTTGGTCGAAGTTGACTCAGGAGAAGTCCGCCGAATAGTAAACAATGTATTTCCAGCAAACTACTGGTTCAGTCCGTGCGGGGACTACGTAGCGTATCTATCTAGAGCAAGACATGATCAGGGCAACGTCTATAACCTCCATTTTGACGTTGTGGTCGTCAGACTAGCAGACGGTAAAAGCCTACCGATCGTTACCGACGTCACCAGTCGCGGGTTCATGGCCGCAGCGTGGTCTCCAGATAGCACCCACATTAGTCTTGCAGATCGGGGAGGAAATATTTTCATTGGTTCGCTGCGGGGTGATCCAGTAAGAAAAATATCGGTCGATGCAAATTCGGGCTGGGTCAGCGCATATCGTGCGCCACTATGGGACATAAAGAGTAAATTCGTCTACGTCGCGGCTGGATCGACACTCTGGAAAATCGATCCCGCGACCGCTATGAAGTCACAGGTTACTCAAATTCATGACGAAAATATTGTTGATATCGTATCAGTAGCCGATGGTCGCATGTTCTGGTCTCCGAATAACTCGCTCGTTGTTGTTACACGTGACAAAGCATCGCAGAGTATGGCCTACCACGAAATCAACCTAAGCAATGGAAAGAGTTCCTTATTATTGCGAGAAGATAAGCTATTGGCAGATAGACACTCCGGCATCACATCTTCGTTGGACACTTCCGACGATGGCCAGCGCATAGTCTTTGTGGCCGAAGGTGCACAACACCCTCAAGATTTATGGATTGCCGAAAGAAGATTCCACAGGCCCAAACGATTAACGGATCTGAACCCGCAGCTCGGGAAATATGTGTTTGGCAAAATTCGAATGATCGATTGGTACAGCTTAGATGGGCGCCGATTGCAGGGGGCGGTTCTGTTACCCTCAGATTATGAAATGGGGAAAAAATATCCCTTAATTGTACATCTGTACGGCGATGCTCTGCTTTCCCAAGTGGCAAATCGATTTGGCGGTCTCCCGGGGTCGACCGCATTCAATTTGCAGATTTTTGCAACGAGAGGTTATGCAGTACTTTACCCAGATGCGCCTTTGAAGTTTGGCACTCCCATGTTGGACCTCCTCCAGACGGTATTGCCGGGCGTAAACAAAGCTGTCGAACTCGGGATTGCTGATCCAGATCGCCTTGGAGTAATGGGGCAGAGTTTTGGCGGTTACTCCACGCTCTCTTTACTCGTACAAACTCAGCGCTTCAAGGCCGCAGTCGTAGAAGCTGGATATGCGAACGTCCTTGCTACTTATGGTTATATGGGGAGGAATGGCGAGGAACACTTTTTCCTGGGCTGGAATGAAAAACAGGCCGGAAAGATCGGCGGCACCCCGTGGGAATACCGTGAGAGATACATTGAGAATTCGCCAGTTTTCTACCTCGACCGGGTCACCACCCCAGTTCTTTTGATTCATGGCACGGCCGATGACGGGGTACGTGTTGCCCAAGCAGAGGAGATTTTTGTCGGGCTTCGACGGCTGGGAAAAATTGTCACTATCGCAGAATATGACGGAGAGGGGCATCGGCTTTCGAGACGTCCGAACATCAAAGATGCCTGGGATCGAATCATGAGCTGGTTTGAAAAGTATCTGATGGCACAAACACTAAAATCCGGCAGTGGTAGCCGTGATACGTTTCTAGCAGCTAGTTGAATTATTTTCACAATCAATTCTTTTCCGGAATCCGCAAATGACGGCAGCGCGTAATGACTAACTTTTGCCGGAGCAATTCGTGGTCCGCGTTGTAGCCCGGTTTCAATCGATTCGAGTCCTACCGTCATATGAACCGCTAAGGCCCCACGCAATATGATGTGCGTGTTGTAGGGGCCTTAGCGGGTTGAGGGTTACTACTCGAAATCATCATAAGTAACTTGGCTCAGGTTTCCGTCGTCAGGGCCGATAGAATCCTTGCCAAGAATCAGATCCTCGGCCTTGCCAATTTCGAGAACTTCAGAAGTGTAGTCATCGTAATTCATGATTCTCTTCTCCTTTCTTCAGTAATACTCGCCGAGAGCGGCGAGTGTAAAGACAGTCAGAACGAGCAGTTCTAGATGTGTTGACCAAGAACCTTCGTTAATCAACGGTTGTCGCACGTGCACTGTGACCGGCTGACACCATTGCTGTTGTTGAGGCGGTTCGTTTTCTGGCAATTGCAGTGCGGTGTTCCAGGGCGCGAAACCAAAACTCGAGAGCTATTGTTTTAATTAAGGCGAAGGAGTAGCGCTCACATCCATGCCTGGCCCTCTCCAGGGCCTTCTGCAAACGTTCACGATCCATGTAGCCGCGTTTACATACAATCGGATTTGAAAAGGCGGACTGAAGCGATGGCCACTCACGATTGACCGCACGAAAGAAGGCCTCCTCGGGTCCTCGCTTCCCTCGCCGATTTACGATTCTCTCCGGTAATAACTCACGGAACGCTCGCCGCATTAAAGAGCGTGTTTCGCCCGGGCGGACCTTTTGATCGAACGGGATGGCTTGAAGAAATTCCACCAACGGCAAGTGCAGATAAGGATGACTGGTCTCTATCAGGCCCCGCTCTCGATACGCACCGGTTGAGACGGTACTCACTGCGGCAAGGAAATTCATCAGTTGCTCGCGATCGCTAGGAACTCGCAAGGCGTCAGCCTGTCGAGGCCTAATATTTCGCGAACGTAAGTTCATGCGAGTCACAAAATCACTGTCAAACCACGGTGGCATTTTATGATCGGGTCTTCTCGTGTGATTGGCTTGAAACTCAGTAGAGAAAAGACGCATGAACACTTCTTGCCAAAGGAGGTTTAGATACGATCTCTTTAGGTCGCTGCTCCAGGTCTGCAACTGTTGATGTAGCTGCAGCAGATGTCCGCCGGCGAGGAGGTTTGATAACACTGGGGGTGGGGCTGCCCCACTGTAAAGCATCTCGTCACCACCATGCCCCGTCAGCAGTACACGAGCTCCCATTGTCTCCATGGCATCACATAGAGCTCGATGGCGCGTGGAAAAACAATCAAGAAAGTCCGGACAAGCAGTAGATGGCTTGTTACAAAGATCTGTAAGTGGCGGGCAGCGCAATTCACTTATGTGGGAACCGGACATTCCGCATTGTTTCTCAACACAGCGAATAAACTTCCGCTCGTCAGAAAATTCGGATCCATCGTAAATGTATGAGACGGTCTCCAAAGTTACGCCCGGCACTTCTCCACATTTGATAAGCCGATCCGCCATACAAACGATCGAGGAAGAGTCCAGTCCTCCACTTAATTGCGCACAGACTGGTCCATCAACTCGCAGTCGACAGCGCACCGATTCTTCAAACAACTGATAGAAATGCTCTTCATACTCCTTGTCGGACTTGTAGCGAATCTGATTGCTGAAATCGGGTTGCCAGAACTCGCTTAAGCTCAACCTGAATCTGTCGACAATGACGGCATGAGCAGGAGCAACAGCATAGATGCCCTTGTACGGGGTGACTTCTGGTTGATAGTCACGAGTAAGGTAGGCAGCTATATATTCATTATCGATTTCGGCTGTTTCTTGAGCTAAATCAACGAGCGGCAAGAGCAGTGATGACCAGACAATTCGGTCTAGATTAATCCAATAGAAGAGCGAGCGCGTCCCGACGGGATCTCTCGCCAGGATCAATGCCTTAGCTGCTGAATCCCAGATCGCGAGGGCGAAATCGCCAACTAATCTACCCAAGAAGCCTTGACCAAATTTCTGGTATGCTGCTGAAACAATTGCGACGTCAGTACTTTCTGGTGGGACATTGAGATCCGATATCAGTTCGCGTCGATTGTCGAGTCGCCCATCCCAGGAAATAATGTGTCCGGTGTCCGATAAAAAAGGTTGCACTTCACGACGAGATTCCCTGTTCGTGTTAAATGTATGAAAGAGCATGATGACGGAGTCCCTTCGGACTTCACTCCCACCATCAGGTCCCCTTGTGGCGAGCGCTCGTGCCAGAATGATTACCTCCTCACTATCGAACGGGTTATCGTTGAAATTGTATATGCCACCCAGTGTGCTCATTGGATCCTTCTAATTAATCGTAACAGTCTGCATGAGTCGGCTGCTTTCGACTTTCTGACTCATTGTCTCCTTCATTGCTCTGGACTGTTTTCGCGATTCGAATGCCCTCAGCCACAATTCAAGAGCAACTGCGTACGTGAGAGATAACGCATGCGGATCTGGAGCTCGCGAAAAACTGAGTGCAGCCAAGACTGCAGGGCCATTAAGATAACCACGGGCGATGGCTCGCCCGTCCTTCAACAGGCAATATAGCCTCGCCTGTTCTCGCGAGAATGCGCGCATGACAGCATCGGTGTTGAGAGTCTTACCCTTGCGGTTGATAATCTCCAGGGGCAGCAAACCACGTAGGGAGCGGCGCAACAGAGACCTTGTCTGACCCGGACGCACTCGCTGATCAAAAGGAATTGCTTGCAGGAATTCCACTAGTGGGCGATGCGTAAGGGGGTAAGTAATCTCGAGATTTCCCATCTGACGCCATAGGCCGGCAGAAAGTTCTCGAACGACCTGCAGGAACCACTCCGACTGCATCCGGCCACTTGGGTAGCAAAATCCAAAACTGTCACGTTGCCCAAGGGCACGTTGCCGCATATGCATTCGCTTCACGAATCTGCAGTCATAAAACTTCAGTGTCTTTAGACCAGGGCGACGTTCACAAAAAACGCGCAGTTTGCGAGGCAACACAGGCAACACTGTCTTCTCCCACAACAAATCAAAATAAGCTGTTTGAAGTACCTTGCTCCAGAAACGAAGACGCCTGTGGAGTTGAATCAATCGGCCACAGACAAACAGATCTGCCAGTTCTGGAGCGGGGTCCTTGAAGGCGGTAAGCAGTTCATCACCACCTTTTCCAGCCAGCAGGACACGTCCGTTTCTTTTCGACATCTCTCCGTACAGTGCGGTGTAGTACTCGGCTGAAACAGCAGAGGGGTTTGGAATAACTTCCGAATAACCATCGCCTGTGCGGGAGAGCATGCGAAATTCATCTTCCCGCAAATGTAACCCCGCCCTGCCGATTTTCCGCTCCACGTACCGAATGTATTTCCGCTCGTCGGATTTCGAAGCTTCATCGAATACAAGGGAAACCGTTTGCAGAGATGATGCCTGCACGTGCTCGCTCTTGATGATTTCATCAGCCATGCAGACAATCGCCGATGAATCCATCCCACCACTTAGTTCCGCCCAGACTGTTCCGTCTACTCGAAGTCGGCAGGCAACCGCTTCGAGAAATAAGGCCCTAAAGTGCTCCTCATATTCCGAATCTTGCTTGTAGCGGATTACCTTATGGGGATCGAGGCTCCAAAACCTTTGCACCCGAAATTGACCATCGGTGATGACCACAGCATGGCCTGGCGGAACAGGATAGAGCTGCTTGTAAGGTGTGAGTGATGGTTCAGCAAGCCGAGTTAAAAACTCGGCAAGATATTCATCGTTGACTTCCAGATCGACCTCTGCCAGATCAAGCAAGGCCGCTAACTCCGTGGCCCAGACGATCCGAGTTCCATTCTTGTGGTAGTAGAGTGTTCGCGGACCAATCGGATCGCGGGCCAGAACGAGAGTTCGAGTACGGGCATTCCAGAGAGCGAGCGTAAAATCGCCTAGCAACCGCGACAGAAAATTATTTCCCCAGCGCACGTAGGCTGCCATAACGATGGCCACGTCCGTTTGGTCGTCGCAAAGCTCATTGCTTAATTGCGAGATCAATTCGTCTCGATTATCTAAGCGTCCATCCCAGGTGAGCATGTAATTGTCTTTGCGAATTAATGGCTGGTGCTCGAGATGCGATTCTTTGTTTGTATGAAATGCACGGTACGCCATGCCGATGGAGCCCCGAATAACTTCAGCCCCTCCGTCTGGTCCGCGAGCATTTAGCTTATTACCCAGTGCGGACAGGAATTCTGGCTCGATTGGTTGTCCCTGGAAGTTGCAAACTCCGGCAATAGCGCTCATTTCTATCCAACCCCTAGTGATGAATATCGTTCCGTCTATAGTCGTTCCAACACGACCGCGTATGCCGTGTGAACTTTCGGATTATCGTTAACAACCTTGCCGTTTACTTCGACCCAGGCGTGTGCTTTAAATGGAATCTTTCGGCACGCAATGATCATCTGTGCGGCCACTCCCTCACTTCGGAGCAAGCAGCTCGTTACAGCCGAACGCTGCAGACACACTGCAGACTTCGGATAAGCAGTTGTGGCACGATCTACTGCTTCACAAATAACTCTGACGTCAACGATGGGTACGCTTCCTCTGTTCGCCTTTGGCCAAGACTTGACGTGTTCGTGAAAGGCAGCAAAGCCAGCGGACTTCAGAAGCAGATCAACGACTAGCAAATTAAGCACTGCTGCAGTCGTAGGAAATCCCACTCTAAGCAGAGACGTGACTGCCCAGCGAGCAAGAGTAATGACAACGGCCGTGAAATTCATTTGAAATCGTCTGAAGGTCTGCTGGGTGCATTCAGTGTGTGTCTCGACAATTCCCTTTTCCGTAAACTCACTGAGTACTCTTCTGATGTCAGCACTCACCCCCTGCTCTGACTGACTTGCATCGTCCTTCATGATCGAAGCTATTAGGTCATCAGAAGTTGCTCCTGCAGGGAAAGAGCTGAGCTTAGACCAGACGAGGCTGGCGGTGCCTATGATGCTGTAAAGAACTCCTCGGTTGACGTCGAGAATAATAGTCCCGTCTTCGTTGCTACTTGGGCAAACGTGAGGTGAGATGACGAACTGCTTCTCTATCTTTTGCATAACACCTTCTTAGACGGGTAGGCGCTTGACACTTAACCCCTTACTGACTGAGGGTCGCGAAGCCTTGCGGTACATTCGAGTTCGACCAGCCCTCAGGCTGTGTTCTCGAGATCAGATGTTAGAGCGCGGAAGACAAGTAAGGGGAAAAAACATATTTCCGCTTACTATTCGAAGCAGGCTTTGAATTTGCTAAAGAATTTAAGGGTCTGAGGTGCGATGGGTAAAGAAATCCTGCTTCTAATTCGAAGCAAGACCGACCGTTGTCAGTAAATCAAGGCGGAATCTCACGGCGCCCGAAACAGTTGAAGTGTGTCGGACATACGATGTTCGATATGCCACATATCCTGGTCCCGGCAATCAAAGGCTTCACGGGTTTCAGCGTCGATATAAGAAAGTCAAGCTGCGAAAAAAGGTTTCACTACAAAGGGCGAAGCTGAGGCAGAGTTGCGTCGCATGATCAATGACATCGACGCGAAGGAGCACGGTGAGGTTCGCACTAATCCAACTATCGCCCAAGAAGCACTCAACATCTACAAGCGGAATCTGGAAGTACGTGCGGAGGACAAAGACTATCAGTACGCTCATAACGTCCGTTCGAATTGTAAAGTGCTTCAAGAGTTTGTCGATCGGTTTGGTCCATCGCGCTTAATTCGCGAGTGCACAGAAACAGACTTGAGCGAGTTCTATCAGATGCTGTGTTTTCCCGACATTAAGCCAGAACAGCGCTGCGGTCTTTGTCGGTCGCGTTCAAGGGATGCTGAAAGCCGCGCAGAAAGCAAAACCGGATTTAGTAAACTGGCTGCATCCGACCGAACAGGGGCGGATACTTGCTACACAGGCGATGGAGAGCGTTAGGCTCTTACTGGGCGGTTTTGAGGGACAAGAGGGACAACAGGGACGGCAGGGACTGAAAGAAGAGTCTGCTAACCCTTTGCAAACACAGGAACTAGCAGTGTAGACTGCGTTTCTTCAAAACATGTGCCCGCTTGGCTCAGTGGTAGAGCACTCGCTTCACACGCGAGGGGTCAGTAGTTCGAATCTACTAGCGGGCACCAATATCTTCAACAACTTACGGGCGACGCCGAGTCGCCCGCTT
>Ga0209341_10001097_pt1 | contig 27129 bp, 21 predicted proteins | sample RifCSP13_2_FD_184020 | JGI IMG/M metagenome (GOLD analysis project Ga0209341, IMG submission 184020) | Soil microbial communities from Rifle, Colorado - Rifle CSP2_sed 13_2 (SPAdes) (version 2) | ecosystem: Environmental > Terrestrial > Deep subsurface > Rock core/Sediment | place: Rifle... | reverse complement strand
GGCCTTTTGCAGGTTCAAGTACGCGTTTTCCCTGTCGCCTGTCCGCGCGTATGCCAGCCCCAGCTTTGTATAAGACTCCGCATCGACAGGCTCAAACGAGGCAGCCTTCCGGAGGTCTTCCAGGGCCAATACGTATTCGCCGGCTATCGTGTAGGCCGCTGCCCTGTTATGGTAGACCGGCCTGTAATCTCCCTTTTTATCTGGTTCAAAGTCCAGGGCCCGGGTGAAATCCTCTATGCCCTCCGGTATCCTTCCAATACTGCTCAACGCGATGCCCCGGTGGAAATAGGCGTCAAAGAGGACCTTTGAGCCGGGCTTGAGCTCTATGCCTCTCGTGAGGTCAGCCGCGGCCTCATGGAAGTCTCCGTTGAACACGCGGGATACCCCGCGTCCCACGTACCCATTTGCATAATCCGGGAATACTTTTATCTCCTGCGTCCAGAGAGAGACAGAGTCCTTCCAGACGCCTGTCTGCTTCACGGTCAGAAAAGAGAGGAGGGCCGATATAATCATAAGGGCGCACGCTGCCGGGACGAGGGCCTTTCCCTTCCTGTGAACGAGATAGCCTGTTCCGGCTGCGGCAAGGAGCACAAGCCCCATTGACGGCAGGTACGCGTACCTGTCCGCCGCCGCCTGCCTTCCGACCTGCAGGATACCGATTACCGGAAGAAGTGTGACGACGTAATACGCCCATGCTGAAAAGAAAGCCCTTGTCTTCCTGAGCATGAAAAAGGTGAACGCGGTTATGGCGGCGATTGACCCGGCATACGCGGCAAAGAGGATATTGATGCCCGTCTCAAAGTCCCTCGGATAGAGAGGGGCAAGGCCGAGCGGCGCTATGCTCTTGTAGATATAGAAGAGCGCCCCCCTTAAGGCGATGTGGAGCCTGTCGAGCAGGGGCAGCCCTTCGATCGGCGTCATCGCATCCAAGCTCTGAGACCAGACGGATACGAGCCCCGCGAGGACGCTCAAGCCGAAAAAGGGCAGCTTCTCTATTACGAGCTTCCTGAACCCCGCTGTTTTAAGCCTGTCGAGAGGGTAGAAGTCCACTATAAGGAGGACTAAGGGCATCGTGACCGTCATGGGCTTGGAAAGAAGGGAGAGAACGAAGAATATAAGAGTCAGGATATACCAGAGCGGCCTCAATGCTTTCGAATAGCTCAGGTATGCATGCAGGCCGAGAAGGAAGAAAAAGGCGTTGAGCACGTCCTTGCGCTCGGTGGCCCAGGCGACTGATTCTACGTGTATGGGATGGATGCCGAAGAGCAGCCCGGCGGCCAGTGCGGTCATGAAAAGGCCTTTAGGACCAAGGCTGCCGTGCCAGTTTGCAAGCCTTGCCGACAGAAAGGCAAGCATAAACGTGTTCAGGGTGTGCAGGATTGAATTTGAAAGGTGAAATCCGAACGGGTCAAGCCCCCACACGGCATAATCAAGCGCGAAGGAAAGGAGCGTGAGCGGGATCCATGTGCTCCCGATGACCGCTGTAAAGGCCCATTTAAGGTCAAACCCCTTGATGTAAGGGTTTCCATAGATATATTCGGAATCGTCCCAGTTTACGAACCCGTTGCCAAGGGAAGGGATGTAGACGCAGAACGCGACAACGGCCGCGATAAGGCAGGCTAAAAGTATGAGCGCATTCGGGTTTTGTCTTTGCATTCAGGTAATAAAAAGACCATTAGGATGTAAAAAGAAAAGAATATCCGTCAGTTGCCTTCCAGGGCCTTGAGGCGCTGAAGCGCGGCATTATCACCGAGCTGGACGGCCTTCTGAAGGCTTGCGTATGCGTTCTCCCTGTCGCCTGTCCTCGCGTAGGCAAGCCCCAGAGCTGTGTAAGACGCGCCGTCGACAGGCTCGAGGGAGGCGGCCTTCTGCAGATCAGACAAGGCCAACGCGTACGCGCCCTGGTTAATATATGCCGAGGCCCGGTTCTGGTACATGATTTTATTTTTGGGCTCCAGACTGAGCGCCTGCGTAAAATCGGCCGCCGCCTCCTGCATCCTCCCGAGATTGCCCATTGCGATGCCCCTGTGAGAGTAGGCGTCGAAGAGGACCTGTTTGCCGGGATTGAGCTCTATGCCCTTCGTGAGGTCAGCTATCGATCTTTCATAATTCCCGGCAGCCACGTTCGATACGCCGCGGTAGACGTAACCAAAGGGAAACCCCGGGAATACCTTTATCTCATGGGTCCAGAGCGAGACGGTGTCCTTCCATATTCCCGTCTGCCTGACGGTAAGGAAAGACAGGACGGACGAAACGACGACCAGGGCCGCCAATACAGGTACAAAGGCCGTTGCCTTTTTATGGATGAGCCAGCCCAATCCGGCAGCAACAAGGAGCACAAGGCCCATCGAGGGCAGATATGAATACCTGTCCGCAGCCGCCTGGCTCCCGACCTGCAGGATGCCGATTACCGGAAGGAGCGTTATTACATAGAACGCCCACGAAGAAAAGAGCGCTCTCGTCCTTTTGATCATGCGCACCGTGAACGCGGTAATCGCCAGGAGAAACAGGGCGTACACCGCGAACCAGATATCAAGTCCGTTTACGATATTCCTCGGGTAAAGGGGGGCGAGGTTCACCGGGACGATGGTCTTGCAGATATAGAAAAGAAAGCCGCGCACCGAAATATATATCCTGGATGAGACGGGCCATTTCGTGACGGATGACAAGGAATCCGCCGAGGTCTGAGACCAGATGGAGGCGACCCCGGTGAGTATGCTTAAACCGAAAAACGGCAGCTTCTCGATAATAATCTTCTTTAAGCCGGCTGTCTTGAACCTGTTGAGCGGATAGAAATCCATTATAAGGAGCACAACCGGCATGGTAACGGTCATGGGCTTTGAGAGAAGGGACAGAACGAAAAAGACGAGGGTCAGGAAATAGAAGGCCGGCCTGGACGCCTTTGCGTAGCTCACATAAGAGTGAAGGGCAAGGAGAAAGAAGAAGGCGTTAAGCACGTCCTTGCGTTCGCTTACCCATGCGACCGATTCGACGTGAATCGGATGTATGCCGAAGAGAAGGCCCGCGGCAAGGGCTGTCATGAACAGGCCTTTTGCGCCAAAGCCGGAGGCTGCCTGCGCGAGCCTTGCGGCCAAAAGGGCCAGCATGAATACGTTCAGTGAATGCAGGATCGAATTGACGAGATGGTATCCGAACGGGTCGAGACCCCAGATACTGTAGTCCAGCGCGAAAGAAAGCAGCGTGAGGGGCGCCCATGTGCTGACAACCGAGGCTGTGAACGCCCATTTAAGGTCAAACCCCCTGATATTCGGGTTTTCGTATACATACAGGGGGTCGTCCCATTCCACGAAGCCGTTGCCGAGGGCAGGGATATAGACGCAGAACGCGACGAAGGCCGAAATGAGGGCGGCGGCCAGGACGAGCTTTTTCGCGGGGTTGGTCAGTGGCATTCCGGTCAGGTGGTAAGCCTTATTCTGAAGGTGCAAGGCAGGCCTCGGACAGCGTTGAAAGCCGTTTTAAGGCCATTTTTTTCTGCTATTTTCCGGTATTGCGTGATATATTGTCAAGATAAATAAGCCCTTGGAGGAACTCCACCATAGTGCCGGGAAAAACCAATCTATGACATTTGTGAGGACGCTCGCGGTCTGGCTTATAGGCCTGCCGATAACCATTGCTCTGTTTTTTCTCGTGCTCTTGACCGTGCCCTTTGAACGCCAGGGCAGGGCCATACATTCCATCGGGGCGTTCTGGTCGAGGATACTCATCGGGCTCGCCGGAATAAGGGTAGAGGTCAGGGGCGTAGACAATATCCCCAGAGGCGTCCCTGTTGTGCTGCTCTCAAATCATCAGGGGGCCTTTGACATACCCGCACTGCAGGCCTTTTTGCCGCTGCAGTTCCGCTGGGTCGCAAAGAAGAGCCTCTTTAAAATTCCAATAATCGGCTGGTCCATGAGCCTCGCGAACTATATCCCCATCGAAAGGGAGAACCCGCAGGAGGCCATGAAGAGCATGGAAGAGGCCTCCGTCAGGATAAAGAACGGCACATCGGTGCTTGTCTTTCCAGAGGGCACGAGGTCCGAAACAGGGGCGCTGCTGCCATTCAAGCGCGGGGCCTTCATGCTTGCGACAAAGAGCGGCGCGGCGATCGTGCCGGTGGCCATCAAAGGCACTTCTGCCATAATGAAAAAGGGCGGCTTTCTCATAAGGCCGTCCAGGGTGACCATCGCGGTGGGCAAACCCATATTGCCCCAGGAATCAGACGAGAAAGACTTGAGGAACAGGACGAAAAGAGCGATAGAAGCCCTCTTCAACGAGGGCGTGAGAGCGGGCGCATGAGCGGGGAAGGCAAAACAACGGAGAGCTTGAAAGTAATACCCCTTGGCGGGCTCGGCGAGATAGGCCTGAACATGATGGCGATGGAGTACGGAGACTCCATCATCGTCATCGACTGCGGCCTCATGTTCCCCGAGGACTACATGCTCGGGATAGACATAGTCATCCCGGACGTGAGCTACCTGAAGGCCAACCGCGAAAAGGTAAAGGCCTTCATCATAACCCACGGACACGAGGACCATACCGGCGCGCTGCCATTCATATTAAGAGATGTAAACGCCCCGATCTACGCCACCGCGCTCACCTTGGGGCTCATAGAAGAAAAACTCGCAGAGTTCGACCTCTTGAAGAGCACTACATTCGAGACCGTCCGTCCCAGGGACAGGGTCTCGATCGGCCCCTTTGACATAGAGTTCATCCGGGTGAGCCACTCCATCGTGGACGGCTGCGGCCTCGCCATAAGGACGCCTGTGGGCACAGTAGTCCATACGGGGGACTTCAAGATGGACCAGACCCCGGTCGACGGAGAGGTAATGGACTATGCCAGGTTCTCGGAGTACGGAGAGGCGGGCGTGCTGCTGTTTATGTCGGATTCCACCAACGTCGAGAAAGAGGGCTATACCCTCTCCGAGCGCGAGATAGGCTATAACCTGGAAGAGATATTCAGGAAGTGCACCGGCCGTATAATCGTTGCCTCATTCTCGTCGAACATACACCGCATACAGCAGGTCATCGACTCTGCCGCGAAGTTCGGGCGCAAGGTCGCCCTGAACGGCAAGAGCATGGCGGCTAACGTCCGCATAGCACGGGCGCTCGGCTACCTGAAGGCGCCTGACGGGCTTGTCATAGACTTGAAGGAAGTAGACGGCATACCCCACGACAAACTCGTCCTCCTTACCACGGGCAGCCAGGGCGAGCCAATGAGCGCGCTCACCCGCATGGCAATGGACAACCACAAGCAGATAAAGGTCGTCAAGGGAGACACCGTCATACTCTCGTCCAAGTTCATCCCCGGGCACGAGAAGGCCATCTCGACGATGATGAACCACCTCTACAGGAGGGGCGCGGAGGTCATCTACGAGAAGGTCTCTGAGGTCCACGTCTCGGGGCACGCCAGCCAGGAAGAGCTGAAGATCATGCTCAACATGGTCAAACCCAAATACTTCCTGCCGGTCCACGGCGAGTACAGGCACCTGGTGCTCCACGGCAAGCTCGCCCGGAAGGTCGGCATACCGGAAGAAAATGTCATAGTAGCCGAGGACGGAGACGTAGTCGAGCTCACGGCAGACGGAGGCCTCGTAAGGGGCAACAAGGTCGAGTCAGGCAGGGTCTTTGTAGACGGCAAGGGCGTAGGCGACGTCGGCGAGATGGTCCTGAAGGACAGGGGCCACCTTTCGCAGGACGGCATGGTGCTTGCCGTTGTCGCCATAAACAACAGCACCGGCGAGATAGTATACGGCCCTGAGATAATCACAAGGGGGCTTGTGCATGAAGATGAGAGCCCGGAGCTTATCGAGAACGCGAAGGCCGTCATATTGGAGGCCATGAACAGTATAAATACAGAGGCAAAGACAGAGCAGCTCGAGGTCAACGAAGAGGTGAGGCGGGCCTTGAGAAGGTATTTCAATAAAACGCTGGAACGCCGCCCGGTAATTCTTCCGGTGATAATAGAAATATAGGGGGCAGTTCCGTCCTGTCATTCTGAGGGAGCGGAGCGACCGAAGAATCTCGTAATTTGTTTATATGTAAGACGAGATTCTTCGTTACGCTCAGAATGACATACTTTGCCCATTCGGAGGGGAAAGTGGGGAATTTTAATGATGCTCAAATCTTATTTGGTGATTATCAGAAACAGGGGAATATTCAGGCCTTAGAAAACTCGTTAGAAATACTGGCAGAAATTATTGACGAAAAAGGTGTAGATTCGCAGAGAGCTATAAGCTTAAAGAACAGTATTGGAAAATATCTTATAAGCAGATAAAAGGTATTTCCAAGGACACTAATCTTTCGAAATTTTTAAAAGGCAGTGAATCTCTGGAGGAAAGTGTATCTGTAATAGCTGGTGCCTTGGATGATAAACAAGTTGCGTTGCTGATACGATTGGCTGATATAACTCGTACTTATTTTAGCCAGTCCTAAATAACACCTATGAAATCAAAGGTATTCTTCGCGGATTTACGCACCACACCCAGAAGAAATCTCCTCGACAAGATAGACGACCTCCTTGCGGCTGTCGGCGTAAAGGAACGGTTCAGGAAGGGCCAGCTTGTCGCCTTGAAGCTCCACTTTGGCGAGAAGGGCAATGCCTCCTACGTGCGCCCGATATTCGTAAGGAGGGCTGTCGACAGGATAAAGGAGACAGGGGCCAGCCCTTTTCTTACTGACACCAATACCCTGTATGTGGGCAGCCGTGGCAACTCCGTCGATCACCTGAGGACCGCCGTCGAGAACGGCTTTGATTACGCCGTTGTCTCGGCGCCGCTTATCATAGCCGACGGCTTAAGGGGGGAGGCAGGGCTGCCGATAAGAGTCAAGGGAAGGCACCTTGAAGAGGTGAGCATTGCCCGGGAGATAGCCTCCGCGGACGGCCTTATTGCCATAAGCCATTTCAAATGCCATGAGCTTACCGGCTTCGGTGGGGCGCTTAAGAATGTCGGCATGGGCTGCGCGAGCAGGGAGGGCAAGCTCACCCAGCATTCGAGCTGCGCGCCCGTGGTTGACCCGCAGGGATGCACGGCCTGCGGAGACTGCTCGCTTGCGTGCCCGTCGGATGCCATAGAGGTCGGGGCGGTAGCGGTCATAAATGAGAAGACCTGCATCGGATGCGGCCACTGTATAGCGGTCTGCCCGCAGGGCACCATAAATGTAAGGTGGAACGAATCGTCTTCGAGGCTGCAGGAGAAGATGGTCGAGCACTTCGAGGGGGCTGTAAAGGGCAAGGAGGGCAGGTGCGTATACCTGACCTTCGTAACCCAGGTAAGCCCGGCCTGCGACTGCTACGGCCACAACGACGCGCCGATCGTGCCGGATGCCGGGGTGCTCGCTTCGACCGACCCGGTTGCCATTGACCAGGCCGCAGCCAATATCGTCAACGGGCTGGAAGGGCAGAAGGGTACCGCCCTTTCAAGCGGGCATGAGCCCGGAGGGGACAAGTTCCGCGGGGTCCACCCCTCCATAGACTGGGAAGTCCAGCTGGAGTACGCTGAGGCGAGGGGGCTCGGAACAAGGAATTACGCACTTGAGAAAGTCTGAAAGCGATCTGTCTTCGATAAAACGGAGAAATAATATGGCTGTCAAAAAAATAGGCGAGCTCCTAGTGGAGTCCGGCCTTATTACGGAAGAGCAGCTCGAAGAGGCGCTTGCCGCGGGCAGGGACCAGGACAACAAGGGCCTCAGGATAGGCACGATACTGGTCAAGAAGGGCTACGCGACGGAGATAGACATAGCCCAGACCCTCTCGTACCAGCTCGGCATACCGTTCGTGGACATGGCGGCGGCGACCGTCGACCCCGAGACCCTGAAGCTCGTAAACGAGAAGCTCGCCAGGAAGTACATCCTCGTGCCCCTCTTCCACGAAAAGAAGGTGCTGAGGGTCGCCATGGCGGACCCCCTGAACCTCAACGCCATAGACGACCTGCGCTTCTCGACCGGCATGGAGATACAGCCGTGCGTGGCCACCCTTTCAGACGTGAATGTGTCTATCACCAGGTACTACCACCTGAACGAACCTATAGAGCAGCTCATTGGGGACCTCAAGAAGGACAGGCTCGTGGAGGTCATCCACGAGGCTGACGCGAACAGGGACCTTTCCGAGCAGGTCAAGAAATCCACCGCGCCTCCTATAATAAAGATGGTGGACTCCATCATCATCCACGGCTTTGACAGCAGGGCGAGCGACATCCATATAGAGCCGCAGGAGAAGGGCGTAAAGCTCCGCATCAGGGTGGACGGACTCATGAGAGAGACGATGCAGCTGCCCAAATGGGTGCAGGGGCCGGTCGTCTCGAGGATAAAGCTGATGTCCAGGATGGACATTGCCGAAAGAAGGGTCGCCCAGGACGGCAGGTTCAAGGTGCGCATAGGCGAGAAGAGCATGGACGTAAGGGTCTCGTCCCTCCCGACGCAGTACGGCGAGACGGTCGTCATGAGGCTCCTCGACGCAAAGTCGGCAATGGTGGAAATAAACTCCATAGGCTTACTCAAGGACGAGCTTGCGAGGGCGCTCGACATAATCGAGCGTCCCCAGGGCGTGGTGCTCGTCACCGGTCCCACCGGCTCAGGCAAGACCTCTTCCCTTTACGCGATGCTCAGCCATATAAAGAAAGAAGAGATAAACATAATCACCATCGAGGACCCCATCGAGTACGAGCTCAAGGACGTGAACCAGGTCGCGGTCAACGAGAAGACCGGCCTTACGTTCTCATATACGCTGCGTTCGGTCCTGAGGCAGGACCCTGACGTCATACTCGTCGGAGAGATGAGGGACACAGAGACGGCCATCATAGCCCACCAGGCCTCGATGACGGGACATCTTGTCTTCTCCACGCTCCACACCAATGACGCCGTATCCTCGATAACGAGGCTCAGGAACCTCGGCATCCCTTCTTACATGATAGCCTCGGCATTGAACGGCATCGTGGCCCAGAGGCTCGTAAGGATGATATGCCCGTTCTGCAAGGAGGAGCATACCCCCACGGAGCAGGAGATAAAGAAGGCCGGCGTCAAGTGGTCAGGCAGGACAAAGCTCTACAAGGGCGCGGGCTGCGGCGCCTGCGGTAACACGGGCTACTCCGGCAGGACAGGCATATTCGAGGTGCTTACGGTCAGCAGCAGGCTCAAGGCCCTCATTGCCACCGACGCGCCGGAGCACGAGTTGCTCGAGGCCGCGATGGAGGCGGGCATGATGCCCATGCACCTCGACGGGCTCAAGAAGGTAGCCTCCGGGGCTACGACCCTAGAGGAGCTTACCAGGGTCATATATATGGGCCGGAACGAGGAGGAGAAGGACGGTGTCTGTCCGGCCTGCCTCAAGGCCATCCCGGCCGGAGCGTCCGCATGCGCGCACTGCGACGCGCCTGTGCCCACGAGCTGCACCTCGTGCGGCAGGGAGCGCAAGCCCGATTGGCTGGCCTGTCCCTGGTGCGCGTCCAGGTTCGACCGGTCAGGCCAGGCAGCGGCAACTTAGGCCGGGTCTTTTCCGGGCCTGAGATAAAGCAGCCCTCTTTCAACGGCAAGGATTTTGACTTTTGCCCTGAAATCCTGTAAATGAAACCGCCTGTTTATATCCCGCCCGTCTTTTCACCCCGAAGGTTTCTTTTGCCTTTTTATTTGCGGAGTAGTTCCAGTTGTGATACTATTTCGCAACCTTACGGTAATGTCCGCTTAATAAAAATAAAACGCATAGCAAGCACCCCCCGCATCTTGCCGAGGGGTTCGTCAATGCCGGAATCGAAAGATGTTCGTATTGAGGGTCCTCGCAATAGCTCTTATCCTGTTCCTGCTCCCGGTCGTATCGAACTGCGAGGAGCCTTCCACTTTTGACCCGGCGCCCGCTGACCGGCCCGGTATCGAGCACAAGAGAAAGCCCGGCGAGTTCAAGAGAAATAAGTACGGCATAATAGACCCGAGCCCCGACGTCATATCGCTTCAGCATCTTCCAAAGGACAATTACGGCTTTGTAGATTGGGCCAAGGCCATCTCAGACGGAATGATATCGCCGCAGGAGACCATAAACGGCACAAACCCGAAGCTGAAATCGGCGGACAGGGAGAAATTCGACGGCGATATAATCATCAAATCGAAGATGGATTTCATGCCGGATGTACTTTTTCCGCACGCAGTACATACCGAGTGGCTCAAGTGCTCTACATGCCACCCTAAAATATTCAGGAAGAAGGCCGGGGCTACCCCGGTTTCAATGAGCGGGATATGGAAGGGTAAGTTCTGCGGGGTCTGCCACGGCAAGGTCGCCTTCCCGACGAGGAACTGCTTCAAATGCCATTCTGTTCAGAGAGAGGCAAAGAAGTAGTGCTTACGGCTGCATGCCGGGGCGGCATCCCCGATGCCAATAAAATCTACAGATTCACCGTCGGCGCATTAGCAGGGGCTTGCGGCTGTTAAAGGCGAACCCGCTATTTAATTCAGATCGGTTGACCTTGGAAAAGTGAGGCGAGGCGGAGATGGACTACAAGGACTTCTCTAAGAAGGAACTGGCGGAAATCCTTAACATCATCCAGTCGACCCTGACGTGCAAGACCGAGAACGACGTAATCGTTCTGACAGGCAGGATAAAGGAGCTTGTCTCTGCCGACATGAGCGTTTGCGCTCTCGGAGAAACCTCGACGGGCAGGCTCTTGAAGGTCGCTAACGACAATCGGCCCGGTGAATGGGCAGGAATATATTCATCAGAAGAACTTTACAAGGAAGACATCGTCTTTCCCTTCAGCCTTGAGCACTCCAGGGCATATACCTGGTCCGAGGCCCAGCGCCGCTTCCCTGAAAAACAATTCATCGACCTCATGAACAAGGCCGCCGAATTCCGCCTCAAGTTCGGCATCTCGAGCGGCATAAGCTCGGACGGCCCCAACTGGAGCATCTTCTCTTTCGCAGGCGACTGCAACAGGTTCACCAGCCATCACCTCAAGGTGCTCGACATGATCACGCCGCACCTGCACCAGGCCTTCATAAGGATATGCGGGGCGCCGCCGCGCACCGATTTCGAGCTCTCGACGAGGGAGAGAGAGGTGCTCGGCTGGATGAAAGAGGGAAAGACAAACTGGGAGATCTCGGTCATCCTCAACATAAGCGAAAGGACCGTGAAGTTCCACGTCCAGAACATCGAGAGAAAATTGAACGCCGTAAACAAAGCCCATGCGATAGCGATCGCGCTCGATAACGGCCTTGTAACTTAGCGGCGTTTAGAATATTTCGGTCTTTTTACTTTCCCGCTGCCATAGTCCAGCGCCAGTCCCCTCCGTTACAAAGCGCCGCCCCCGGCTTAAATGATTGTTAACTAACAGGATGTTGAAAAAGTCCATCCATGGCTTTTTCAACAACGGCTTGTCCGAAGTGAATTCGGCCAAGCCTTACAAATTGCTCGACTTTCAAATCTCGCAATTTGGCAATCCATCCCTGGATTGCTTAGCAGGTTGTTTTTTCAACAACCTGCTAATGGATCGCGCCTCGGTTCACCTGTACCAAAGTGCAGGAGAAGACGGCTGCCTGATTACAGTATAATCTCGCGGAATCTCAGAGTGAAAAGCGCAGGGAAGGATTTCCGGGAGTGAAGGCAGCAGACGCCATTTTCCTGAAAGAGCACAGGGACCGCCTCAAGGCGCGTTTCATTACAGGGGGGTTCGAAGGGTTCCGCAAGGAAGAGGTCCTGGAGCTCATCCTCTGTTATGCGGCGCCGAAGAAAGACCCCAGGCTGCTCGCGGGGGAGCTTATGACCAGCTTCAAAGGTTTGAGGGGTCTCCTTGACGCCACGCCTGAGGAAATAGCGAAGACCGGATGTTTTGCCGAGAGCGGGGCTGTTTTCCTGAAGCTCGTGAAGGAGGCGGCCGGCGTTTACCTGAACGAGCGCATCATAGGCGAGAACATCATAACGGACACCCGGGGGCTGCTTGATTATCTTACCATGACGCTCTCAGGCGAACGGATCGAGAAATTCCTGGCCGTATATCTCAATGCCAAGAACGAGGCTCTCGCTCTCGAGGTACTGCACGAGGGTACGATAAACCAGACCGTCGTCTATCCGCGCAAGGCCATTGAGCGGGCGTTCAAGCACAACGCGAGGGCGGTCATCTTCGTCCACAACCACCCGAGCGGCGACCCGACGCCTTCCGGCATGGACAGGCAGCTTACAAAGGTCCTCGACAGGGCCGCTTCCGCGGTCGACCTCAAGGTCCTCGATCACATCGTAATCGGCAGGTCAGGCCACTTCAGCGCCCGCGAGCACGGCTGGTCGATGGGGTATCCCATGCATCACAGGGCCGCAAGCCCCTGACAGGCTGCTGAAAAAGGCCCATCTGATTTGTTGGCTTCAGAAGCTCGTAGTAGCGGCGTACGGCAAAGAGTACGCCTCAATACTTAAGGAAGCTCTGATTAATTTCGTTTTTGCTGTCATTGCGAGGAGCAAAGCGACGAAGCAATCTCACGGAATTGCCAGAAGGCCTGAGAAAAGCCCGCCACGCTTCGCTCGCGGCTTCGGCTCACTCGCTCGCAATGACAGTATCTGCTTCCCCCTTTTTTAAAGGGGGACTGAGGGGGATTGCGAACAGGCATTACAAAAAAATAATCTCCCCTGCCCCTCTTTAGAAAAGAGGGGTAAAAGCGTTCATTCAAAGGCGGGTTCAATTTTGTAAATTGAACCCGAAATGTCGTGATTGCCACTTCCGAATCATCCGGGCTCAGAAACTCAGAGATTCTTCGCTCCGCTCAGAATGACAGCTATTGACCGTGAGCGCGGTCCGTCCGTCTTCCTGGTCACGAAAAACGGTCACGGCCACGATCTTTTTCATCCCTCTTTCCTTATATTCAGCGCTTCCTTGACCTGCGCGAGCAGTCCGGACATGGAATAAGGCTTCTCGAGGAACCTGTAGCCCCTCGTCTCGAGCGTCTGCCTCTGGCTGTGCTCAAGATAGCTGCTCGTGAGGATGACCGCCATGTCCGGCTTCATCGAGAGCACGTCAAGGGCGAGCTGGAACCCGCTCTGGTCCATGAGCACGACATCGCTCAAGAGAAGGCGGAAGCCGTCGCTCTGTACTTCAAGCGCCTCCCTTGCCTCCTTCGCGCTTCCCGCCTCCACGACCCTGAAGCCGTGCTCCGAGAGAGCGACCCTGGTGAACTCCCTGACCTGCCGGTCGTCTTCGACCAGCAGGATGGATTCCCCGGAGCCTTCGGGATGCCTGGCTGCCCGCTCAGCAAGGACGGCAGCCGCGTCCTTCCTGGCCGGCAGGTATATCCTGAACGTGGTACCCTTGCCCGGTTGGCTTGAGACCGTTACCCAGCCATTATGCTGCTTGACGATGCTGTAGACGATGGAGAGGCCGAAGCCAGTGCCCTTGCCTGCCTCCTTGGTGGTGAAGAAGGGCTCGAATATCCTGGGCAGAAGGTCTTTTTCTATGCCCGTGCCCGTGTCGGCCACCGTCAGGCAGACTACCTCTCCGGGCCGCGCGTCGGGTATTGATTTGGCCCGCTCTTCATCGATGACCATGTTCTCGGTCCTGATGGTAAGCCTTCCGCCCTCGGGCATGGCGTCCCTGGCGTTCACAGAGAGGTTCATTATGACCTGCTCTATGTTCCCCTCGTCGGCCTCTATTGTCCATAGCCCCGGAGCGAGCTCCGTGGAAATAGATATGCTCTCGCCTATTATGCGGCTGATCATCACAAGCAGGTCCTCGATCAGCTTGTTTGTGTTGAGAGGCACGAGCTCGAAGCGTTGGCCGCGGCTGAAAAGAAGGAGCTGCCTGGTGAGCTTTGAGGCGAGGAGAACGGAGGTTATGATGCTGTCTATCTTTTTGTAGGAAGGGTCTGTCTTGCCGATATCCTCGAGGGCCAGCTCGGCGTTTCCCCTTATGGCGGTGAGTATGTTGTTGAAGTCGTGGGCTATGCCTCCGGCGAACCTGCCTATGGCCTCCATCTTCTGCGACTGGGAGAGGCGCGTCTGTATTATCTCCCTCTCCCGTTCCGCCTTTTTGCGGTCTGTTATGTCTCTCACCATGCCGGTGAAATGTATTTGTCCTCCGAGCATGAAGTTATTGAGCGCGAGTTCCATCGGGAATACCTCCCCGTGTTTGCGCACGCCCTCGAGCTCCATTATCCTGCCCTGTATCTTGCTGATGCCGGTAGTCAGGAACCTCTTGAGCCCTTCCTTGTGCAGCTTCCTGTATTTGTCGGGCACCAGCACCAGGACGTCCTGTCCCATGAGTTCTTCCCTCGAAAAGCCGAATATCCTCGCCGCGCTCTCGTTGCAGTCTATTATCCGGTCCTGGGCATTGGATATGATTATTCCGTCAAACGCGGTGTCGTGGACGAGCCGGTACCGGGTCTCGCTCTCTTTCAGAGCCTTCTCCGTGAGCTTCCGTTCGGTTATGTCCTCGCCGGAGCTGAGCGTATTGATCACCCTGCCTTGTTCTGTAAGCACGGTGTTATGCCAGAGGATGGTCCGCTCCTCGCCCCTTCTGGTCAGCACGGGGTTTTCATAGTACCCGGCGGTCTCAAGGTCGCCGGCAAGAACGGCCCTGAACGCGAACGAGAGCTCGTCCTTGATCCTTTCCGGAACGAAATGGTCTATCCATTTCTTCCCGAGTATCTCATCCTCCCTGTAGTCCAGTATCTCGCATCCCCTCCTGTTAATGAGCTGGACCCGCCCTTCAGTATCAAGCACCACGACTATTATGCCGGCCACGTCCAGATAGCTCTGGAACCGTTCCTTCTCCCTCATGGCTGAAAGCTCAGCCTCCCGCCTTTGCCTGACCATCGTGATGAGCGGGTGGAAGAGAAAGAAGTAGAGCAGCGGCGAGAGTATGAGTATAAGGAGAGGCGCGTCGAGAATGATCGCATGTATGGGATCGAGACGCTCGCTCAGGAAGAACAGTATTATCATGACAAGCAGCTCTGAGAAGAAGATCGAGACGGCGACCACGGCCACTATGCGCAGCGGCGACCAGAACTGGTTCGATTCGGGCATGCTGTCCCCCGGAGCTTTTCGCGGGTCTTTGGTTTTGTCCATGTTCCTGGCGCGCACTTTTGCGTTGGGTAGAGCGGTGCCTGATAATTGAATATTCTTTATTTTTTGTATTTAGTCAAGCTTGACAGAAGTCAAGATGGCGTGTAGATTTTTTAATATAATACATCAAATTGCGCTGTGCCGTCCTGATTGGCGCGGCCTCCAAAGGGGGTAAGTGTGAAAAAACGGTTTTTGCTGCCCTTTTTGTGATTATTGCGCCTGCTGCCGCACTCGCATACCCCAACGGGACCCCGAATTATGTGACAGACACCGGCCCTTTCTGCGCCTCCTGCCATTCGGCGGCGAAAATAGAGTACATGCCGGAGGCGCCGGCTGATCTCGCCAGGAACGAGGTGCCTGAGACAAAGCACTACGGGGCGGTGAGGGCGCAGACGCCGCCGTCACCTTATGTTGAGCTTTCGAGCAAACAGAGGGAAGAGATAATAAGGGTTGCAAAGCTCATAGACTCCAAATCCAGTATATCTGTTTTGGCGCCAGCCAGGGCGAAAGCAGGCCAGGAAGTTACAGTCACAGTGCGGGCAAGGGGAGGCAACGGCCCGGCAATAGGGGTGATGCTCGTTGACAGGGCGTTAAGATTCCAGGCCCGCCCGATATCGTCCTCTGGCTGGTTTGTCTCGGGTGCGCCAGAAGTAAAGGGCCAGGACAACAAGGCGCAGACAACCTGGCTCGACAGGAGGGCCAACGGTCTTGCCAGGAACATGAGCTACATAATGATAGAGGAACAGCCATTTGACCTTGAAAAAGACATAATGCCGGCCGCTACGGTCACATTCAGGCTCAAGGCGCCCTCCATGCCGGGCGTATACACAATGGCGGCGGCCCTTCTTTACGGCACAGAGAATACGGACAAGGCCGGCTTCTTCCAGAGGCCGTCAGGCCGCATCCTTTTCTCGGAAGAGCTTGAAATAAGGGTCGAAAACCCTTAGCGAGCTCATTCCCCGCAGCTTGCCGCGGGGAGCTTAAATGAGACTGCGGCCTTTTCCCGGGCCAATTATTTTTGTAAAACCCGTTTATTCTATTTACAAGCGCCCCGACTTTGAGTACATTATGTGGAATCAGCTTAGTCCGGAATTGAAATCAGCTCTTTAATCGTTTCCTTATTGGGCCGGGGCGCTTCGTGGCCCGTGATGTTCGGCTGGGCGGTTTGACAAAGAATACCCAAAGGGCTATGCTTGCTTCATAATTCAGCTATGAATCCTTTTCGGTTCGTCCGTTAAGGATTTTTTTGTAGGGGGGAGACTATAATGCGCCTACGTGTCGTTCACGGTAAAGTAGGCCCCTTCGAAAGGAGGCGGATACAATCCTTCAGGGGGGTTTGAAAAACCATTCGTCACGAATTCAGTTTTTTTAGAACAGAAAAGCAGTAAAAAACGCAAAACACAAATGTAAACAGGAGGAAGTAAATGAAAAAGCTCGGATTCGCTCTCGTTGTCGCACTCTTCGGTTTCTCCACTCTCGTAACAGCCTGCAAGAAGCAGGAAGCCCCGGCGCCCGCACCGGCCGAGCAGGCCGCCCCGGCACCCGCTGATCAGGCAGCTCCCGCACAGCCTGGCGCCCCTGCAGAGCAGCCCGCTGCGCCTGCAGAGCCCGCGAAGTAACAGGGCTTAAGCACCCGATGCGTCAAACCCGGCGGACCGGACGGTGTAATATCCGTTCCGGCTCCGCCGGTTCTTTTTAGGCCGCATGTCCCTGCCGTAAAAATCATTCCGGACTGGAGGGCACCTTGGATGAGAAAGGCGTCTTCATAGCGACTTCCGGCTGGCAGTACGGGCACTGGATAGGCCCCTTCTACCCTCAAGACATCCCAAAGACCAGGCTCTTCGAGTACTACTCCCGCAGTTTCAATACCGTCGAAGTAAACAATTCCTTCTACCGATTGCCCGAGGTAAAGACGTTCGAGCGCTGGCGCGAGAAGAGTCCGGATGGCTTCATCTTCGCGCTCAAGGCAAGCCGTTTCATTACCCATGTCAAGAGGCTCAAAGACCCCGAAGGCCCTGTAAAGAATTTTCTTGAACGGGCCGTTGCGCTGGAAGATAAGCTCGGGCCCATACTCTTTCAGCTCCCGCCGCGATGGAACCTTAATACGGAGAGGTTGAGGTTTTTTCTGGAGGCGCTCCCAATTGGCTACAGGTTTGCCTTCGAGTGCAGGGACCCGAGCTGGTTCAATCCCGATGTGTACGCGCTATTGAGGGCGCATAACGCCGCTTTCTGCATCTACGATTTCGATTACCTGCTCTCCCCGAGGGAGGTCACGGCGGACTTCATCTACATTAGGCTCCACGGCCCGGCAGGCAAGTACAGGGGCCAATACTCGGATGCGGCGCTCTCTGGCTGGGCCAGGTTCATAAAGGGCTGGAGGAGGAAGGTGAAGGCCGTCTACTGCTATTTTGATAACGACGAGGCAGGCTACGCGGCCAAGGACGCAATGAGGCTCAAAGAGATGCTCGGCCGTAAGTGATTGCCTGTCCATATCAAGGCGATGCGTTCTTGAGCACGCTGCCCTTCAGGAGCTTGAGCCCCTTGAGGAACTCCAGAGACCTCCTGGCAGCCTCTTCGGGCCGGTGGAGCTGGCTGTAGAGCTCGACCGTTATGAACCCGTTATAGGAGCGCATCTGGAAGAGCCTCAGGAGGCGTCCGAAATCCATGCCCTCCGCGCCGGGCATGAGGTGAAAGCGCTTTCTGCCGCCCTTGATGTCTTCGAGGTGCACGTGGAATATCCTGCCGTCCAGCAGGTCGAGCGTGGATTCCGGCTCTTCGCCGATGATGTAGCTGTGCCCCAGGTCAAGGTTCGCGCCCAGGTATTTGGAGCCGATCTCGTTTATAAGGCAGACAAGCTCCGAGCTGGATTCGATGAGGAGGCCGGGCTCATACTCGAGGCCTACGCGGACCTTCTTATCCTCCGCGTACCTGATTATGCTCCTCAGGGAGTCCTTGAGGAACTCTATGCTCTCCTCGGGGGTCGTCTCGGGCTGTATCGGCCCTGAGGTCACGCTTACGCTCTCTGAACCGAGCACCCTGGCGAGGTCGATGCACTTCTTCGTATATTCGATCCTCCATCCCCTGATGTCGTGGTCGGGGTCGGCGAGGCACGGCTCGAAGAGGGGCTCGCCGTCGCCCGAGGCATAGTAGCCGCGAACCGTGTTCGCGTTTATGTTCGACACCTTGAGGCCGGTCCTCGTGAGCGCGGCCTGGAGCTTTTTTATATCCGGCTCCCGCAGAGTATGCGCATAGAGGTGCGGAATGTCGGCGAGGAGTTCCACGCCCTCGTACCCGGCTGCGGCTATCTTATCCACCGCCTCTATGACCGGATAACCGGTAAAGGCGCTGGTGCTGAATGAAAACCTCATGTGTGTACCCCGCTTTGTTTTGCGTCTTGAGCGTATTTGAACAGCATACCGGCCTGTTCGTGGAGGAGGTGTTCTTCCACCCCGGCAGGCGCCTTGAAGAAGGAGGCGAGATGCCTCATCAGGCCCGCCTCGCCCCGGCGCTTCGAGAGCTCCGAGAGCCTCGCGAGGTCGAGGACGAGCGGGGCCGCGAGTATCGAATCGTAGCCCTGCCAGATGAACTGCAGCGACATCTTGGTCTCGAAAAAGCCCCTGAAGTGTATGAAATTCCATGCTGTTTTCTGGTCGTCAAGGGAGGGCACGTAGTCTATGTGCACGCTTGAGTGCGGGCTGTAGCCCAGGGCCTTTGGCAGCAGGCTGTCCTTTGTCTTTATCTTCGATTCCTTGTTCTCCGGGTCGCTCAGGACCTGGCCGTCCATGTTGCCTAAAATATTGAATCCCTCCCAGCTCAGGACTTCAAGGTTGCGCAACAGGAACATGGGTATAAGGGCGGATTTGACGAGGGTCTCGCCGGTCTTGCCGTCATTGCCCATTACAGGGACGCCGCGCTCCCCGGCGAGCATTATGAGCGCGGGCAGCAGGGCGGCGTTAGAGGGCGTGAAGTTTATGTAGGGACAGCCTTCGAGTATGGCGGCATAGGTATATAGCGTCGAGGCCCTGACCTCGCTGTATCGGTCCTCCTCTATGCACCTCTCGAACTCATCGACGGAGGCGTGCGAAGGCCGCTCCTCGAGGGGCGGTTCCGTGGACGCGAGGTTGACTACTATTATACTCTCAAGGGAGTTCCTTTCGCGGAACTCCTGTATGTCTTTCCGCAGCATCCTGACCTGGGCTGAAAGCGTGATATCCCTGTCATGCGCCGGGGGCGATGAGATGAACTCTATTGCCTTTCCGCAATTCGTGCTGACGCCGCGGCAGATATTGGGCCCTACCTCGACGAGGTCTGCCTCGATGAGAGGCAGTATCTCGGAAGGGAGCTGCGATGACCTGAAGAAGTTCCGCGCGCTCTCGATCACGGATGTCTGCCTTATGTCCCAGCCGCCGAAGGCGAATGACTCGGGGTCAGCGAGCGTGAGGCCGGAAAACCGTGGAAGCTCGGTTACCATGCCGGCCCTTTTGCACAGGCCCTTTCTCATGGCCAGAGCGCCGGCGATGACGGCGGTTGCTATGTACCCGGAAGCGCCTATGAAGAATATGCCTGTCCTGTTCATGATGGCAGGGCGCTTTTTACTCGCTGCTCAATTTCGTTCTCACTGCGGGGAGCATGCATTTTCGAAAGACCGCTCCATTCGCGGCAGCCCCGTATACCGGAGGCAAGGGCGGCTGCATCGGCCAGCGCTAAAATGCGTCTCATCCGGCCTCCTGTTCCTGTTTGGTCTCATCCGTTTTGAGAGGTACAACAAAGGAAGGGAGAGCGGTGCGGATTGAATTTCCCTTAAGAGGATTCTATGGCAAGAATGATGTTTGTCAAGGCGCGGCCAAGCCCTTCAGGAGCAGAGCTTCATCATGCGGAAAAATTGAAAGGAACGCAGGTTTGACGGAAGGAAATGCCGGGCTCCATTGCCTGTGGGGGCCCGGCGTCGATTCAGGCGTTGCCGCCTTTTTCGAGGTTCTTGACCATCTCGGTGAACATGTCGCCCTTTATCGTGGTCGATTCTCCGCACTTCGGGCATTTTATGACTGCTCCGTCCGTGAGGTCGCGGGCCTTTTTCTTGAATACGGTCTGGCAGACCGGGCATGTGATGTCTATTATTACGTCGGCCATGTGTGGCTCCTTTCAGGGATTCATAAGAGATTTCTACCATAAAGAGGGCGGAAGAGCAACAGGCTTGGGGAGAGGCGGAGAAGAGGGCAAAAAAAGGTGGCCTCGACGCCCCCTTTAATCGTGAAATTCCCCGTAGCTTTGCTACGGGCGTTACCTTATTACCTCCCCCTTGACGGGGGAGGGCAGGGTGGGGGTGAAAATATTTTTCACCCACCTCTCAGTCCCCTCCCGTCAAGGGAGGGGAAGAATTTAAGAAGATACCCCGCAGCTTGCTGCGGGGAGGTTCATTAGTACGGCTCCTCAGGCTACTCCCCTGGAACCGAAGAACCCGGAGTAGCGCTTGTCCGTGCCGAAGATATGATCCTTGAGCCAGTCACGGAGGAAGTTCATGATATCTATGGTCATCGTGAGCCTGCTTGTCTCGTATTTCCTTATGCACTCCTGCACCTTCGCGACGAAGTTGTCGTGCTGGAGCTTGTGCGCCCTGTAGCCCTCGAAGCCATGCTGGGTCATGAGCCGTTCCTCCTCGCCGAAGTGGTACCTGGTATAGTCGTGTAGCTCCTTCAGGGTCTTGCCCAGGGTCTCCTGATGCTTTCCCGTGAGCATCGAGTCGTGCAGCCCGTTTATGAGGTCGATAAGCCTCTTGTGATGCGTGTCAAATGCCTTCACCTGAACGGTGAAGTCCTCTTTCCATTGGATGAGCGCCATCTCTGAATCCCTCCTTAGGTGCCTGTGCACGCGGCTTTTGTTTTCGAGAGCAGAAAATCGCCCAGCTTCTTGTCTACCTTTGAGACATGGCTGAAAAACCATTCGGAGAGGAGCTTTCTGGTCCTTATGGCCAGCAGGTGTCTCGCTTCAGGCTGGGCCGTGATCTCGGAGTGCAGCCTGGTCAGGTTTTCGATGAAGGCATTGTGCTCGGCCTTATGGGCTATTGCGTCAGGGTACCCGGCCTCCTTCATCGCCCGCTCCTCCTGGACAAAATGGGTCCTCGCGTACCTGCTCAGAAAATCGAAGATGCCGTCGACCTCTTTCTGTATCTTTTTGTGCTTTATGCTCTCTATGAACCTGTTTATCTCTTCGAATAATTTCTTGTGCTGCGCGTCCTGCCAGTCTATCCCGGTGGCGAGGTCAGGCGTCCATAACAGGCTCATATATGCGGCCTCCTTTGAAGTAATAATCAGGATAAGTTTCGGAGAGTTCTGCTTGATACTTTAGGGCGATTACGAGTGCGAGAGCGGTATCTTTACGGGTTGAATTTAAGGCTAAATCCTTTGGCCGATGGCGGAAAAATGCGGAAGAAAAGAAAAAGGGCCGGGCTTTGAGCCCGGCCCTTCGTTTTTCATGGTGGCCAGGGAGGGAGTTGAACCCCCGACACGGGGATTTTCAGTCCCCTGCTCTACCAACTGAGCTACCTGGCCGTTAAAAATAACAAGCAAATAAAATAATATTAACCCGGCCAGTTGTCAAGTCAATTTGTGCCGGCCTTTCAGGGGTTTATTTTGCGCTCAACCCTTGTGCCAGCCGTTTTTTCAACCCATCGGCCCGCCTTTTTTCAATTCTTATGTTTATCAAGCATATTGCAGAGAGAGACGAAGATAAACAGTACTGAAAAACAGGGGAAAGCGCAGCCTGGTCCGGAGCGCATGGCAAACCTTATCAAACACTTGAGCATAAGAAAGAAGCTTCTGATTGTCCTGGGAGCGTCGCTCTTTTTCGCGGGAGGCGTGATCCTCTCGGGCATCCTCCACATGTTCTGGATGAAACGGTCATCGGCGTCCATCTATGAGAGGGCGGTAGTAGAGGCGCAGAACGTATATCAGATCAAGACCGCGATAGAGCAGGTGAGGAGAAGCCTTCTCATGGCAATCCTTGAAAAGGACCCCGGTAGAAGGCAGGAGGACCTCGTCCTGGTCAGGAAACGCACCGCCGAGATAGACAGGGAGCTTGAACTGACAAGGGACGCAAGTTTCCTGGAACCTGCGGTGAGGGAGGAGGCGTCCAGGCTTTCAGAGATATGGGCCGGGTTCAAGGATACGCGGGATTCGGAGATCATCCCGCTGGTTGAAAGCGGCAAGCAGAAAGACGCCCTGCCCATTGCGATGGGCCTGCAAGAGGACCGTTTCAGGGAATTCACGGCCATAACGGACAGGCTTATTGCGCACTCAAACGAGAAGGCCTCTGCCATACAGACGCAAATCGAAGAGAACTTCAGGTTCGCCATCAGAACGTATGCCGCGGTCTCAATTGCGGGGCTGCTGTTCGCGTGCTTGATGTTTTTCTTTATCTCGCGGGAGCTTCGCGGCAGGGCGGAAAGGATAATGGAGGGAATAGGGAGGTTCCAGACCGGAGAGCAGCTCATCAGATTAGAAGCAGTTCGCGATGACGAGCTGGGCAGGATCGAGACTGCACTCGACCTGCTTTTCAGGCAGGTATATGAATACAGGATAAATCAGGAGCAGTACAGGATTATACTCGACTGGGAAGTAAGTGAAAAAGAGCAGCAGAGGGCTGAGCTTGAGAGGAGCCAGGAGAAGTTCAGGGCCCTCGTGGAGACCACGAGCGACTGGGTCTGGGAGGTTGATGCGAATGGGGTTTACACCTATGCGAGCCCCAGGGCAGAGGGCCTCTTGGGTTACAGGCCGGAAGAGGTCGTGGGAAAGACGCCTTTTGAACTCATGCTTCCCGAAGAGGCGCAAAGGATTTCCGCGGTCTTCCACGAGATAGCGCGCAAGCAGGCCCCGTTTTTCGGTCTCGTCAACAGGAACCTCCACAGGGACGGCCGCATCGTGGTCCTGGAGACATCGGGTGTGCCATTCTACGACGGCCAAGGCAGGTTCCAGGGCTACAGGGGCATAGACAGGGACGTGACCGAGCGCATAAGGGTCGAAGAAGAGAAGTCGGCCATGATGGAGCAGCTCGTGCACGTTGAGAAGATGTCGTCCATTGGCCAGCTCGCAGCCGGCGTTGCCCATGAGATAAACAACCCCCTGGGGTTCGTCAACAGCAATCTGAACTCCCTGTCCGATTATATTTCATGCCTTATGAAGCTCCTCAGGATGTATTTCGCGTTATTAGAAGCATTGGAATCGGACAGAAAGGATGAGATGGCGAAATGCCTGAATGAGCTGGAGGAATACAAAAATAAAGTGGATGTGGGATTCATTCTCGAGGACCTGGTGTTCGTGACTGAAGAATCGAAGGACGGCCTGAAAAGAATAAAAAAAATAGTCGAAGGGCTCAGGGACTTCTCCCACGCAGGCGAGGAGGCTGTTACAGGAACGGATGTAAACAAGTGCGTTAATGATGCAATACGGCTCACCTGGCACGAGTTGAAGTATTCAGCCCAGTTGGAAGAAGACCTGGGCGAGATTCCACATCTGCCCGGCAAGCCCCAGCAGCTCACGCAGGTCTTTGTGAACATCCTCATGAATGCGGTACAGGCCATGGAAAAGGGGCGGATCTCGATTAAGACATTTTTGGAGGGACCGGTTGCGTGCGTGCGCATAAGCGATAACGGAGCAGGAATGAGCGAGGACGTCCAGAAGAGGATATTCGACCCGTTCTTTACCACGAAGCCATTGGGAAAGGGGACCGGGCTCGGGCTTTCGATCGTCTATGGCATCGTCTCCGCCCACGGCGGTACTATCCAGGTCAAGTCTGCTCCGGGCAATGGGACTACTTTTACGATAAGACTGCCGCTTAAGCGGGAGATTGCCGGAGCGGCATAGGGAGGCTGGCGTGAACAACAGCATAATGGTCGTTGACGACGAAAGGAACATACTCAATTCCCTTTTTCGCGTATTCAAGATGGAGGGATACAACGTGCTCATGGCCGAAAGCGGGAAGGCCGGGCTTGAGCTGCTCAGGCATAACAGCGTGGCCGTGGTGATATCCGATTACAGGATGCCGGATATGGATGGGGTTGAATTCCTGAATAACGTAAAGGGAATTGCGCCGGATACGGTAAGGTTTATGCTCACCGGCTATGCCGATACAAAAGCCGTGATCTCGGCAATAAATACGGGCGAGGTTTACAGGTTTGTGACCAAGCCGTGGGATGACGGGGAGTTGAAATCCGCCATCCATGCAGCCGTAGAGCGGTTCAACCTGGTTGAGGAGAACAGGAGGCTGGCGGAGCTGACAAAACGCCAGAACGCGCTCCTTGTCGAGGTCAACCAGGGTCTTGAGGCGAAGGTGGAGGAGAAGACCAAAAAAATAAGGGAGGGCTTCTTCTCGTTTGTCGGGCTCTACGGTGATATAATTGAACTCCACGACAGGTACATCGGCGGGCACAGCAAGAGGGTGGCATCGACCACAAAGGGGCTCGCTTCGGCAATGGGGATGGCGGCGCCTGACGTTGACCTTGTCTGGGCAGCCGCCTTACTCCACAACATAGGCCTTGTGGGCGTGCCCCGCGAGGTGCTGGACGCTGAGGAGGATGGGCTTTCAGAGAGCGAAAAGGCGCTCTTCAGGAACAACCCCGCGCTCTCGCAGGAGATCGTCTCCAAGATAGGGATGCTCAGGCAGGTCGGGGTGGTCATAAGGAGCCATATGGAGCACTTTGACGGCAGGGGATATCCGGACGGGCTTAAAAAGGAGGAGATCCACCCTGGAGCACGCATAATCTCGGTCTGCAAGGCCTATGACAGTCTCAGGCACAGGAGGCCGGCAATGCCGCACAGCGATGCCCTGGCAAAGATAGAATCGGAGCGCGGCAGGATGTTCGACCCGGCTGTCGTCGATGCTTTCATCGGGTACGCCGCCGATATAAAAGACGACTCCACGGACGACCAGGCAAGCGCATCTTCTGTGGTGATGCCGGTGGGCGTCGCAGGGCTCAAGCCCGGCATGGTGTTGGCAAAGGACCTCACTACGAGTAAGGGGCGGCTGCTTGTGACAAAGGGGACCGAGTTCAGCGAGGCCCTTATAGAGAAGGTGCGTAACTTCAACCGGATAGACCCCATAAGCGGGCCGGTGCACGTATTGATACAGCCGGCGTGCTGAACAGGGCTGGCGGAATTGATACGTTGCCAAAAAACAAGGGCATAATGCGTAGCGAGCGTTAGTTTGGGGATGGGGACGGAAAGCGAGCGGAGCCTTATGCCCAAAAAAACGCGGCCGCGCGCAAAAAAAAGCCTATTTCAATATTGCGTTAAATCGAAGAAGGGAATAGATTCAATCAAGGTCGCCCATGGCGTGCTGAACGACAGAAATGATGGCCACGGCAGCGGTCTCTGCCCTCAATATGCGCGGCCCCAGACTCACCTTCCTGAAGCCTGCCTTTTCGGCCTCTTCCGCTTCATCGATACTCAGGCCGCCTTCAGGCCCCACGAGCGCTGTTATCGATTCAGCCGCAGAGGAAAGAGCTGTTTTAAGCCCAGCGGCCCCAACTTGTTCCCAGAGTTGAAGCCTTAGACCCTGGTTATGGCTCGAAAGCGCTTCCCGCAGGTCTTTTGCAAGCCTTATATCCGGCAGCACGCTCCGCCCGCACTGCTTCGCGGCCTCTATGGTTATCTTCCTCCAGCGGCTTATCTTCTTTTCAGCCGTCTCAGAGTCGACCCTGGGCACTGTCCTGGGCGTCAGATAAAAACAAACCCCTGTTGCGCCAAGCTCGGTAGCCTTCTGCACTATGAATTCCGGGCGGTCACCCTTGAGGAGCGCCTGCAGCAGGACTATCTTTACAGGGCTCTCACCCTTGCCGTCTTCCGCGCCTTCGATAGTTATTACGGCGGAGCTTTTGCCGAGAGATTCAATCCTGCCGGAGAGGGTAAGACCCTTGCCGTTGAAGAGGCATACCGCGTTTCCGGTTGAGAGCCTCAATACTTTTTTGAGGTGATGGAATTCCTCGCCGTCAAGCTCTACCTTTTCAGGTCTGCCCGAGAGGTCTTCCTTGAAAAACCGCCTCATCCGCGGCGCTCTTTGGGAGGGAATTGGAAGAGGAGCGCGACCCACTCGCCTGTTTTATAGGTCCGTCTGAACTGGAGGCCTGTCTTTGCATATGCCTCGACGACTGTTTCGGATTCTTTGGCGAGGATGCCCGAGAGGATGAGCCAGCCTTCCAGCCTCACCCGGTCTTTTATGGGGTGGGAGAGCCTTATTAGCTCTCCGGCGAGTATGTTTGCGGCGACGAGCGAGAAGCGCTCTTTTTTCGATTCGACCGGCTTGTCGCTTAAGGTGACTTTGGCTTTGTTGTCCCTGGCGTTCTTTTTGGCGACAGTTACGGCGACTCTATCGATGTCGATGCCCACGGCCTTTTTGAAGCCGAGCTTCATTGCGGCTATGGCCAGCACGCCTGTGCCTGTGCCGACATCGAGCATGTCTGGGGCAGGGGGCAGCAACTTGTCCTTCACGAGCCTCAGGATCGCCTTTAGGCACATCTTTGTTGTGGCGTGCCCTCCGGTGCCGAAGGCCATGCCAGGGTCTATCTCGATTATTTTTTCACCGGGTTTCTTTTCGGATTTCTTCCAGGTGGGTTTTATTACCAGCGCCGTGCCCTTGTATGCTACGCGTATGGGCTTTAGCCCCTTCTTCCACTTCTGCGACCAGTCGGTCTCCTTGAGGGTAGAGGTCGCAATCCGCCAGCCTATCCTGCTGAGCTGTTCCCTTATTACCTTGAGCTTTGCTTCCTCGCCGTGAGGCAGATATGCCTTGAGCACGGCCATCTCCCTCGTGCTCTCCTCTTCAGCTGTCTCGTCCTCCCAGAGGCTGTAAGAGACGAGCGTGCCTGCTGCGCCGGTGTCGCTCTCTTCGAGCACGCCAGGGCTTCCGGCTGAAATAAGCGCTGCAGTCGCCGCGTCCTTTGAGACCGCCCGTCCTGTCGCCCGTATCTCTATCCAGCCTGTTGCCAATCCTTTAAGACCTCATGTTCACGAACTGGAGGGTTATGTCCAGATCTTTTCCCTTCAGGGCCTGTATGGCCTCCTGCAGGTCGTCTATCTTCTTCCCCGTGACCCGGATCATGTCTTCCATTATCTGCG
>Ga0209341_10001094_pt1 | contig 27209 bp, 25 predicted proteins | sample RifCSP13_2_FD_184020 | JGI IMG/M metagenome (GOLD analysis project Ga0209341, IMG submission 184020) | Soil microbial communities from Rifle, Colorado - Rifle CSP2_sed 13_2 (SPAdes) (version 2) | ecosystem: Environmental > Terrestrial > Deep subsurface > Rock core/Sediment | place: Rifle... | reverse complement strand
CGTGGTGCTGGCGCTGTTCCGTCCCCTGGAGAGAGGGCTCATGCCCTACGTGATTGCCTCCCAGACGGTGCCCCTCCTCGCCATCGCCCCGATGGTGGTGGTGTGGTCGTCCAAGGCTCAATGGCCGACCTGGGTAGCGGTTTCGGTGATCGCCGCCTACCTCACCTTCTTCCCGGTCACCATCAACACCCTCCGAGGGCTGCAATCCCCCGAACCTACCGCCCTCGAATTGATGAGGTCGTACGCCTCGTCCCGGTGGGCCACCCTCTGGAAGGTCCAGGTGCCGTCGGCCCTTCCCTATGTCTTCACGGCCCTGAAGGTGTCGGCGACAGCGAGCGTCATCGGGGCCATCGTCGGCGAGCTCCCTGCCAGCCTCAACGCCGGGTTGGGTCGGGCGTTGCTTAGCTTCTCCTATTTCTTCGCCACCGGCCCGGAGAAGGTCTATGGCGCGGTGGTGGTGGCAGGGCTGCTCGGCATGCTCTTTGTCGGTGCCGTGACGCTCGTCGAACGGCTCACCCTCTCCCGCTGGCACCGGGACACGGCGTGACCGCGCTCCGCATCTCCGACCTGGGGATGACCTTCGACGGCAAAGCCGGTCGTTTGGTGGCCCTCGACGGGATCACCCTCGACGTGGAACCGGGCGAGTTCGTATCTCTGATCGGCCCGAGCGGGTGTGGGAAGAGCACCCTGCTCCGCCTGATCGGGGACCTGCTGTCTCCTACAGCCGGGGCGATCAGCGTCAACGCCAAGTCTCCACGGCAGGCGCGCCTCGATCGCGACTATGGGATGGTCTTCCAAAAGGCGACCCTGCTCGACTGGCGAACGGTCGCCGACAACATCCGCCTTCCCCTCGAGGTGATGGGTTTCTCCCGCACCGAGCGGAACCGGCGCACCAAGAGCAACCTGGAGCTGGTGCAACTCGATGAGTTCGCCGACCTCCACCCCTGGCAGCTATCGGGAGGAATGCAGCAACGGGTGGCCATCGCCCGGGCCCTTGCTTTCGAGCCGTCCCTCCTCTTGATGGACGAGCCCTTCGGAGCCCTCGACGAGATGACCCGAGAACGCATGCAAATGGAACTGATGCGGATCTGGAGCCGGACCGGAATCACCGTGGTGTTCGTGACCCATTCGATTCCCGAGGCTGTCTTCTTGTCCACCCGGGTGGTGGTGATGTCCCCCCGCCCGGGGCGAATCACCGACATCGTGCCGATCGGACTTGGCCAACCTCGGGAGTTCGCCACGCGCAAGGAGGAACGATTCTTCGAGCTGATCACCGCCGTGCGAGAGAAGCTGCGCGGCATCGAACAGAGCGGTGACCAGCCGTGATGCGCCGGTATCTGCCGGCCGTCTTCCTCTTCATCGGCGGCCTCGCAGCATGGGAGCTGGTCGTGGAGATCTTCGACATCCAAGGATTCCTTCTCCCCAAACCCTCGGCGATCTTGGCGGTGTATTGGGAGGAGCAGTCGGTGGTGTGGAGGGCCGGGCGCGTCACGCTTATCGAGGCGGTGGGCGGGTTCGGGGGGGGTACGGTCATGGGGATGCTCGTGGCTTTCGGGGTAGCCCATTTCTCTCCCCTGCGCCAGGGGATTATGCCGTTTGCGGTCGCGGTCAGCTCGGCTCCCATCATCGCCTTGGCGCCGATCTTCAACGCCTGGTTCGGCTCGACCAACCCGGTTTCCAAGATGGCGGTGGTGGCGGTCATGGTCTTCTTTCCGGTGCTGATCAACATGGTGCGGGGGCTGACCTCTGTCGATTCGGCGTCGGTGGAACTGATGACCTCGGTGGCCGCGAGCGAGTGGAAGACACTGCGCTCGGTGCGTTTTCCCAACAGCCTCCCCTTCCTGTTCTCAGCCTTGAAGGTCGGTTCGGCGCTCAGCCTCATCGGCGCGATCGTCTCGGAGTACTTCGGCGGGCCACGGCGAGCCCTGGGCGTCTACATCTCTCAGCAGGCCTCGTTCCTCAAATTGACCCACGCCTGGGCAGCGATCCTCGTGGGTTCAATCCTGGGCTTAGCGTTCTATCTGGTCATCTCGGTGGCGGAGCGCTTGATCATGCCGTGGCACCCTGCTTTCCGACGCGCCGACCGCTAGTGCTCTGTCTGGGAAATAGCACGAGACCCCCACCCTTATTTACCAGACGGTGCACTGGGCCCGGACCACTGGCCGGTCGCAGTCGCTCCGTCATAAAGTTGTAGGGCTCGATGACCTCCGAGGAATTGCGCCAGTACTGCCTAGCCAAACCGGGCGCTTGGGAGGACCAGCCGTGGGAGGGCGACTTCGTCGCCAAGGTTGCGGACAAGATCTTCGCATTCCTGGATGACACCGCAGTCGGTCTGAAATGCGGCACCAACCGGGAGGAGGCGGACGAGTGGTTACTTCGTTACCCCGCCGATGCATCGGTGATGGCCTACATCGGCAGGTCCGGTTGGAACACGCTCAGGCTCAACGGGGCGATATCCGACGATGAGCTAGGAGAGGCGATCGACGAGTCGTACGAGATGGTCGTCGCGAAACTTCCCAAGAGGCTCAAGCCTCCTGCCTGACTCGCGGGCCGCAATCCCGGCCGATTAGTCTCGCGCCAACCGGTGGCCCTCCGCCGGCCGATGCCACACAGGTGGCACTCCAATGCGGAAACAACGTTGAAGGGAAGGGAAAACTGATGACGCGAGTAAACCGGCGGGTCTTGTCCCTGCTGGCCGGGCCGCTGCTACTGGCGGCGTGCGGCGATTCCGGCGGCAGTGACACCACCGCCGCACCTGCTACGACCGAGGCGACCGGCACAACGACGGCCGCGGAGATGGTTCCGGTCCGTCTCCAGCTCCAGTGGTTCGCCCAAAGCCAGTTTGCCGGCTACTACGCCGCCAAGGCCGAGGGCTACTACGCCGATGAAGGCCTCGACGTCTCGATCCTCGAAGGTGGTGTCGACATCGTGCCCCAGACGGTGGTCGCCACCGGCGCCGCCGAGTTCGGTCTGGCCTGGGTGCCCAAGGCCCTCGTCTCCAACGAGCAAGGGGCGGGGATAGTCAACATCGGCCAGGTCTTCCAACGCAGTCCGACGCTGCAAATCTCCTTCAAGAGCAAGGGCATCGAATCGGTGGAGGACTTCGCCGGCAAGCGGATAGGCACCTGGGGGTTCGGCAATGAGTTCGAGATCCTGGCGGCTTTGAACCAGGCGGGCCTCGACCCCGACACGGACGTAACCATCGTCCAGCAGGGATTCGACATGCTCCAGATGCTCCCGGCTGCCGCCGGGGGAACCGGGGAAATCGACGCCGCCCAGGCGATGGTCTACAACGAGTACGCCCAGGTGCTGGAGACCGTGAACCCAGACACGGGCGAGTTGTACACCCCAGATGACCTCAACGTCATCAACTACAACGACGTCGGAACGGCCATGCTGCAAGACGGTATCTGGGTTTCGCGCGATTGGTTGGCCCAGGAAGGCAACGAAGACGTCTCCGTGAAGTTCCTCCGAGCTTCGTTCCGCGGTTGGATCTTCTGCCGTGACAACCCGACCGAGTGCGTCGACATCGTGCTGGCCGCCGGGCCCACCTTGGGCAAGAGCCACATGACCTGGCAGCTCAACGAGATCAGCGCCCTGATCTGGCCGTCCCCGCTCGGCATCGGGGTGATGGACCAGACGCTTTGGGACCAGACCATCGAGGTGGCCGTGTCGCAGAAGATTCTGACGGCGGCGCCGGCTGCCGACTCCTTCCGAAGCGATTTGGCCGAGAAGGCGATCTCCGACATCGCCGAGGAGACCGCCGGTGCTGGTTGGACCAGGACGACGGTGGAGCTGTTGGAGGGTGGCAAGTAGCTAGCTGCTCGAAACGTTCTTGTGACGGTTGACTACCCCGGTGGTAGGCAAACAGTCACAAGAAGGATATGCGGGGCGAGGGGGTGGCCCGTTCGGCGCCCCCTCGCACCGGCTCGACTAATTTGCGTTCCTCTCGAGGAGGTCTGCGATGGCGAACGTGGTGAGGGCGGCGCTGCTCCAATGTGAATGGACCGGCGACAAGGACTCGATGATCGAAAAGAGCGGCAAATACGCCCGGGAAGCGGCCGGTCGCGGCGCCAAGGTCATGTGTTTCCAAGAGCTCTTCTACGGTCCTTACTTCTGCCAGGTGCAGGAGAACGAGCACTTCGACTACGCCGAACCGATTCCCGACGGACCGACGGTGAAGTTCATGCAGGAGCTGGCCAAGGAGACCGGCATGGTGCTGGTGGTGCCCATGTTCGAGAAGGAAGACTCCGGCTTCTACTACAACACCGCCGCCGTCATCGATGCCGACGGGAGCTACCGGGGCAAGTACCGGAAGACCCACATCCCGCATGTGAAGGGGTTCTGGGAGAAGTTCTACTTCCGGCCCGGCAACACCGGCTATCCGATTTTCGACACCGCGGTGGGGAGGATCGGCGTCTACATCTGTTACGACCGCCATTTCCCGGAGGGCTGGCGGGCACTCGGCTTGAACGGCGCCAAGATCGTGTTCAACCCGTCTGCCACCTCCCGCGGTCTGTCGATGTACCTGTGGAAGCTCGAACAGCCGGCGGCGGCAGTGGCCAACGAGTACTTCGTTGGTGCCATCAACCGGGTGGGATCCGAGCCCTATGGAGATAACGACTTCTACGGGTCCTCCTACTTCGTCTCGCCGCGGGGCCAGATCATCGACGGGGAGGCCTCCGAACACAATGACGAGGTAGTTGTGCGCGACCTTGACTTGGACGAGATCGACGAGGTTCGCAAGACGTGGGCCTTCTACCGGGATCGCCGCCCTGATGCCTACGGTGATCTAGTCGCTCCCTAGTGCACCGTCCGGTAAATAATCGTGGGGTCTCGTCGGCCCACGACGCTCCTGGCGGCGTCCTCCTCCTCGACGCAGCGCATGGGCTGCGCCTTCGTCGTGCGTCCTGGCCAGGAACGCCGTGCCCTCGCCGATACCCTCACGCTATTTCCCAGACAGAGCACTAGTTGGACCAGCCCTCCTTTCGTCTTGACGGCCGGGTGGCGGTGGTCACCGGGGCATCTCGGGGGATCGGGGCCGGGTTGGCCCGGGCGCTGGCCGGGGCCGGTGCCAAGGTGGCCGCGGCCGCCCGGGATCGAACTTCCCTCGAAGAAGTGGTGGCTGCGATCCGGTCCTCCGGTGGCGAGGCGGAGGCCTTCGACCTCGACGTCTCTTCAGTTGGAAGCATCGGTTCGGCCTTCTCGTCCGTTCAGCGCCGCTTCGGCCGTCTCGACATCCTGGTCAATAACGCCGGTCTGGGTGCCAACCACCCGGCCGTCGAGGTCACCGAGGCCGACTGGGACCAGATGATGGGCGTCAACCTGCGCGGGCTCTTCTTCTGCTGCCAGGCGGCCGGCCGGATCATGCTGGTGGCGGGGTACGGGCGGATCGTCAACATGAGCTCACAGGCCGGTCTGGTCGCCATCAGGGACCACGCCGTCTACTCGGCCACCAAGGGGGGGGTAAACATGCTCACGAAGGTCCTCGCAGTGGAGTGGTCGGGAAGAGGGGTCACCGTCAACGCCGTCGCTCCCACGTTCATCTATACGCCCGGCACCGCCGAGAGGCTCGATGAGCCCGAATATCGACGGGCGGTGGTGGAGAGGATCCCGGCCGGGCGGGTGGGGACCATCGAGGATGTCGCCGCCGCCGTGTTGTACCTGGCCTCCGAAGCGGCCAGCCTGGTCACCGGTCACATCCTCAGGGTGGACGGCGGGTGGACGGCGCAGTGATCCTCATTCGGGCCGGGAGACCAGTGCTTCGAATCCTTGGTCCGAAGCATTAGGCAGAGCCCGCCAACCCTTCGACAAACCGGAGGCGGGTGATGATATCGAGTAGCTCCTCTTCGTCGACCCGCGACCAGACGTTGTAGAGGCACTCTTGTCCGACCACCGTCAGGAAGGCCAGCTTGGTCGGCGAGCTCCCCGCGGAGGTACCGGCTCCCTGGTCCTCGCCGAAACCCTCGTTGCCGTAGCCGGCGTAACTCCCGTCCGCCCACTCGATCACGTCCGGCCAGGAGCGGATCACCGACTCGTCGACCGTTGTGCCTGCTCCTGCCACACCGAACGATGACCGGCCGCAGTCCTCGCAGAAGGTTCCGTCCGCTCGCATCCCCGGACCGGTGGGCCGGTCCCAGGCGATCGCCCAACCGCCCGAGAAGTTGGCCTTGCGAGCCAGCGCCTCGGGGGCCAGCACGGCTATCCCTTGCGGCCAGAGGGCCGCACAGGTGGCGCGGTTCTCGGCGGCGTTCCATTGCTCGATCAGCACCGGCTCCACCTCCGCCTCGCCGAGGGGGGCGGCTGCCCAGGATGCCTCGGGTGGGGGAGGAGCGGTGGTGGTGGTCGTGAACGGCACCGTGGTGGTGGTCGTGGACGGAACCGAGGAGGTGGTGGTCGCAGCAGTGCCGCCACATGCCCACCAGACCAACACGGCGAGTCCAAACAATACGGGCGAAGGGGTCGGGGTCCCCGGAAGAGGCGGCGAACTTCGCACGCTCCGACCCTAGCTCGGCCGGGCTACCGTGACGGCGCCGCGACGGAGGAATCATGGGCAAGCACGCCGAATTGCATACCCGCCACAAAGCCGTTCTCCCCAAGTGGATACCGCTCTACTACCAACAACCCATCGCCTTGGTCGAGGGAGATGGGCGACGGGTCCGAGACGCCGAAGGCAACGAGTACCTCGACTTCTTCGCCGGCATCCTCACCACCATGATCGGGTACAACATCCCCTCGATCACCAAGGCCGTCCAGGATCAGGCCGCCCGGCTCTTTCATACTTCGACTCTTTATCTGATCGAGCAGCAGATCGAACTGGCCGAGAAGATCGCCAAGCTCTCCCCGATCCCCGATGCCAAGGTGTTCTTCGCAAACTCGGGCAGCGAGGCCAACGACGCCGCCCTACTGCTCGCCACAGCCTACCGGCGGTCCAATCAAGTGATCGCCCTTCGCAACAGCTACCACGGGCGAGGCTTCTCCACGATGCCCATCACCGGCAACCGGAGCTGGTCGGCCTCGTCGCTATCGCCCTTCCAGGTCATCTACGTTCACAACGGCTACCGCTACCGCAGTCCGTTCGGACATCTCCCCGACGACCAGTTCGTACAAGCCTGCGTCGACGACCTGCGTCACATGCTCGACGTTGCGTCTGCCGGCGATGTAGCAGCCATGATCGCTGAGCCCATTCAGGGGGTGGGTGGGTTCGTCACTCCTCCCGACGGCTTCTTCCGGGGCATGAAAGAGGTCCTGGACGAGTGGGGCATCCTCTTCATCTCCGACGAGGTGCAGACCGGTTGGGGGAGGACGGGCGAGAACTTCTGGGGGATCGAGGCCCATGGCATCACCCCCGACATCATCACCTTCGCCAAAGGCGTCGGCAACGGGCTCTCCATGGGCGGGGTGATCGCCCGGCCCGAGATCATGGATTGCCTCAATGCCCTGTCGATTTCCACCTTCGGTGGGAATCCGCTGGTGTCGGCCGGTGCCCTGGCGACGCTCGACTATCTGATCGACAACGATCTCCAGACCAACGCCCTCAAAGTGGGTCGTCACCTCCGCAACCGGCTCGACCACCTTGCCGAACGCTTTGAAATTGTCGGAGACATTCGTGGCAAAGGGCTGATGATCGGGGTCGAGCTGGTGAAACCGGGTGGCAAGGATCCGCACCCGACCGCTGCCAATACCGTCATGGAAGAAGCCCGCAAGGAAGGCCTGCTGATCGGTAAGGGTGGGTTGTACGGGAACTGCCTGCGCATCGCCCCTCCCCTGACTCTGACCGAGGAGGAGGCCGACGAGGGCATGGCGAAGTTGGAGCGGGCGATCGGGCGAGCCGCCGGCTAGCCCGTTCGCGATCTCAGGGTGTGAACCCCACTCCTTCTTGTGACGGTTTGCCTACCGCCGGGGTGGTCAACCGTCACAAGAACGGAGACCTAAACGCCTGCCCAAACCGCCGCCGTCGCGATGCGGCGGGCCACCTCGGTGGGCCAGCCGTCCTGTTGGGCGACGAACGGCCCGCTGGCGAAGCCGAGTAGCGCGGCCGCCGCCCGCAGCCGTAACTCCGCGGAATCCCAGGCCGACCACAGTTGGGAACCATCGCCAGCGATCGCTTCGACGTGGGCCAGCAACCCGGCCAAGTCATCGGCCCGCTGCCCCAACCCTGCGGAGTCGATATCGACGAGTGCCAGCTGGCCGTCGGGTCCCACCAAGATCTGACCGGCGTGGAGGTCGCCATGAACTGGGACTTCGACACCCACAGACGTCTTCTGTAACGCCCCGACCACTTCGGAGAGCAGACCGGCATTGGGGGGGGAGATGAGCGAGAGCAGCCGAGCGTGCTCAGCGGCACGGGTCACCGGAGAAACGACCGGTCGCGGGCACCCCGGCAGCCGGTCGAGAAGGGCGGACAAGGCCGTTGGATCCAGCTGTTCGGCACCGGCGGCAGAGAGCGGGACGCCTTCCAGGGCATCGAGGATGACGAGACCAGCCTCAGGCGACCACCCCACCGATCGCGGCACCGGCAACCCAGCCATGGCGCGGTGCAGCGATTGCAGGTCCGCCACTCGATGCGGCCTCACCACCTTGGCGAACATACGGTGAGGAGGCGTGGCGATTTCCACCACCGCCCGCCGACCCGGCCGGTAAGAACGGGCCTCGACCGCCGTGGCCGCATCGCTAACCCCTAGTTGTTCGAGCAGCCGGCCGAGGCGGTCAGGATCGAACAGGTAAGCCAGACCCGGTAACCACGGATCGTTCGGATAGATCCAGAGAGCGATCCGGGTCGAGCTGTCGGTGGCTATGACTGCTCCGGTGGTGGGCAGCTTGCCGCCAGCCTGGGCGACGACGAGGCGGACTCCGGATTGGTCGCCCTCGAACTCGACCTCATACGCGACGGTCAGGGAGTGATCGAGCTTGCAGACGATTTGGTGGGGTCGGTAGGCGACCACGTTGGAACCGACCTCGGCAGCCACGGTGGCAAGAAGGCCGGCGACGTCCTCGGAAAGCAACACCGACCCGGCCGGGACGGCCGGGTCGGTGATTAGCTCGGGTGGTATGGCAGTAAGTTCGATTGCCCTGTTCTAGTCGTCGTCGTCGGAACCGGACCCGCTCACCGGCGAGGGGGGTGTCGGCGGGGTGACGGGGGAAGGCGTCGACGGAGGTGACAACGGGCTGGCGGGGCTGGCCGTGCTCGGGGTCGAAACCGGGCTCTGCGTCGACACCGCACTCTGCACCGCCACAACGGAGACCGGACTCGGTGCCGTCTGCACGGACACGAGAGTGGTCGACGTGGTCGACGTAGATGTGCTGGTTACTTGTAGTGCAGCGACGTCGCTGAGCCGCAGCTCGGCCGGGTTGCTGCCTGGGGCGCCCAATGCCGCACCCGCTCCCAACGCCACCGAGAGGGTGACCCCTCCCGAGACGATCTTCCATTTGTTCGGTACGACCATTTCACACTCCTATCCCTGGTCTGCGATAAAGCTAACCCCCCGCTCCTGAATGCACATCAAGAAGACCTCAAGGTACGTTCAAGAAACAGATGGGACGGGCAGAAATGGGTCTCCCGCCCCAGTCGAGAAATCAGCCCACGGCCTCGGCGGAGGCCTGGTCGATCGTCCTGTTGTTGATGATCCGCGCCGTGCCGGCCGCCAGGAGCACCCACGCCGCCGCTGCCACGAAGAATGGAGCGCGCAGGCCGGCCGCCTTGGCGATAACCCCTCCCAGCACGGCACCGATTGGTTGGGAGCCCCACGCCAGTAGGCGCGCCGCCCCCGCCACCCGGCCGCGCAGCTGATCGGGCGTGAGCGACTGCCGGAGGGTCACCGAAACCGTGTTCCAGGTGGTGATGAGCACGCCATAGCCGAAGAGGATGACACCGGTCAGGTAGGGATTGGAGAGTGAGCCGGCCAGGATCGCCAGCACAGCTTGGGCCAGGATGGTGCTCTGCGCCGTGGTTCCCTGACCCAAACGCCGAACGATGAGAGGCGCAACGAAGGCGCCGGTGAGGCCGCCGAGGCCGATAGCGGTGAGCAACACCCCATAACCGAACTCGGATACCCCGAGGATGTCTTGGGCGAAGAGCACGAACACCGACACGATGGCCGTGCCGAAGAGGTTGGTGATACCAGCCATCGAAGCGAGGGTGCGAAGCACACGATGGCGGAGCAGCCACCGCAACCCTTCTCCGACATCGGCGCGCAGTGTCGTGATGACCGCTCGTTCGGCCCTGAAGGAGCCGGTCAGGGCGGCCACGAGGGCGGCGGCCACAAAGAAGGTGGCGGCGTCGAAGTAGAAGGGGAGAGCCGCCATAAACCCGAACAACACCGCTCCGAGCGGTGGACCGGCAAACGAGTTGCCGACGAACTCGGCTGCCTGGCGCCGTCCGTTGGCCGTGGCCAGCTGATCTCGGGCAACCAGGGAGGGAACGATCGCCTCGGAGGCCGGGTCGAAGAACGTCTCCGCTAGACCCAGGGCGAAGGCGGCAAGATACAACACCGGCAGGTTGACCATCCCGGCCCCGACTGCCACCGCGAGTCCGACGACGATCCCCCCCCGGACGAGATCGGTGATCACCATCACTCGTCGCCGGTCCATGCGGTCGACGAGGGCTCCCGAAATCACCGCCATCAGGAACCAGGGAAGCTGCAGGGCGAAGGTGACACCGGCCACCTGCAACGGGTCGCGGGTCAGGGTGGCGACGAGCAACGGGAACGCCACACCGCCTACTCCATCCCCGAGGTTGGAGATGGCGGCAGCGGTAAGGAGCCTGCCGAACCGGGAGCCGAGACCTCGGCTGTCCTTCAATTCCGCCCGGCGGTCGTCATGGGCGATCGACCCTAATTCCTCGCCGAATCGCCCGGGCGGCAGAATCTCCAACACTGATGAAGCCGTCCTGGTCTGGCCACGTCGAGGCCGACCGAAACTACGCCACCGGGTGTCTATCAGAACGGGACGATCGGACCTTTCCTCCCTTTGCCGCCCGCCGTATGTTCTCGGTGGAGGTGACTAGTGGTAACTGCGGTCATCACCACAACCGCGGCCTGGGCTTTGATCTACGCCCGGATGGGCTGGTCGGTCGTCCCGCTTCACGACTTCGGGAGCGGACGCTGCAGCTGCCGGCGGCCCCTCTGCCCATCTCCCGCCAAACACCCCCGGATTCGTTGGGAACGGGCTCGCCAAAACCCTGGCGATCTCGAGGAAGTGCGGCAGTGGTGGGAGCGGTGGCCGGCGGCCAACGTGGGAGTGGTGACGGGGCGGGTCTCGGGCCTGCTGGTGCTCGACGTCGATCCCCGCAACGGAGGCATGGCATCGCTGGCGAGGCTCACCTCGAGTAACGGTCCTCTGCCGGATTCGCCTCTCACCAAGACCGGAGGGGGGGGGCGCCACGTCTGGATGAGGTCACCCTCGTTCTCATTGTTCAACTGCCAGCTCGGTGCCGGCATCGAGATCAAAGCCGAAGGAGGGATGGTGGTGGCTCCCCCCAGTCTGCATGCTTCCGGTGAGAGGTACCGGTGGTCTGAGGATCGGGGTCCTCTCGACATCGACCTCCCAGATGCTCCCGAGTGGCTGCTCGAACTGATCCAGTCAGAGGCGGGCGACGCCTCTCGTTCGGACCCCGTTCCGGTCCGGACGGCTTCGGAGCGGTCGGCGTTCGCCGCCGCCTGGCGGCGGTTGGGCGTCCAACTGGGCGAAGGAGATCGTCATTATCTCTGTCCGTTCCACCCCGACCATCGGCCGTCTCTGCACATCGATGCTGACGGATGCCGCTGGTATTGCTTCGGCTGCCACCGTGGCGGGGGCCTGGGCCGGCTGCTCGATCTGCTGGGCGACCCTCCTTCTCCAAGACTGCGTCGCCAGCTTCGTTCCACCTTCGGACGGCCCCGACCAGTGACGTTGCCCGGCACCCACGTCGTCAAGGTGGTGGGGGAGTCGGTGCATCAGAACGAACTGCTGAGCCTGACCGGAGGTCGGAGGAGCTACGGGGGCGTCGAGATCCAAGCGGTGGCGGAGTTGGTCCCGGTCCGTTCCTTCGATCGCTTACCCATCATCGAGGTGGACATCGAGGGTGTGCCGGTCGGCGTCCTCGACAACGTCAATGCCGTCCGCTACACGCCGCGCATCGAGTCCAGCCTGGATGAAGAGGGGGGAGCGACCTGTCGGGCCATCATTCGGGGAGGTTGGGACCGGGGCAAGGGTGATGTGGCTCCGTTCGGAGTGGTGCTCGAGCTTCCCGAGGTCCCCACGGCTGATTCGATCCCTCGCCTGGCTGCTCGACGGGGGTTCGAACTTTCGACGATCCGCGTCACCTGTTGACGCGTACGACCGTCGGTTCCAGCTATGACAAGCTGTGGGCGAGTTTCATGACCACGCAGAGTGGTAAGGTAAACATAGGAAGTGAAGGTCAGCCTGGTGGGGGGACGACACCGGGCCCCACGGAAAGGGGACCGTGATGCGTCGAGCGAGACCTAATCGCACGCTGTTCGTTGTCGTCGTTACCGCACTGGTGAGCCTGTTCATCGTGCCCTCGGCGCTTTCGCAACCGGGGGTGTCTCGACCGGGAGGAGCGGCCATTGCCCGGATCTCCGCCGCTCCCGTCCTTGCCCAAGTGATCGAGACTCCCACGGTGACAGTCGTGGCCACCGATGCGGCCGCTGCCGAGGCCGGCAGCGATCCCGGCACGTTCACGGTATCCCGAACCGGCGACACCACCGGCGGCCTCACCGTCAACTACACGGTTGGTGGTACGGCCACCAGCGGCTCGGACTTCGCCTCCCTCGGGGCGAGCGTGACCATTCTCGGAGGTCAAGCCTCGGCGATCGTGACCGTCAATCCCATCAACGACTCCGACCCCGAAGACGACGAGACGGTGATCATCACCTTGACCGCCGCGACCGGCTACATCGTGGGATCACCCTCGACCGCCACCGTCATCATCGACGACAACGATCTCCCGACCGTGACGGTGGTTGCCACCGACCCTGCCGCGGCCGAGGCCGGCAGCGATCCGGGGACCTTCACAGTTTCCCGTAATGGTCCGACCACCGCGACGCTCACGGTTCTCTACATCGTGGGTGGCACTGCTGGCGCCGGCGACATGGCCGCCCTGTCCGGTTCGGCGCTGATCCCAACCGGCCAGCCGTCGGTCGCCGTGACGGTCACCCCCGTCGACGACGCGGTGTCGGAGCCGACCGAGACAGTGCTCCTCACTTTGAGCGCTCACCCCACCCATACGGTGGGTACACCCGGGGCGGCAACGGTGAATATCGTCGACAACGAGCTGGCGGTCGTGACCATCAACGCCACCGACGACGACGCTTCGGAGACTGGACCGGGAACCGGCCTGTTCGTGGTCACTCGGACGGGAGATGCCACCGCGCCCCTCACGGTCAACTACACCATCGGAGGGTCGGCGACGAACGGCGCCGACTACGCCGCCCTCGGCGCAACGGTGCTGCTACCGGGTGGATCGCTATCTGCCACGATCACCATCACCCCGATCGATGATGCCGTCGACGAGTCGGACGAGACGGTGGCCCTGACGATCGTGGCCGGTGCCGGGTACACGATCGGCTCCAACAACTCCGCAACGGTGAAGATTGCCGACAACGATGGGGTGGCTTCACCCATCGGTCCCCTGCCCACCAGCAAAGATCAATGCAAGAAGGGGGGCTGGCAGAGCTTCGGTGTGTTCAAGAACCAAGGCGACTGCGTGAGCTTCGTGGCTACTGGAGGGAAGAACCCACCCAACGGATAGACGGCAACACCCCTTCTCAGCGTCGTTGTTGGCCGATCAACCTGAGCATTGTCTTCCCCGTCATCACCACGGGTCGGTAACCGGCCTGCGACAGGCCACCCGGCGGCGATGGTGGCGCGATAACCGGTGGAACAGCCGACGTAGACCGGGCGCGTCCTGTCAAGGGTTGCCGGGATGGCCTTGACCAGGTCGGGCACGTAGCAGTGGATCGCTCCCTCCAGGTGTCCGGCCGACCACTCGCCCGGCGCTCGCACATCGAGGACTTGGATGGAATCAGGCAACGTTTCGCCATCGAAGGTCGCCTCGGTCGTGACCGGTCTTCCCTCCTCGATCCACTCGGTCATGCCGCGGATGAATCCCTGCACATCGTCGAATCCGATCCGGGCTAGCGATACGACGACCTCTTCGACGGGCTCATCCTCATCGAGCACCAACGCCAGCGGGGCTGCGAAGGGCAGCAGCCATCCCACCCAAGTGGGGAAGTCGGTCCGCCAGGCGATTCCGAAAGCGCGAGGGATGTGCCCTTGCAGGAAGGCTCCCAACCGTCGGGCGTCGACGATCTCCACGTCGTCCGGTAAGGCCGCCAGTGCGGTGGCAGACAGCTCGGGGGGGGGCCGGTAGTCAAAAGGTGCTGGGCCGGACGCGTTGATGCCACCCATGCGGCCGTAATAGGTTGGAAACGGCCGCAGGTTGGCGAGTTGGGCCTCGACGAACGACTCGGCGTTGTCGGGTTTGAGGGTGGGGTTGGTGAGCCGCTCGGCACCGATCGTCGACGTGGCGGGGCCAGCCGGACCGATCGAGCAAAACGAACCGGCTCCATGGGTGGGACAAATCGCCACGTCATCGGGAAGGGAGGCAAGCCGTCGGAGACTGCCGAACTGGAGGCGGCCGAGCTGGCGGGCTCGGTCGAGACCGAGCAGATCGCTGCGACCGGCCGAGCCGACCAGCAGGCTGCCGCCCGAGAACAGGGCCACCGGTCGCCCTTCCGCCAAGAGCAGGTAGGAGACGTGCTCGGGGGTGTGCCCAGGGGTGTGAATCGGTCGGACGGTCAGGTCGGCTTCGCCGAATTCTTCGAGGTGGAATGCCGGTTGGAAGGGGAAGTTCGCTCCCGATCCGGCCGGCAGGACCAGTTCGGCCCCCGTGCGCTGGGCGAGGTGGAGGCCTCCCGAGAGGTAGTCGTTGTGCAGATGGGTTTCCAATACCCAACCCACCTCGACCCCGGCCTGGGCGGCGCTTTCGATGAACCTCTCGATGTCACGTTGGGGGTCGATGACGATGCCAATGCCCGAGTTGGCGACCAGGTAGCTCGAATCTCCCAGCGATGGGGTGGGGAAGACGGTGACATTCATCCGACAGGAGGGCCGACCAGTTCAACCGGCTCAGTTGACCCGGAACGGTGCTTGCGTGTCGATGTCCCCGACGAAGTCGGGGAGGCCGGTGTGACCCATGGCCTGGCGGAGACCGAGGCTCTCCCCCAGGTGGTACCAATAGTGGTAGATCGTCCGGTTCATGAGGTTCCCGCCCGTGAACGTCACCTTGCCCATGGTGCGCGGCTTAAGGAGTTCGTCGGTGGTCAGCCCGTCGAGGAACGGATCGCTGGTATTGGTCACCTGCTGCCATATCTCCCACATCTCGGCGAGGGGCGGGGTGATCGGAGGGCAGCCGTAGCAAAACTCGTCGTTCAACCTTGGCACGAGGGGCTCTCGACCCTGGAGCCGCCAGATCCAGTAGCGCTGCTCTTGCCAGGCGAGATGGCCGACCGTCCACGAGATCGAGTTGGCCGGTAGGACCCGGCGTTCGCCGTCCGCCTCGGTCAGGCCCTCGAGACCCCGGCGGAACTCGCTGCGAGTGAAGCGCAGTTGATCGACGAGCGGATGGGCCACGCCCCCATGATGCCACGGGTCCGGGCGGTCAGACGCCGACGTCGCGTTTCCGGAAGCCGAGCACGGCCAACGCCAGCATCAGCAAAGCGATCAGGGCGAGCACCAGAGCATGAACCGGGTTGAGGCCCCGCACCAACAGCTCGGACGACCCGTAGTAGTAGAAGGGTGAGACCTTCTGAAAGGGTTTCAACTCGGTGACGATGCGGGCTAGCGAGTCGAGCAGGAACCCCGCTACCGACCCTGCCGCCACCGCTCCGAACGCCGGGCCCCGCGATCCGAGCGTCGCTCCGACCACTAATGCGATCCCTCCGAAGACGATCCCCAGCAAAACCGCCGAAAAGCTTCCGGCCAGGTAACGAGCCGCCGGGATGCCGAGCCCGAACAGCGCGTCACCGGCGAGCAGGCTTGCCAGCAAGGCGCCACCCAGAACTGTCATCACCACTGCCATCGCCGCGAACTTCTCGATCACGAGGCGGCTTCGGGAAATGGGGTTGGCCAGCAAGATGTCGATCGTGTTGTCCTCTTCCTCACCTGCGATGGCCCGGGCTCCGAGGGCGGCGGCATAGATGGTGAAGACCATCGGAACTACCCAGCCGAAGCTGCGGCTGTTGAGGTAGCCGGCGGCGGAGAAGAGATCGCCGGCCGCATCCACTCCAAAGACGGCGAGGAGTGCAGGGGGAAACCGGTCGATCAGTTCGCCGATCTCCTCCTGTTGGTCTTGGATGAACGGCCAGAAGGCGTCGAGAAAGATCACGTAGGCGGCGATCCCCCCCACCCACCAGAAGAGGGAGCGCCGGCGATCTCTCAGCGACTTGGAGAACACGCTATTGAGCAAGGTCGTCTCCCCGGTAGTGGGCCAAGAACATCTCTTCCAGGTCCGAACCCTGACTGACGACGTTCACGACCTCATACCTGGCGATTGCCTTCACCAAGGCATCGACAGAGCCCACCACGGTGCATATCAGCCGGTCGCCATCGATGTGTACGTCTCGCACATTCGGCACCGAGGAGAACTCGTCGAGAGGCACGGGTCGCCCAAAGGTGACCTCGAACCTCCACAGGGCCTTCTGCGCCAACTCATCCAAACGCTCCACCGCCACCAGGCGGCCCTCCCGGATGATCCCCACCCGGTCGGCCAGCTTCTGGACGTCCGACAGCACGTGAGACGAGAAGAAGACGGTGGCGCCACCCTCCCGGGCCTCGGCGAGGATTCGGAAGACCTCATGCTGGACTAGTGGGTCGAGGCCGGCGGTGGGTTCGTCGAGGATGATGAGCTCAGGCCCGTGCATGAGCGCCTGCACCAGCCCGACCTTCTGCTTGTTGCCTCTGGAGAGGTCCCGGACGGGTCGGGTGAGGTCGAGATCCAAACGCTCGGCGAGGTTTCGGCCATTGCCCAATGACCCGTTGCCGCGCAGATGGTCAAAGTAGGTCAGTAGGTCCTCACCGGTGAGGTTCTCGTAGAGGTCGAGCTCACCCGGTAGGTATCCGATGCGCCGGCGCACGGTGAAGTCCACCGGGTCGGTCGACAGGACTCGGAGCCGTCCCGAAGTTGGACGAAGCAAGTCGAGCATCAGCCGGATGGTGGTGGTCTTACCGGCTCCGTTCGGCCCGAGATAACCGAACAACTCCCCGCGCCGCACCTCGAGGTCGAGGTCGACCACGCCCCGGGCCTTCCCGTAGGACTTGGTCACCTTTTCGAAAACGACCACCGCCTCGATGTTCCCCGGTGGTCGTTGGTCGCTCATGGACGTCATCGATGCAGGTCCGTTCTACCACGGCGCCCCACGCCTTCGGTTGCCGCCCGCTAATTTCTCCCATGGCGGAGGTGGCAACTGCTCGGCGTGCCGAAATCGAGGTCGCACTCCGTCGGATCGTGGCCGATTTGGAGGAAGAGTATTTTCGGTGCGCTCAGACCCCGGCGTCGGCAACGATCTGCTCGAGCACCAGGAGGTTGGCCACTGCGTCTTTGGGATCGGTCGGGACGGGCCCGCCGTCTCGAATAGCGCGCGAGAACGAATCCGCCTGGATCCCGTATTGGTCGGCAGCCTCGATCTCATAGACGGCCATTTCGGGAGCGACAGGTGGGTCACCGCCCCAGAAACGAAGGATTCGGGTGGGTAGGTCCGGTGGAATGTTGTACGGGATCTCAACCAGCAACCGGCCGGCGGTACCCACCAGGTGCACACGCTGGTCGTCCTCGAGCTGAGTCGAGCAGGTGAAGGTGGCATGGCGGCCACCGAAGTCGAGGATGGCCGATGTGATGACATCGGTGCCGAATACGTTGTCACGCCGGATGGCTGCCTTGACCGCGGTCGGCTCCGACCCGAACAGCATCCGGGCAACGTTCACCGGGTAGCAACCCACGTCCATAAGGGCGCCGCCGCCATACGCGGTGATGTTCCGGATGTTGGCCGGATCCACGTTGCGATAAGAAAAGAACGACTGAAGGGCCATCAGTTCCCCGATCACACCCTCGTCGAGCAGTCTTCGCACCGTGACCCACAACGGATGCAGCCGGTACATGAACCCCTCCATGAGCCTCACGCCGGCACGCTGGCAAGCCTCGATCATGCGACCCGCCTCGACGCTGCCCATGGCCAGCGGCTTCTCGCACAGCACGTGCTTGCCCGCCGCTGCTGCAGCCAGGGTCCATTCGGTATGCAGGTGGTTGGGAAGCGGGATGTACACAGCCTCGATCTCGGGGTCGGCCAGCAAGGCCTCATATGAGCCATAGAACTTCTCGATACCTAGACGCTCCGCCGTCGCCGCTGCCTTCTCGGCCGACCGTGAAGCAATCCCGTGGACCAGGCTCAGCTCCGAGCGTTGCATGGCGGGTATCACCTTCTGGATGGCGATGTCGGCACAGCCGAGTACACCCCATCGGACCCCGTTAGACACCCGTGATCACATCCTTTCTGAAGTCTTCTATCTCTGTCACCGACAGCCGAACGGGATCGTCATCACCCGTGCAGCTGGGCAAGCTCCGTCTGGGTCATCTCGGTCGGTTTCTTACCGAGGATGATCATGCCCAGGACCTGGTCGGTGGTGACCTCGTTCTTGTTAACGGTTCCCACGATCTTCCCGTGGTACATGACGCTGATACGGTCGGCCAGGTCGAAGACGTCGTGAATGTCGTGGCTGACGAGGAAGATGCCGATTCCCTCGCTCTTCAACTGCCTGATCAGATCCCTCACTTGGGTGGTCTCGGCCGGACCTAGCGCCGCGGTGGGCTCGTCCATGATGAGGACTCTGGCATTGAAATGGATCGCCCGGGCGATGGCCACGGCCTGGCGCTGGCCGCCCGACAACGACTGCACCGGTTGTTTGAACCCTGCGAAGTTGGGGTTGAGACGCTTCATCACCTTGCGAGTGGCGTCCTCCATGGCCGAGTCGTCGAGAGTTCCCCAGCTCGTCATCAACTCCCGCCCGAGGAAGACGTTCGAAGGGGCATCGATGTTTTCGGCCAGGGCCAGCGTTTGGTAGATCGTCTCGATCCCCAATGGCTTGGCGTCTCTGGGCGTCGCGATCGTCACCGGCTTACCGTCGATGAGGATCTCGCCCGAGTCGGCCTTGTGGGCACCGGAGAGAGCCTTCATGAGCGTGGACTTACCGGCGCCGTTGCCGCCGACGACGCCCATCACCTCGCCAGCGTAAAGGTCGATGCTGACGTCATCGACGGCCTGGACGCCGCCAAAGGCCACGCGGATGTTCCTCATCTCGACCAGGGGAATTCGATCCGTCACGTTCGCACTCCGAGCTACCTGGCACGTCGTCGGTTGTATGTGTCGAGGCCCACTGCAATTACCAGCACGGTCCCGGCCACGATATCTTGAATCGGCGACTGCAGGCCGATGAAGCTGAGTCCATATGAGAGCGCGGACATAACGAAAGCGCCCAACACCGCCCCGGGAATGGTGCCGATGCCGCCGGCCAGCGACGTGCCGCCGACGACCGAAGCTGCGATAACGTAGAGTTCGTAACCCTGCCCCAGGTCCAGGGTCGCACCGTCGAGGCGAGCAGCGGCAATCGACGCGCTGAGGCCACACAACATGCCAATCAAGATGTAGTTCTTCATGATCGTCCACCGGGTGTTGATACCACCCAACTCAGCCGCCTCTGGGTTGCCGCCGATGGCGAACACATAGCGGCCGAAGCGCCGCCGGGTGGCAATGAAGTTCATCCCGATCGTGACTGCGATCAGGACCAACACCGGCCAAGGGACGCCCGCCTCGATGCGCAGACCTTCTTCCGGCACCACGATGTCGTTGGCCTCCGCGTATTGGCGAACGAGGCCTTCGGGCCATAGGTAGCTGTTGAATACCCAGACCACTGAAAGCACCAGGGCGCAGCCGACGGTGCCGACCAGCACCTCGGCCCACATCGGGCGAACCGGGAAGCCGAACCTTCGCCGCTGCCTCCTGCCGGAGGTAAGTAGTCCGACTATGGCGAGGCAAAAGGTTCCGCCCACCACCCAGCTGGCCGTTCCCCCGATGGAACCCCGGGGACCGCCCCCGAGGAGCCGGAAGGTGGGATCCACCGGCGAGATGGTCACCCCGCGGGTGATGGCCCAGGTCACCCCGCGAAAGATCAGAAGGCCGCCGAGGGTGACGATGAACGAAGGGACGCCGAGGTAGGCGATGACCGAGCCCTGGAGCCCACCCATGAGGCCGCCCAGGGCCAGAGCGATAGCCAAAGAGATGATCCACATCGCCGGATGATCGAAACCGATCAAGTTCGGCAAGGTTCTGGTCATGAGAACAGCCATCGTCATGCCGACGACGCCGACCAATGACCCGACCGAGAGGTCGATGTTGCGGGAGATGATGATCATGGTCATCCCCGTGGCGATGATGGCTACCGACACCGACTGCACCGCCAGGTTCACGATGTTCACCGGCTGGATGAACCTGCCTTCGGTCACAATCCCGAAGCCGATCAGGATGGCAGCGAGGGCGACCACCATGCCGAAGAGCCGAAGGTCGATCTCTAGAGCCCGCAAGCCCCGGGCTGGCGCGGCTACCACCTGAACCTGGGCCGGTGGGGTGTCCGGCGAGTCGGTGGTCGGCACCGCGCTCGACACGTCGGTCATGAGGTCATACTCGTGCTCTCATTGAAGAACCGCGCCCTACGCCGGGTAACTCCGCGGGCGCAGGGCGCGTTCTCTCGTCCTCGTCAGGCGCAGGCGCTCACCAAGGCGGTGTCAACATCGCCGGCGCACGCCGCATCTTTCGATATCCAGCCCGTCGAGATAGGCAGGTCGAGGTTGGCGATCGTGATAGCGACCGGGGAGAGGGTGATGGAGTACACGTCGATGCCCCCGGGGGTCCTGAACACCTGGGCGGTGGACGCCGAGGGTGCCGCATAACTCGGCACATCGGAAGGAACCGTGATATCGGCCAGCGCCGTCCCGTTGTAAAGCTGGACCGCAACTGCTCCGGCCACCTGGCCCAGCGCTCCAGCATCCTTCCAGACAGACACCAACTGCGTTCCCAGAGCCACCCGGTTCAAGGCCGGGAAGTCGCCATCCTGACCGGTTACCGGCACCGTCCCGGCGAGGCCGACATCCGCCAGCGCCGCAACCACACCGGTGGCCATGCTGTCGTTCTCCGAGAGCACGCCCTGGATGTCGTTGCCGGTGGCCGCCAGGCATGCATCCATCGTGTTGCGGGCGTTTTCCGTGTTCCAGTTGGCGTTGAAGTCCTCGCAACCCGCCGGAATCACGAGTCCCGGGTATTGCTCGAGGATGGGCGTCATGCCGTCGCGCAGGAAGGTGGCGTTGGGATCCGCCGGCTCACCCTTGATGATGGCGATGTTGCCTTCGGTGAGCACCTTCGTGAGCTCCTCGGCCATGATCGTTCCGACCCTCTGGTTGTCGAAGGTGATATAGAAGATCCCGGTATCTTCGACGAGCCGGTCGTAGCCGATGATGGGGATGCCCAGCCCCTTGACCTTGTCGATGGCCGGTTTTGCCGCTACCGGGTCCTTGGCGAGCAGGATGAGCACGTCCATTCCTTGGGCGATCAGGCCGTCGATGTCGGACAGTTGGATTTCGTTCGAGTTGGCCGCGACGGTCTCGATGACTCTGCCGCCGGCCGCCTCCACAACTCTCTTGATCCCCGGCCCATCGCAACACGCCCAGCGTGGCTGGTCGTAGTTGTTCCACGAGATTCCGACGATGAACTCGTCGTCGCCCGCCGCGCCATCGCCGTCGGTAGCACAGGCGGCGAACAGAATGGCGATGACCGGCAAGAGCATCAGCAACTTGCGCATGAGCATTTCTTGAATCCTTCCTCTTGGCGCGATCTCGGCAGTGCCGCGATGCCCGAACGCTAGCCAGCCGGGTCGGACCGTGACGTTCGAGCGGGCCCATTTCACCGAATCCCCACCCGGTCTGGTGGTTCCACTGCGAGCGCCGGGGGGCTTCGACTTCAACGCTCACCGCTACGATCCTGACCAGCCGGCGAGGACCCCTCCGGCGTGCAAGCAGCGGTTGTCCTCTTACCGTAGGAAAGGTATCTGTGCCGACCAACCGATCGAAGCGCATGAGGGTTCTACTGGGGGCGCTGGTCGGGACGGTGGTGGCGGGCGGACTGGTCGCTCTCGTCGTGATTCGGTCCGGCGACCGGGCGTGCCTACCGACGGCGAGCCCTCCCGAGTGGTCGGTGGCCCGCCGCTGGAACGAGGCCGCCTTGAATGCGATCCGACGCGATCTCCCGGCCCCGACCATTCACGCCCGGAATCTTTTCCACGTCTCCGCCGCCATGTGGGACGCCTGGGCGGCGTACGACCCCAACGCGACAGGCGTCTTCGTCGACGAGAAGCATTCGGCCAGAGATGTCTCGGCCGCCCGGAACGAAGCGATCAGCTACGCCGCCTACCGGGTGCTCGAGGCCAGATACCTCGGCTCGATCGGCGCCCGGGAATCGATCCCCGAGTTCGACCAGCTCATGGAGAGGCTGTGCTATCCGATCGATGTCATCACCACAAGAGGCGACACACCCGCCGCCGTCGGTAACCGAATCGCCGAGGCGGTGCTGGCGTTCGGTCTTACCGACGGGTCCAACGAGGCCGAGGGCTACACGAGCCCCGACTACGCACCGGTCAACCCGCCACTCGTCGTGGCGGCCTCGGGGGCGACCATGACCGATCCGAACCGGTGGCAGCCACTCCAGCTCGAGCACATGATCTCCCAGAACGGGATCCCGCTCGACAACGGCGTTCAGCAGTTCATCGATCCGCATTGGGGCGGAGTTGCCTCGTTTGCTCTGCCCGAGGCGGCGGCGCCGGGCCTGCCGATCGACCCGGGCGACCCTCCCTACCTTCACGATCCCGTCTCCGACCAGGCCTTCAAGGACTCGGCCGTCGAGGTCATCAGATACGGCAGCGTGCTTGATCCGGCCCTCGGGGTGATGACCGACATCTCGCCCGGGTCCCAGGGTGCCAACCCGCTCGGCACCAACGATGGCAACGGTCACGAGGTCAATCCGGTGACGGGTCGCCCCTACCAGCCCAACCTGGTGAACCTGGGTAACTTCAGCCGGGTCCTCACGGAGTTCTGGGCCGATGGCCCGAAGTCCGAGACACCGCCTGGTCATTGGAACACGGTCGCCAACACCGTTTCCGATCTCCTCGGAAACGAGCTCAGGATCGGTGGATCGGGCCCGGTGGTCGATCGTCTCGAATGGGACGTGAAGCTCTATCTGGCGCTCAACGGGGCCAACCATGACGGCGCCATCGCGGCCTGGGGGGCGAAGAATCATTACGACTCCGTTCGGCCGATCTCGATGATCCGGTACATGGGCGGGTTGGGACAGTCGAGCGATCCAGAAGCCCCGTCGTATCACCGAGATGGCCTAACTCTCGTCCCCGGCCTCATCGAAGTGATCACCCAGGAGACCGCCGCGCCGGGCCAACGGCACGCAACCCTGGCTGGCCACGAGGATGAGATCGCCATCCGCTCCTGGTCCGGAAATCCGGCCGACCCGGAGACCGAGACCGGTGGCGTCGACTGGATACTGGCCGCCGATTGGGTCCCGTATCAGCGGCCCACCTTCGTGACGCCTTCCTTCGCCGGCTACGTGTCGGGGCACAGCACGTTCAGTCGCGCCTCGGCCGAAGTCCTTACCGCCATCACCGGTAGCGAGTTCTTTCCCGGCGGGCTCGGCGAGTGGACCATCGACGCCGGTGCCCTCGAGAACGAGGTCGGCCCGGAAGCGGACCTCACACTGCAATGGGCCACCTATTACGACGCCGCCGACCAGGCCGGCCTCTCCCGCCTGTACGGTGGAATCCACGTCGCCGCCGACGATTTCGCCGGGCGAAGAATGGGTGAGGCGATCGGCCGGGCCGCCTGGGAACAGGCGCAGCGATACTACGTCGGTGACAACCCGGGTTAGACGAATAGGGAATCGCGGGGTGGCCAGGGTTGCTCTGCTGGCCGCGGGGGTGGCGATAGCGCTGATCGCAATTCTCGTCTTGGCGGTGACCCGCACCTGGTCAAGCGGCCCGGTCGCCGCCCTAGGCCCGCCCCGATTCGTCGAAGAGTCGGCCGCCGCCGGCATCGACCACACCTACGACGGCGAGTTCACCTTCTTCGTCGGCGGCGGCGTGGCGGCGTTCGACTGCAGCGATGACGGTAAACCCGATCTCTACTTCGCCGGCGGCTCTAATCCGGCCGGTCTGTATCTCAACCAGAGCATGGTCGGCGGCGAGTTCCGGTTCGAGAAGGTGCCGGATCCTGTGACGGATCTCACCGCGGTCACCGGTGCCTACCCACTCGACTTCGACGGCGATGACCTCGCCGACCTGGCGGTGCTCCGATTGGGAGAGAATGTGCTCCTGCGCGGCCTCGGGCAATGCCGTTTCGAACGCGCCAACGAGGCTTGGGGATTCGACGGCGGCAATGTCTGGACGGCGGCATTCAGCGCCAAGTGGGAGGGGTCGGCAGCGCTGCCAACTTTCGCCTTTGGTAACTACCTGGAGCTGACCGAGTTGGGCAATCTGACCGGCGCCTGCTCAGCCAACGAGCTTCTCAGACCGAACGAGGCAGGTGTTGCATACGGCCCGCCGTTTGAACTCACCCCCGGCTGGTGCAGCCTATCGATCCTCTTCAGCGACTGGGACCGATCTGGTCGCAGCGACTTAAGGATCAGTAACGACCGCGAGTACTACATCATTGGCGAGGAGCAGCTCTGGCGGGTCGCAGATGGCGAGTCTCCCCGTCTCTACACCCGGGCCGAGGGGTGGAATAAGCTTCAGATTCATGGGATGGGCATCGCCAGTCACGACCTGACCGGCGATGGTCTTCCCGAGGTCTTCCTGACCAGCCAGGGCGACAACAAGCTGCAGACCTTGGCCGATGGACCGGATCAGCCGAGCTACACCGACATCGCCATTCGCCGCGGGACGCTGGCGTACCGGCCCTACACCGGCGACCTCCGCCCCTCCACCGCCTGGCACGCCGAGTTCCAAGACGTCAACAACGATGGATTCGTCGACCTTTTCATCGCCAAAGGAAACGTGGAGGCACAGACTGATTACGCCGTCAACGATCCGAACAACCTCCTTCTCGGGCAGGCGGACGGGACCTTCAACGAAAGCGCCGAGGAGGCGGGCCTTGTCGACTTCGCCCGGGCCCGGGGGGCTGCCCTGGCCGATTTCAACCTCGACGGGATGCTGGACTTGGTCGTGGTGAACCGGCGGCAGAACATCAATCTGTGGCGAAGCCTCGGGTCGGGAGAGGCGGCTCAACCGGCCCCGATGGGTGACTGGATCGGCGTCCGGCTCCAGCAGGCGGGCCCCAACCGCCATGCAATCGGTTCCTGGATCGAGGTCAGGGTCGGCAGTCGCATTCTCAGGCGAGAAGTGACCATCGGCGGCGGTCACGCCGGCGGGCAGTTCGGCTGGATCCACTTTGGGTTGGGCGACTCCGACCAGGTTCAGGTCCGCGTACAGTGGCCGGACGGCGAGACCGGGCCCTGGCTGAAGATGCCAACCAACCAGTTCGCGACCGTCGAGCGAGGAGCCTCGGAGGTCCAGATCTGGCTCCCCTCCGGGAATTGAGGTGCGATGACCACCGCGCAAACGAGGGCCCGATTTGGCGAAGTCATCTTGCCCGACTTCGGCATGCCCGAGGCCACGCCGGAGATTCTCGCCGCGACTTATCGAGAACGCCTGGAACGGCTCCGCCAACGGGTGCAGGAGCGTCGCTATGACCGCCTGGTCGTGTACGCGGACCGCGAGCACAGCGCCAACCTCGCCTACCTCACCGGTTTTGACCCTCGCTTCGAGGAGGCGCTTTTGGTGCTCGGACCGACCGGCGAACCGTCCATCCTGGTCGGCAACGAGTGCTACGCCATGGCCGGTGCGGCGCCCGTGGCCATGCGACGGCATCTGTTCCAGGACTTCAGCCTGCCGAGCCAGCCCCGCGATCGCTCCCGTTCAATAACCGAGATCCTGGCCGAAGAGGGAATTCGAAAGGGCAGCCGGGTCGGCGTCGTCGGTTGGAAGACCTACACCGGTCGAGAGACGATGGAAGCGCCTGCATTCATCGTCGACGAGTTGCGTCGTCTGACCGGGCCCACCGGGGTGGTCGAGAACGCCACCGACATATTGATCGGGGCCGGCGACGGGTTACGGGTGATCAACGAGGTCGAACAGCTCGCCGCGTTCGAGTATGCCTCCTGCCAGACATCGAACGGTGTGCGGCAGCTGCTGTTTGGTTTGCGGCCCGGGATGAGTGAACGGGAGGCGGTCAGGCTGCTCGATTGGAACGGCATGCCGCTCTCCTGTCATCTGATGCTGTCGAGCGGGCCGCGGGCGTCGGTCGGCTTGCTCAGCCCGGGTGACCGGCTGATCGAACGTGGCGACCGCTTCACCGTGGCGTTCGGCATCTGGGGGGCTTTGAACTGTCGGGCCGGTTTCGTCGTCGCCGCTGCTGCCGAGCTGCCCGTAGCCATCGAGGACTATGTGGAGCGCCTGGTCGGTCCCTACTTTGCGGCGGTGGCGGAGTGGTACGGCGCCTTGCACATCGGCCAGACCGGCGGCGCACTCCAAGCGATCATCGACCGCCACCTGGGCGACCCGTTCTTCGGCATCTTCCTCAACCCCGGCCATCAAATCCACCTCGACGAGTGGGTGAACTCGCCGGTAACGCCGGGATCCACCATCGAACTGCGTTCCGGTATGGCCCTCCAGGTCGACATGATCCCGGCCACCGGCACCGACTACTTCACCACCAACATCGAGGATGGGGTGGCGCTCGCCGACCAGTCGCTGCGCGCTGCGTTCGCTACGGGCTACCCGGCGGCCTGGGCCCGTATCCAGGCTCGTCGCCGTTTTATGAAGGATGCTCTGGGCATCGACCTTCACCCCGACGTCCTCCCCTTCTCCAACATCCCGGCCTACCTTCCCCCGTTCTTACTCCGGCCCGACCACGCCATGACGTTGGGGGTCTAGTGCAGGGCGGGTGGGGTCCCAGCCTTGTCGCCGATCGATCGGCACGGCGACCATTGGGTAGATCGCCCTATTGACGCGGCTCACTGCTGACTTAGAGTGCCCATCCCTGGTTTCTACTG